>Ga0114973_10000038_pt1 | contig 75406 bp, 62 predicted proteins | sample M_140807_MF_Meta_FD_87025 | JGI IMG/M metagenome (GOLD analysis project Ga0114973, IMG submission 87025) | Freshwater microbial communities from Lake Montjoie, Canada to study carbon cycling - M_140807_MF_MetaG | ecosystem: Environmental > Aquatic > Freshwater > Lake | place: Lake Montjoie... | reverse complement strand
CCCGAAGGCCTGATCGCTGCCCGCGAGCAAAGTGCCCACGGCGAGCGTGGTGCCGCCGCCGTAGGTATTGGCATTGGTGAGCGTGAGGATCCCGTCGCCGGTCTTCGTGACCGAAGCACCGTCGCCGGCAAGGATGCCGGTGAACGTGGTGTCAGCCACGGTGTTGAAGGTGCGCTGGCCATCCGCGAGGGCCGTATTGCCCGCGAACACCAGCGAAGCGAGGTGCTCGGTATCACCGAATTGCACGGCTCCACCGCCCATCGACAAGGCGTTGGCGAACAATCGCTGACCGCCGGCCGAACCGATGATCCCCCCGTTGAGACTCAGCATGCCGGGCCCGAAGGCCTGATTGCTGCCCGCGAGCAAAGTGCCCACGGCGAGCGTGGTGCCGCCGTCGTAGGTATTGGCACTGGTGAGCGTGAGGATCCCGTCGCCGGTCTTCGTGAGCGAAGCACCGTCGCCGGCAAGGATGCCGGTGAACGTGGTGTCAGCCACGGTGTTGAAGGTGTGCCGGCCAGCCGCGAGGGACGCATTGCCCGCGAACAACAGGGACGCGAGGTGCTCGGTATCACCGAATTGCACGGCTTCACCGCCCATCGACAAGGCGTTGGCGAACGATCGCTGGCCGCCGACCGAACCGATGATCCCCCCGTTGAGAGTCATCATGCCGGTCCCGAAGGCGTAATCGCTGCCCGCGAGCAAGGTGCCCTCGAAGAGCGTGGTGCCGCCGGCGTACGAGTTCGAGCCGGAGAGGATGAGGGCCCCGAGCCCGTCCTTCGTGATCGATCCGTTGGCGATCGCCCCTGTGAACGTCGCGTCTGACCTCGTCGTCATCCGCCGGTTGGCGTCTCCGAGGTCGACTTGACTAGTGAAAGTCAGGGCACCGAGGGAGTCGAGATAATCTCCGACCGTCAGATTTCCACGGACCACCAAGGAATTGGCGAAGGTGAGCGGGGAGCTGTCGACCGATCCGATGGCCCCCCCTGCAAAGGTCATGGCCCCTGTTCCGAACGAATTGCTGCTGCCGGCGAGCATCATCCCGCTGGCGAACGTCGTCCCTCCAGAGTAGGAGTTGCTGCCGGAGAGCGTGAGGGCACCGTTGCCAGTCTTCGTCAGCCCGGCTCCGCCAGTGACACTTCCGGCGAACGTCGTCTTGGCGTTGACCGTAAAGACACGCGTTTCCCCGACGTTGCCCAGATTGGCAGAGCTTGCGAAGAGCATGGCCCCATTGTTGCTGCCGTCGCCGAAGGTGACGTCGCCGTTGATCGACACGTCGTTGGCAAACGTGCGGGCACCAGAGGCTCCGCTGCCATCCGAGGACATCGTCGGGGAGGACGAACTTCCCAGGGCCAGCGGACCGGTGCCGAGGGCGGAGTTGTTCGCGGCGAACAACGTTCCCTCGGTGAGGGTGGTACCGCCGGCGTAGGAGTTGATCCCGGTGAGCGTCAACGCGGCGGCGCCCGACTTGCTGATGCCGCCATTGGCGACGACGCCGTCAAGGGTGACGTTCGCGCTGGTCGTGAATGCCCGCACGGCCCCCTGGAGGTCGATACCGCCGCTGAAGCCGGTGTTGGCTGGGGAAAGCGTGTCTCCGAAAGTCACAGTGCTTCCGACGGAAGCGCTGTTGGCGAACGTTCGGGACGGGGCCGTGGCGAGATCCGAAGAGGCGACCGCGCCACCACTCAAGCCGGAGGCTCCGCTGGCGAACGACCTCGTGTTGCCTGCGGCGAGCGATCCGTCGAACAGGGTCGTGGCGCCGGAGTAGGTGCTCGCGTCATCGAGCAGGAGCGTTCCCCTACCGGTCTTCGTCAACCGGGAAACGTCGGTGGCGGCATCGGCCACGAGAGCATTGACGACCATCCTGCCCGCCTCGTCGGCCGGCCGATCCCCGGAGCCGAAACTCATGCCGACGATTGAATCCTGAGATCCGGTGGCGACGCTCGTGCGGAAGGCCGGCACGGTCCCGGTGAGGGTCAGAAGGCCCGTGTGGGTGGCGGTGGAGGGATCGTTGAGCACGAACGATTCCGCAGGCCCGCTGAGCTGGAGCATCCCCTGCCCCAGCGTCGAGGCTCCAGCGGCGTCATTCAGCCACAGGTTCGACGCGGTGGCTGTCGAGGCGGGAGGCGACCAGCCGACCTCCGCGGCAACACTCACCGTTTGGCCTGCGAGCGAAGCGATCGTCGCCAAGAAGCCCACCAAGCGAAAGCGTCTTGAGCACATCATGAGGCAGCTCTTGTAAAGGCTTTTGAGTGCGGAAAACCGTAAAAAAACCGAGCCAGCGGCGATCCCCGAATCGGTGGAGAACCTCTCTGCCTGCCGGATGGGGAAGACAGAGAGACCGACCGAGTCGGGAAGGCGGTGAGAACTTCAAGACCGAGTCTTGTCGAACTCCGGTTGAGTCATGACGAAATCTTTCCAGGCTGCAAGTGGTTTGCAGCCCGGATTTGATGTCAGGTTTTCGTTCAATCGAAAAAACAGTCGATAACCGCGGAGAAACCAAGATTTGCACGGTCGCTCGGCACTCCCAGGGGGGTGAGCGGTGGAACCGGCGATGGACGTTTCGCGCAATGCGATGAGCGCAATGCGCAATCCGTTTTGCGCAATGTCGCGTCAGACTTTCCGCGCCGGGCCGATCGCGTCACGCCGACCACGGCGCCTGGTGGCCGAAAAAAAGGCGAGAAAGCTGCGTGATGCGCGGGGCAGAGTGCCTCGCGCAGCGTGCGTCAGGCGAATCGCTCGGCGAATCGCCGAGGCTTTGCGGAAGGAAGGGCGGCCCGGGGCGATGGTTTGGCGTCGGGGCGGCCGCCTCCAGGGCCCACGAAGGCCACCAAGGGCGGATCGGGCCGCATCTTCAGGCCCGACGGCGCTCGAGGACTTTCGAGGGGTATTCGCCGAATCGAGCGGCATACTCCTTCGAGAACGTCGACAGCCGTGCGAATCCGCACCCTAACGCGATGGCCGCCACCGAGGCGTCTGCTTCGGCCGACTCCAGTCGCTGACGGGCGAGATCCAGGCGCATATCGCGGATCCAACGCGTCGGGGAGACCCCGATCCGCTTCAGGAATGCCATCTGGAGGCTCCGGGCGCCCCTGCCGAAGATTTGTTCCAGATGGGTCAGACCGAGGGGTTCGCTGATATGGGCCTTGATGTGGTCACAAACCAGGCGGATCCGTTCGTCGTCGTCCGAGGCTTCGGCTTGGAGCACCTGTGGGAGGAGTTGCTCCGGCGCCAGGGCCATGGCGATCGTACGGTAAAAGGCGTCATCGATCCCCATCATCATGAGCACGCCCGGTTGTCGGACATGGGCGTCGACGGTGTTGCAGAGGCGGCGGATCGTCGTGGCGAAGGAGACCCCCCCGTGTTCGAGGGGAATGGTGCGATCGCGGTCGAGATCGAACGGGAACGGGGCCTCGGCAGACAGGCCGAGCATGCCGCGGACAGTGTTGGCCAGGCGCGTGATATCGAGGGCGATGCAGAGCGAGGACCGCGGGGCCCGGCTGACCGCATCGCCGGCCCGGTGGCGGCCACGGACGAAGATCGCCGACTCGCCGGCGCGGCTCGTCAGGGTCATCGGTCCGGAGCGGAGCGTGGTGCCACCGTGAAAGGGGACGAGGAAGAGCGTCTGGTCGTTCCGCTCGGCCTTCGCCGTCATCGGGGATGTGGCCGATGCAACGAGGCATAACTCCTTGATCCGCACCGAGATCGTGCGTTGCCGGAAGTGATCGGGATTGCCGATCGGATCGCACGACCGCAGCGACGGGATCGCTTCGCTCAAGGTCCGTTGGCAGCCGGAGGCGTCCTTGCTGATTCGGGCCAGAGCATCGCCGAAGGGAAGAGCGGGGAGCCAGTCGGAGCTTTTTGCCATGGGCGACACTGCTGCGGGGGGGCAGAGAATACCGGATTGACTCAACGGGAAAGACAGGGCGGATAGGTAGCACCGGCGCAACGAACAGGCCCCGGAGCATCCCCGGTGGCAACGGCAGACAACACGGTCGACAGCGTGGCGCGAAAGCCAGACGCTGTCGCCCGAAGACGTTCGAATCGCTGTCGACTGGACGATGCCCCGGCCAGGGCAAACGTCAACGTTGGCCGCTCGAGCCGGACAGCCAAAATCGTTGTAAAACCGCTGAAAAAACGATGCCGATGAGGCCATCGGCGCTGCAGCCACTCGGTCGGAAAAAACCGGACACGGCTCCCCGGGGCGACCGGTTGGCCGGAGTGCAAAAAAAAAGCCGTACAGCCGGCCTACGCAGACTGTACGGCTCCATGATCAGAGACCGGACCCGAATACCCCCACGGGGAGTCGAACCCCGGTTTTCGGGCTGAGAACCCGACGTCCTGGGCCACTAGACGATGGGGGCGAAGCATCCTTGAACTTTTAACAGCAGACACCCCGGTGTCAAGCCGCGGAGTCTCTGCCAGGGGCTCTTTCCTGAGACGACCAGCCCCTGCCTGGGAAATCGACCGTCCCGCCCCGGAGCTTGACCGACGCCTCCGACAGGCCGCAGGACCGATGCAGGCGGTCTCTTCCCACCCTGGCAGGCGGCTTCTGCCGGGCGGGGGGATCACCTCGAGGGAAGTCGGAAGAGGCGACTGCGGCGCGGCGGTGTGCGACCGAGGGCGAATCCCACCCCGAGCGCCACGGCTGTCGCCATGGCGAGCGTCATCCAGGCCCGGCGCGACGCGTCCGCCTCGTAACGCTCGCGCTCCATCGCCGATTGGAGGCGGAGCGTGGCGGTGCGCACGTCGTTGGTCGTGGCGTGGGCCCGCCGGTCGAGCGAGCGCGTGCCGTCGTGGCTGGAGCGCGCGCGGAAGTCCTCGACGCCGGTGCGGAACCGGCCGTCGGCTGGGGAACTGCCGTCCGACCAGGCGAGGGGGGATTTTTGCCGGCGGAAACCGGGAAAAAGCTCCTCTTCCGCCGATTCGACCGCGTGGAGCAGGTCAGCAGGCGATTGGTAGCGGTCGGCCGGCGACTTGGCGAGGAGCCGGAGCACGATCGTCGTCAGGATCGGTGGCAGGTCGTCGCGGTGCTGATCCAACGACAGCGGCGCTTCCTGGAGATGGGCGAGGGCCACGGCGACGCTCGTCGAGCCGCCGAACGGCGGTCGTCCGGCGAGGAGATGGTAGAGGGTGGCGCCGAGAGAATAGAGATCGCTGCGCGTGTCGATGGCCCGTCCATCGGCCTGCTCCGGGCTCATGTAAAGGGGCGTGCCGAGCGCGGTGCCGTCCTGGGTCAGCTCCGGTCCGTCGGCGACTGCCGACAAGACCCGCGCCAGGCCGAAGTCGGCCACCTTCACTTCCCCGGCGGGGGTGACGAGGAGGTTTTCCGGCTTGATATCCCGATGAACCACCCCCTGCCCCGCCGCTCGATCGAGGGCCGAGCCGACCTGCGCCAGCACGGCGAGGGCCTGCCGAGCGTCGAGGGGACCGCGCTCCTGCAGCCAGGTCCGGAGCGTCGGTCCGGCGACATATTCCTCGGCGAGGAAATGGTGCCCGTCGATGCAGTCGACCTCGTGGATCTGCACGATGTTGCCATGCACGAGCCCGGCGGCAGCCCGGGCTTCCTGCGTGAAGCGAAGTACGGCGTTCGGTCGGGCTGCGGTCTCCTGGCGGAGCACCTTGACGGCGACGGCCCGCGACAGCGACGCCTGCTCCGCGAGATAGACATCCGCCATCGCGCCGCTGCCGAGCCGTCGCAGCAGACGATACCCCCCCAGACGAAGGCCGGATAGATCTCGGGGCCCGGGGATTGGGGGGTCGCTATGCATCGCAGGAACAGTATCGGGAGGCGCCGCGATTCCGGCAATTCACCCGCTCCCGACCGGGGCCGCCGCGTTGTCAGTCGTCGTCCGAATCGAAGTCGTCCTCGGGCGGGAGTCGCCGTCTGCCACGACGTGGTCGCCGACCGCCGAGCACCGTCTTCAGGCCGAGCAGCGTCAGCACCGCGCCCCCCGCCGCGACGAGCAGGGCCCGACCGTTGGTGCGGACGTTGAGCAGTTCGTCGACGGTCCGACCGACTGGCCTTCCCTCGGGAAAGCTTCCCCATGCCGCTGGGGGGGGGGCGATCGACGCCGGCACCGCGGCGGTCGACGTCACCGGGGGAATCGGAATTGGGGCCGCGCCGGGACCATCGGTGGGGGGTGGCAGGCCAGGGGAATCTGTCGTGGGGAGGGGCAGCGACGGGGGGGATAACAAACCATCAGGGGCGACCATGGCGATGCTTGTCGGAGCGGCCGCGGAAGTCGTCGCGGCTCTCGTGCCGGCATCGGGTGGGCCGGGCGGGGGTGACGCCAGGAGGGCTGTGGCGGCGGCGGACGCCTGCCCTCCTCCCCCGCTGCCCGGTTGAATTGCAAGGAGAGCCGCTTGGAGATTCGCTGCCACCTCGGGGGTGATCCCCTTCGAGCCGACGCTGGCAAGGAACGTCTGCACGCGGGTCGAGCAGGCGCCGATCGTTCGTCCCTGGGCCTGGCCAAAGAGGATGCCGGCCAGTTCACCGCGGGTATTGAGGATCGGGCCGCCTGAATCACCCCGTCGAGCAGTGGCCTGAAGCTCGACGAACTCCAGCGGGTAGCCGCTTCCCGGAGCGAGGTACTGTGTGCACGGCCCGGCCTCGGATCGGAACGGCCCCTTCCCGTAGCCCGCGATCGAGAGTGGTTCGCCGATCGTCGGCGGCGATGGGGCAATCGGGATCGGCACGACCCGCGGTCGCCAGATCGCGACTGCGGCGAGATCCCAGGGCTCGTCATGACGGATCACTGTCCCGGCCGTCTGGAATCCGTCGGGAAACTGCACGAGGACCGCTGCCGACGCCCCGCGGATGACGTGCCAGTTGGTGAGGACGAGCCCCTGCGAGGCGTTGACGTCGACGAGCACCCCCGAGCCCATCGAGGTGCCCCCGTTCTCCGGAGCGATGATCCGCACCACGGCCGGATGCGGGGGCTGGCCGCTGCCGAGGTAGTCGGCAAACACCTCCGGCGTGAACGACTGGCCGGCCGGTGCCGTCGCCCCCCAACCCCACGTCCACGGTGCGAACTGCGCCGACGCCGGAGGGGCCGAAGCCACCAGCCATGGCGTCAACACCAGCCACATCAGGGGGTGCGCGAGTCTCGGCATGCGCTTCCCTCCCCGCGATTCAGGACCGCCAGGGCGCCGTCAATTCACCGCGGCGCGCGGCGCATCGCCTGGCGCCGGATCTCCCGGGCGAGGATCCGCTGGAGCAGTTCCTCGCGCAGCCGGGCCCGTTCCTCCGCGATCTCCGCCGCCGCACTCGCTGCCTTGAGCCTCAAACCCTTGCCGGAATGCGTCACCATCGCGAGGTCTCCTCGGCGGGGGCGCGCGCCGCCTCCCGGTCGATGGCTCATCGGCGCGGAAGCCGGTTCCGAGCCAGTCCTGACCGCCGCGCCGGAAAAGTCCGCGGGGCTGTCAACCCTGCCCCAACCCGCCCCTGCCCCGCGCCGGCGGCGCGACCGCGTCAACCTGCAGCGCTGGGCAAGAGCTCGAAACCGTCGCCGCGGAGGCGCTCGCGGAGCGAGGCCACTTGGGCATGGTCGGCCGTCTGCACCGTCACCTCGACGGTCACGGAGAAGACGTCGGCCCCGGAAAACGTGCGGTCATGGACGATCTCGACGACCCCGGCCCCGGCGGCCGCGATCGACGCCGTCAGTCGGGCAATGCCGCCGGGACGATCGACCAGCCGTGTCCGGAACCGCCACAGGCGACCGTCCACCGCCAGGCCGTGATCGATGACCCGACCGAGCGTCGTCATGTCGATGTTGCCTCCGCAGAGGAGGAGCACGACCCGCTTGCCGCGGAGATCGGCCAAATCGTCACCGAGAATCGCCGCCAGCGCGGAAGCCGCCGCCCCCTCGACGACCGTCTTCTCCAGTTCCGACAGCCTCAGGACCGCGAGGGCGAGCGCCTGTTCGTCGACCGTCACGACCCGGTCGACGAGCGGCGCTGCCAGCGGAAACGACACCTCCCCCACCTTCCCCACGGCCAAGCCGTCGGCGAGGGTCGGCCGGAGGGGCACCTGCACCGGTCGGCCGGCCGCCAGCGAGGCCGAGAGACTGCCGGCGGCGGCCGGTTCCACGGCGACGACCGAGATCGTCGGCCGCACGGCCTTGGCCGCGATCGCCACCCCGGCAAGGAGGCCCGCGCCCCCCGTGGGAACGATGATCGCGTCGGCATCAGGGACGTCCGCGAGCACCTCCAGGGCCATGGTCCCCTGCCCTGCGATCACCCGCGGGTCGTCGAAACCGTGGATCAGCTCCAGTCCGTCCCGGGCCGCGATCTCCACCGCCCTGGCCCGGGCGTCCTCGAACGACTCCCCTTCGAGGATGACCTTCGCGCCGAGGCGCCGGCAGGTAGCCACTTTCACCAGCGGCGCGAACCGGGGCATGACGACGGTCACCGGGATTTCGAGGAGGCGTCCGTGCCAGGCCAGCCCGAGGGCATGATTGCCGGCGCTCGCGGCGATGACCCCACGGGAGCGGGCGGCGGCGTCGAGGAGTTCGAGGGCATTGCGGGCCCCCCGCTCCTTGAACGAACCGGTGCGCTGGAGGAGATCGAGCTTGCACCACACCCGGAAACCGGTGATCTCGGAGAGGGGAATGCTGTGGGGGCAGGGCGTCCGGGCGATCCCCGCCGCGATCCGCTTCTGCGCGGCGCGGATGTCATCGATCGTCACCGCCGGTGGAGGGCGACGGGCCGTCATGGGGTGAGCCGCTTCGGGGCATGGAAAGAGCGGACATCGATCCACTCCATACCCGCCCGGGTGGCGGCTGCGATCCCCAGATCACTGTCTTCCCAGACCACACAGCGTTCCGGGCGGACGGCGAGCCGCCGGGCAGCCTCGAGGAACGGGTCCGGATCGGGCTTGTGGCGGGCGGTGTCCTCGCTGGCGACGATCAGGTCGAAGGCCCCGGCGAGCCCGATGTGGGCGAGGATCCGTTCACAAACGGCCCTGTGCCCCCCCGTCACCACAGCGATCGGGATCCGCCCCCGCGACCGGCGCACGACATCGACGACCGGATCGATGGCCGCCACATGCTCCAGCCGCGAGAGGAACGATTGCTCCTTCGTGTGCACCGCGGTGTCGAGGTCGAGATCGAGGCCTGCCTCGCGGGCGAGGGTCGCCACGATGTCGCGGGTGGGGCGTCCCCCCATGGCATAGAAGCGGTTCTCGTCGAACGACAACCCGTGCAGATCGGTCACATGGAGCCAGGCGAGGTAATGGGCCGGCATCGTGTCGGCCAGTGTCCCGTCACAGTCGAAGAGGAGCGCGTCGTGATTCTGGAGGTGCCACATGGTGAGATCGTGGGGGAGCGGCGGGGGGAGCGCCGAAGGTGGGCAGGAAACGACAGTTATAGGGGCTGGGCCGGTTTTTCGCCCGTCGCGGGACCGGGGACCGTCGTGGAAGTAACCTATGGTTAAACGGTCCCGCAGCTTTTGCTCCGGGGTGGCTCCTCCCCTTCGGCCCGGCACCATTCTCCCGCCATGCGCCTCCCTGCCATCGGCATCCGTCCCCGGATCCTCGTTCTCGGGGCCATCACGCTCTTTCTTCTCGCGATCCTCGTCTGGGGGGGGTACCGTCGTGGCGTCGAGGTGCTGGGGGAATCGGCCGAGGAGGCGATCCGTGGACAGGCCGCGGCTATCGCTGCCGAGTTGGATCGTGGCACCCTCGAGGCCCTGACGGCCGCGCGCGGGATGGCACTGGCGGCTGGCCAGGGCGTGGCCAGGGAGGATGACTCCCTGGGGAATCTCGCCCGGGCGGTCCTCGATGGTCGGGCAAGGTTCGCGGAGACGTGGTACGTGCTCGAGCCCGACCCGGGGAGCGAAGACACCGCCCCGCGGGTCCTGGGCTGGACCCGCGACCCGCTCAACCCCGGCACGATCAACGCAGCCCCGTCGCCGGCACTGGTATCGCCCGATGCCCGCGGGTACACCCGCAGCCGGATGCAGGCGGAGGCAAATGCCCGGACGGATGCAGGAATCGTCACCGAACCCCACGATGACGGCGGGGTGAAGGTCATCGACCACATCTGGCCGATCGTCGTCGGAGGCCGTTTCCTCGGTGCTGCCGGCGTCAGCTCATCGCTCGAGGATCTCGATCGACGGCTCGACAAGATCCGTGACCGCCTCGCGCAGGCCGGATGGTCGGCAGCGATCTCGGTGGTGGGCCCCGAAGGCCGGATGATCGCGAGCACGGAGGCCAAAGCCGACGAAAGCGGGCAGGGGCTCTCGGAGGCGGCCTGGATGCGGATCGTCGACCGGCTCGTGGGGGCGCCCTCTTCGGTCATCCGTGGCGTTGACGTCGAAAGCGGTGCCGACTGTCTGTTTGCGGGGGCCCAGGCGCCGAGCACCGGTTGGACGGTCGTTGTCGAGCTCGCCTGGCGCGAGATCACGGGGCGGGTTCAGCGACCGATGTTCGACATCCTGCTTGCCGCCGGTGCGGCGCTGGCGCTCCTCACCGGCCTGATCACTTGGCTGGCCAACCGGGTCCGGCGCCGGGTCGCGTCGGCCGCCGCCGTCGCCCGTCGCGTGGCTGCCGGCGACCTGACGGGGGGGTTCGACCAGCGCGGGGGTGACGAGACGGGCCAGTTGCTCCGGGATGTCAGCCACATGACGGAGAGCCTGCGGAGCATTGTCGAGCAGGTGAAGGAGGCCAGTCGCGAGCTCGGGGCCACGTCCCGCGATCTCGCGACCGCCGGATCGCATCATGAGGAGGCGATCAATTCGCTCGGGGCCAGCACCACCGAGGCGGCGGCCGCCAGCCGCGAGATTTCGGTCACCGGTCGTGAGCTCCTCGCCACGATGAACGACGTGGCCGCGGTCGCCAACGACACGGCGGCGGTGGCCGATGCGGGGCGCGAGAACCTCGGGGAGGTGGGGGAGACAATGCATCACCTCGAGGAGTCGACGAACCAGTTCAGCCAACGACTGGCCCTGATCCGCGAGCGGGCCGAAGACATCAATATGGTGATCACGACGATCACGAAGGTGGCCGACCAGACCAATCTCCTCTCGATCAACGCCTCGATCGAGGCCGAAAAGGCGGGCGAGTACGGCCAGGGCTTCATCGTCGTGGCCCGGGAGATCCGCCGCCTCGCCGACCAGACGGCCGTCGCGACCCTCGACATCGAGCGGCTCGTCGAGCAGATGCAGCAGGCGGTGAGCGCCGGCGTGTCGGAGATGGAGACGTTCGCCAGTGAAGTCAAGGCGGGTGTGGAGCGCGTGTCTGGGATCAGCGGTCAATTCGCCGAAGTGATCGGCAAGGTGCAGGGCCTGTCGACGAGGTTCGACCATGTGAACGAGGGGATGCGGGCCCAGGCTACCGGGGCCCAGCAGATCGCCGAGGCGCTGGTCACCCTCACCGACGGCTCCCGGGCGGCGGCCGAGGCGCTCGGCGAATTCCAGGATGCGTCGAGCCACATGGCCAGGGCGGTCGACGGGCTCAACGAGTCGGTGAGCCGCTTCCGCCTCGACGAGCTCGACGGCTGAACGCCCCTCGATGAGGCCGTGGCCCTCCCCCGGTGGCCGTCCGTCGACCGGGGGAGCGGCCCCGCCGCTCTCCAAGCGCACCGGTCGGTCTGGGGCGGTCCGCTGAAGATCCCGACCGGCAGATCACCCCTTTCCGCGGCCCGCCCGCGAAAGCTGGGGGAAACGGGCCGGCTGGGGATCGGCTTCGGTCCGCCTGGCAGCGTGGTGGGGGGCCGACGGCGACGACTGGGGGATACGGGACGATCGCCGCGTCCGCTCCGCGCCCGGAGGTTGTTCCGGAAATGCTCATGGTAAGGGGCGGAGTGGGTCGATCACTGCTGACGATCATGCCGGTTATGAGGCGCACGGTGGAAATCCACTCTGCGAACCGGCCACCGACCGGAATCCGAATCCAATGAAGAACACAGCGCATCGTCCCGCCGGCAGCGGTCGCTTCCGCCCGAAGGCCAGCCGTGGCCGAATGGCCATCTGGCGCCGTCGCGTTCGAGCGATGGCCGCCTGCATGCTGGTCGCCACCACGGCGGCGGGGCAGTCCGGCACCGCCCTTGCCCAGACGGGGCAGATGGGCATGGCGCCGGTCGGCGGCGTCGTGAACCGGGCGGCTGCCGGGTTCGCAAACCTCAACAACAGTGGGCCCGGGTGGCTGTACTACGGGCTGAATGCCGCCGACCGCGGTCTCGGCTACCGTGGCAGCTACATGACGCTCGGCGGGTTCATCCCCTACGCCGAGGACGACCTGGGCGGATTCTGGTCGGCTGATTTGCGGAGTCATCTCTCCAACTACGGCGGCTTCTTCTCCAACGTCGGTATCGTCCGCAAGCAGTTCATCGGCGGCACGATCGGCGGCATCGGCGTCTACTGGGACTACGACGGCGACCAAAACCAGTACGGCAACACCTGGATCAACGACGCCAGTGGCAGCTACCTGTTCCCAGGAGGGATGTCCTACAACCAGGTCGGCGTGTCGGGCGAATGGCTCACCGACTACGGCAACCTGCGGAGCAACGGCTACATCCCGGTGGGCACCACCGCGTCGACGATGGGGCCGTATGTCGGCAATTCGCTCCTCGGCGTGCTCGGCATCAACGCCGGTCTTGCGGGGGCCGATCTCGAAGTCGGTGCCTACGTTCCCGGCCTCTCCGACTGGGCCGGTATGGTGAGCGTCGGCGGCTACTCCTTCGGGAACGCCCGCTACAACCTCCCCAGCGGCGCCGACGTCGTCCCGTACTTCGGCGGTGTGTACACCCGCCTCGACATGACCTTCCTCAACAACTGGGACTTCTCGCTCCAGGCGAACAACGACAGCTACTTCGACTGGACCGGCTTCGCTAGGATCACCTACCGGATGGGTGGTTCGCGGCGGCGGACCGTCTCCGACCAGCTCGAGCAACCGATGATGCGCAACGAGCACATCGTCCGTGCCTACCAGGCACCGGTGCAGGCGATGAATCCCTACACCAACACCCCCTGGAACGTGATCCACGTCGACAGTGCCGCCGCGCCGGGCACGGCCGCCGCGCCACGGGCTGTCTCCGCCATGGCGGCCACAGGGCTGGGCACCGCGGAATCGCCGGTGGCCACGCTCGCCGACGCGCAGCTCGTCGCCACGAATCCCTACGACATCATCCTCGTCCACCAGGGGATCAGTTCAGATCAGCCGTATGCGGGCGGATTCCACTTCTCTGCCGATCACCAGTTCCTCGTCGGCCAGGGGTCGGCGATGCGACTGCCGACGGCGAACATGGGCCTCGTGCCGGTATGGAGCGGTGTCAAGAGCACCGACTACCCGGTGATCGCCTCGGGGGCCGCGCCGGCGATCACGCTCCGCAACGGATCCGTCGTCGACCATCTCCAGATCACCGGTTCGCGGGTCGGCATCACCGACACCGACATTACCAATCCGGCCAGCTTCGTGATCGTCAACGACGTCCGGATCGTCGGCAGCGGTCCCCAGCAGACCGGTGTCGTGATCCGCGATGCCAGCGGCTCGAACTCGACGCTCAACTTCTCGAACATGGTCCTGACCGGCCTCACGGCCGACGGGTTCATCGTCGACGGTGGCAACGCCGGAGCGGGCGATCCGAAGGTCAACATCGACAGCTCGACGTTCACCAACACCGGTGGATCGGCCGTGGTCGTCGAGGATCTCTACAACGAGGGTCGGGTCCGGATCACGAGCTCGACGATCGAGGGGACGACCGCCGCGGGTGTCCAGGTCACCAACGGCCAGGTGTACGTCGAGAACACCAAGTTCGAGCGTATCGGGACCGCCGGTGTCGATGCCACGGCCGGGATCGCCCCGGGCGTGTTCGGCAACCAGTCGACCGTCCAAGTCGTCGGATCGACATTCTCGCTGGTGCCGGTCGGCGTCCGGGCCCAGGCCACCGAAAACGGCGTCATGAACGTCACGATCAACACCAACCATATCGTGACAACCGGAGGCAACGGGATCATCATGTCGGTTGCCGATGCACCGGGGGCGGTGGTCAACGCCAGCGTCGTCGGCAACCGGGTCAGCGGGGCCGCGACGATCGTGACGGGCACCGTTGCCACGGCCAACGGCAACATCCTCCTCGACTCGGTCGGCTGGACGTTCGACGCCACCAATGGCAGAGTGATCTCCGGCGCGGGGATCCTCAACATCCGGGCCGCCAGCGAGGCCAACCTCCAGGGCCTCAACTTCGGCACGTCGGTCCAGGACGTTCCCGCGGACTTCACCGATGCCGATGGCAACGTGATCATTCCGCCGCCGCCGTTCTACGATCCGGCCCTCTATGTCCCGCTGCCGCCCAACTGATCGGCTGCGGTCGGCGAGGTCATGAATCACCCGCGTGGGCGACCGGTTCGATCCGGTCGCCCACGTGCACGTTTCCGCCCTGCCCATCGCCGACGGTGTTGATCGCCAAGCGGTAGTAGCTTCCCCAGCCGGCGGCATCGACATCGCGGGGGATTCGCCGCCGCCGCCAGGCCTCGAACACCTCACGGAAGTGCTCCGTGATCGTGCCGTTGGTGGAGTCACGGGACGGCACCGGACATCGTCGACAGACGTTGACGGCGGTGAATCCGGCCCCGCCGACCCGAAACGGCATCGGCGGCAGCGAGCATGAATCCTGGCGGAGTTCGTCGGACGGGGCCGGCCCGGTCGCCTCGAAGGGAGTCGGCCTGGGGGGGATCGCCGGGCTGGCCAGCGCGTCCTCCCAGAAGGAGTCGCAGTCGCCGACCTCGAGATTGGCACGGAACCGGCGACGGACTTCGACGATCGGAAGCGAGAACCAGCGGGCCACCTCGGCCAGCGATGCGGTGGAGACGAGCGTCGGCCCCGGGGCGTCGCGGTCGTCGGGGAATCCCCCCTCGGCCCGCTCCTGGAGAAGGACCTCCACCCCGAGCGCAGCGGAGAGCCAGCGACAAGGCCCCTCCGGCCCGGGCACGAGGGGAAAGCTGCCTGGAAAGGGGGCGGGAGGCGCTGTCGCCCCGCGCCAGTCGGGGGCTGCGGAGAGGCCCACCGTCGGGGCGCCGTCGAGATCGAAGGTCGCCCGGATGCGCTGGATGAGCGGTATCCGCTTGGCGTTGACGACATGCCCCTCGAGGTCGACCAGGCGCCAGCGGCGGTCGTGGACCAGCGCCCCGCAGGGGAGCACGCAGGCCCGCTCGACATCGATGCCGTCGAGGCTCTTCACCGGATGGAGCGTGATCCGCTCGAGATGCGGCATGGGTGGAAGGGGTGTTGATGGTCGGGCGGGGGATCACATCCGGAAGTTGAATGTCTGCCAGAGGAGACGCAGCAACCAACTGCCGACCGTCCGCTGCCCGACTCTGATCCGCGCCGAGCCGCGCATCCCAGCGGTGAAGGCACCGTCGGGATCATCGACCGCCATGAGGGCCTCGTAGCTGGTGGAGATCGGCATCTCCCTTCCCGATTCGTCTGTCCGCGTGGGAACCTGGCCACCGGACTTCACGCTCAACCGCTCCGATCCTCCCTCGAGATTCGTTTCGGCGATCTCGTCGATCGTTCCGCGGAACGTCTGCCAGGGCATCGCGTCGAGTTTCAGGTCGACCCGCTGCCCCCGCGACACGAACTCCATCTCCGACTGGTCGACGACCATCACCGCTTCGAAGGCGTTCGGATCACCGACGAGACAGAGAACCGTCCCCTCGGCGAGCGTGGCGCCGAGGTTCCGCTCCTCGAGGACATGGCCGCTCCACCCGGGGAGCCGGCCGGTTCCGTCCGGGGGGGCCTTCAAGGCCGGGGAGGGGAGCACCACGCCGCTCCGCGGTGCGGTGAGCACGAGGTCCGCCCGGTCTTTCCGCTTCCGCTGGAGTTGCTCTTCGACGCTCTTGAGCGACTCCTCCACGGTGCCGATCTCGAGGCTGGCGGCGGGATCGGTGAACCGCTCGCGCTCGAGGCTCGCCAACCGCGCCCGGGCCTGGGTGGCCTTGCCGACGAGATCGGCGATCGCCAGATCGAGATCGATGCTGGAGAGCCGAGCGATCTCGGCGCCGGCCTCGACCAGCGCTCCCGGCTTCACCGCGATGCTCTCGAGGACACCGGCGACCGACACGTAAACCGTCTCCTCCGCCCGGGGACGCAGTTCGGCGGCACACCACACCCGCTGGGGAAGGGGAATGAGGGCCACAGCGGCGGCGAGGACGGCGACGACGGCGCCCGTCGCGACGAGATTACGGAGCTTCACTTCCTCGCGCCTCCCGGGAACATTGAGGAACTTGATCATGTTTTGGATCGGCCTGACAACGAGCCCCCACAGGGCACCCATCGCGAGCATCTGCCCCAGCACCTCGAGGCGGTAGGGTTTGAAGACACTCCACACGAAGAGGAAGATCGACGCCGTGACCATCCAGCCGTAGAGGCTCGAGGCGATGGCAAACAGGGCGAAGAGGCCACGGTTGCGCGTGGGGAGGAACGGATCCTCCGGCTGCTCGATGCCGAGGCACCCGAGCGACGCCAGCCTGCCGAGGATCGTCGTCGCCTTCTGCCGCAGATTGGGGATCTCGAGGAGGTCGGAGAGGATGTAATAGCCGTCGTAGCGCATCAGCGGATTGGCATTGAACATCAGCGTCGACACGCTCGATACGAACATCACGTCGAGGCACAACTGGTTGAAGACCCCCGGATGGGAGTTCCACCACAGGAAGGTGGCGATCGAGGCGAGGATCAGCTCGATGTACATCCCCGCCGCGCCAATCGCCGCCCGTTGCCACTTGCTCGGCAGCATCCAGCTGTCGGAGACATCGCAGTAGAGACAAGGAGTGAAGACGAGGAGCATCACTCCCATCTCGTGGCATTCCCCACCGAAATGCTTGCACGACAGACCGTGCCCGAACTCGTGGAGGACCTTCGTGAACCCGAGGGCCAAGGCCAGCCAGATCCAGTTGCCGGAGGCAAAAAACTGCTGGAATTCCGGTAGTTTCGATCTGAAGACATCGAAGTTGACGAGCACCAGCAGGAGCGCACTGGAGACGAGCACGGCCACACCGGCCGCCGCGGGGACGGAGAATAGCCAGCCGAACGCGGGGTCGATCCGGTGGAGGATCCGGTCGGGATCGATCCCCCGAAAGCGCATCGACATGATGTTGGCAAGCCAAGCCATCCACTGCCGCCAGATCCGCTGGCGGCGGCGCTCGAAGAGCTGCGGCCCCTGCCCCGGTCGGTCGCCGATGACGAGGCCGCTGCGGTGGAGCGTGGCCACGAACCGCGCCAATTCTTCGACGGTGATCCGGCGGGGGGGGAAACGGGCCTCGAACTGCTCCTTGAGCCGCTCCAGGCTCGCCTGGCCATCGAGCATGTCGAGGAGGGCATACTCCTCGGGGCGGAAGCGGAAATAGCCGAGGGAGATCGGGTCTTTCACGACCCACCAGATCTGCCCCTGGTAGGACTGCCTCGTCGCCACGAGGTCACCGCGCCGGCGCAGGCCAACGGGGCGCGTGGTGCTCGATCGGAAGGCGTCCGCGGCGGTCGACATCGGGTGGGGTCTTTCCGCGAAAGGCTACCGCGTGACGGGGGGCAGGGGCGCCTGGCTGGAATGGATCGTCATCGTGGCCGATTGGCCAGCCCGGAGAAGCCACTGGGTCGAATCGGCGATGCGCCGATTCTCCACCTCCGCCCAGACGCGGTAGTCGCCACCGGAATCGACCAGCGGGCTGGTGAACACGATCCGCCCCGGGAACGACTCCGTCCGGTTGTCGGCGAACACGACGTCGACCGTCACCGGCCGGTCCCTGACGGTTTCCGGATTCCAGCGGGAGGAGTCGACGTAGCCCTCGACGCGGAGCCGGTCGGTTTGGACGACGCGGGCCAGCGGATCGCCCGGCTGCATCCATTCCCCCTGGTGCGGGAAGACCTGAACGACGGTGCCCTCGAGGGGAGCGGTGATCGTGCGCCGCTGGATGGCATTCTCGGCAGCCTCGACCTCGACCGCCTTCGCATCGGAGGCCAGGGCGGTCATCTTCCGCTCGAGCTCGGCCTGCTCGATCGACAATTCTGCCTTGCGTTCGCTGAGTTGGAGGCGGTCGAGCTCGACGAGGGTGACACTCCCCTGGAGCTTGTCGGCAGCCAGCTGCGCCTTCTCGTACTCGGCGGCTGCCACCAGCTCCGAGGCCACCGCGAAGCGGACGTCGACATCGCTGCTGGCCTTCGCTACCGCCTGGTCGTGTTCGGCCTTCGCCTTGCGACGCTCGAACTGGGGCTGGCTGTCGTCGATCTTGGCGATCACCTCGCCGGCCTTGATCGAATCCCCCTCGCGGACGAGGAGGTCGATGAGCACCCCCCCTTCCCTGGCCGGCACCTTCGCCTCCTTCAGAACCGACACGAGGCAGTGCTCCAGCACCGGCTCAGCGGCGCTCCGCGCGGAGGCTGACGGGGCTGCGGGGGGAGCCGCGGGGAGCGCGAGAGCCGCGACGGTGACGGTGAACAGGGCGATGACGGGGGAAAAACGCACGATGACCTCCGGGAGTCGGCCGGCCCCACGGGGGGCGCAGGGGGCGATGGTGTGCGGTGACGTCACCACAGACGGAACAGGATCTGGGACTGGATGAAGGCGAGCACGTCGTGGAACCAGACATACCCCAGCGAACGCTTACCGCAGTTGATCCGCGCCGTCACGGTGGCTCCGGCGCCGAGCTCCTCACGATCGTGATTCGAGGGATCGATCGTGATCCGCACCATGACGGTATTGCCCGCCTCGCCGCGGACCTCGGCCTGTTCGTGGATTTCCTTGACGGAGCCGTAGTGCCGCGTGCCGGGGTCGGTGGCGAGGACGTAATCGACTTTCAGTTCCCGCTCCTCCTGGCGGGCCTGGGCCGCGGCCCGGTTCACGTGGCCGAGGCGGTCATCGGGCATGTGGACCTCGAGCTCCCACGGGCCGGTCTTGTCGGCGACCGCGAGCAACACCTGCCCCTTCTCAACCGGTCGGAGGAGGAGCCGGTCGCGGACCTGCCAGGTGACGATCACGCCATCGATCGGGCTGCGGACCTCGAGGTACTGCTTCTTGGTGAGGAATAATTTCCGTTGCTCCTCGAGGCTCTCGATCTCGCGCCGCAGTTGGGCGACGCGGCCCGACATCCGCGTCCGTTCATCGGCGGAGATCTTGTTGTCCTCGAGAAGGGCCCGTTGCGTGGAGACAAGTTGCTCCTCGCTGGATGCCTTGCGGCCGAGGACGTCGGTCAGGGCCACCTCGAGATCGGTGTTGCGGAGCGTCGCGAGCAACTGCCCTGCCTTCACGTCGACCCCGTGGGCCACGCCGTCGCCGATCGACTCGACCACGCCGTCGATGCCCGAGAACACGTCGCGGCGATGGACCGGTTCGAGCGTTCCCTTCCCCTCGAGCCGCAAATCGGCAGGGATCAGCACGAGGGCGGCCAAGCCCGTCAGCGCCGCCACCACCGCCATCAGCGTCCGCGGGAGGTTGCGGGCGGTCGTCAGGACGCGCGACTTGCCGAGGAGATCGAGGATGCCGTAGAGCGGCAGGCCTGTGTGATCCAGGGCGTTGGTCAGCGCCACCCGTCCGTGGTCCGAGACGAGGTCGACCCTGGCCCGCTTCCCGCCGTCGAACGAGGACGAGGAGAACCATTCGGCCACGAGCACACCGACCGGTTCGTGATCCTCGGTGCCGTCGGAGTTCGATTCGGCTCGGGCGACCGCCACCGCGTCCACCCCCCCGGGCTTGACGACCGGCGTCGGCTTTGGCCGCTCCAGGGGGATCACCGCCAGGGCCGTGGCGTGCGATTCGTCGATGAAATGCTCGAGCTCCTCCTCGATCTGCGGCGGGAGCTCACGCCCGGGATCGGGATGCCAGAGCGGATCGCGGGCGCGGGAGACGACGCGGGCGAGGGCCTCGATCGCCTGGACCGCCGTGGCCCGCCGCTCGACCGATTCCTGTCCGCTGACGGCCTCGAGTCGGAGGCGTCGGCGACGGCGGACGAGGACACTGACGCGGTCGCAGCCGATGATCCTCCGGGCCTCATTGGCGAGCACGAACGCCGTCGCGATCGGGTCGAGCGATTCGTGGACCGCCCGGCTGAAGCGGTCGACCTGCGTGAGCGTGGTCTGCTGGGCGTCGATCGTCTTCGACTGGCGGCGGGCGAGATAGCTGCCCGCCACCGTCGCCACCTGGGCGAGGAAGGTGAGGAATCCCTGCTCGACTTCGGGGGGGTGGGGCTGGTGGAAAACCTCAAGGAGCCCGGACCGCTGCCCGTTGCGATCGATCGGGGCAGCGACGAGAAGGAGATCGGTCGGGTTGCCTGCCACCGGTTTCCCGTCGGGGCCGGCCAGTTGGGCCCCGGCGGGGATCAGCATTCCCTCGGTGCCGGCGAGGAGCGATTCGATGAGTCGGCCGTGGGCCTCCTGGGTCTCCGGGGAGTTTGTCAACCCGGTGGCTTGGACTCCGGCGTGGCAGACCGGCTCGCACCGCCCCCCTTCCCCGACGATCCACACCAACCCGGCCACGGCCCCCATCGCCTCGAGGACCCGATCGAGGAGTCCGCGGAAGAAATCGGCCTCGGCGAGATCGGACCGGCCGAGTTGGTCGATCTCCGCCACGATCGCGCGGATCTGCTGGCGGGCCTCGTCGACGGCGCGGGGATCAACGGTGCTCATTGGGCCCTGAACCGGAAAGATGACAGGCTGGGGATACCGTGACGCGCCGCTGGTCGCGGCGGCCGTCCGCGGAAAAAGTCACGGTGGACTTTCTCCATGGACCGACAGAGTGGGCATCGCCGGCGGAAGGTCTGCCGGCGATGCCCACCGAGTGGTGGTTGTCATACGTGCCAGACCGGCCCCGGGGTCGCCGGGTGGGATCGGCCGAATGGCCCGGACGGGGTCGGCTCCGCGGAGTCACTTGGCCATCCCCGATCGTGCCTGGTCAGGCCTTGGCAGCTTGCTGGTGGATCACTCGCCGCTGGACATCGGTCTCGAGGACGCCGAAAGCCTGCTCGTGACGGGCCACCGCCATCTGGAGGGCGTAGGCGAGGCGCTTGGCGGTGAAGAAATTGACGATGATCCGCTGGGTCAACTGGATCGTCTCGGGGGATGTCCCGGCCACCTGCTTGTTGAGACCGAAGTCGACGATCAACTCCTCCGGCGTGCCGGTCACGCGGCAGAAGTTCGCGTACGTGGCGACGATATGGGATTCGTCGACGGGCACCTGCATCGGTTCCTGGGCGGGGCGCTGGGCGGACGACTCGGACATGACTGGCTCCTGAATGGGGCTGGACGAACCGGTGAAGGACCGTGGATCCGGCCAACGGCCAGTCTCCCCGGAAGGGGCCCAGTCTATCCCCCCCGTTCCTCCGGAGCCAATCGCCCGCCGCCCGCCGCCGGCCAACCGTGCCGGCCGAGCCAGTCCGGCGAAACGAACCGCCGGAAGAGGGACGCCAAGGCCCGGCGGGCGTCTCGCTGCCACGGTCCGTCGAACGGAGCATCGGGGGGATGGAATCCGTCGAAGTGGAGGCGGCAGGGCCAGCCGCGGCTGATGGCGATGGCATCGAATCGCTCGGCGACGCGCAGCGTCCACGCGGCGCCGAGCGTTTCCCGGAAGGCGAGGAATGCCGGCCCGAGCGCTGCCGCGAACGTCCCCTCCGCGGCCGGCGACGGCGATGTCCGCCGGCTGCGCAGCAGTGCCAGGAGCCCACCGGCGGCAGCCAGGCAGGCGCCGATCGCATCGCCGAATGCTGCCCCGGGGGCGCCGCTCGAGCCCGTCGGCGGGAAGGCCGGTTCACTGTCGACCAGCGGCAGGAATCCACGGACCACCACCAACTGCCCCAGGGTGACGAGCGTCGCGGCGGCACCGTGACGGGTGGCGACGAAGTTCATCCAGCCGACGAGCGAGAGGATGACGAGGAAGCAGCGGCCGAGGAGATGGGCATCGGGAACGCTGTCGGGTCGCACGAGTGTGGTGGAGAGCGCCGGCAGGAGAAGGATCACCGCCAGCGCCGCGACGATCAGCTGCCAGACGCCATGTTGCGGGCGTTTGGCGCCGAGGAGCGACATCGCCGGACAGAGCGACAAGCTCGCGGTCACCATCCGCAGTGATGCGGCGGCGGCGGGTTGGGAGATGATTCCCGACGCCCGGGCCGCCGTGTCGAGCACGAGCGCGACGGCGGCGGCGATGGCCCACAGGGTCGCCGGGACGGCCGTCGAGCCGCGCGTGGCAAAGGCTGCGCGCCCGGCCGCACCCGTGGTGAGCAGTGCCGCCAGGGAGGCGATCGCCCAGCAGGCCGTGGCGGGATCGAAGGCGCGCGGATCGGAGTCCATGGGCCCAATCCTACCCCGGTTCGGCGGCCACGCCCGGGCGTGGGGCGGGAGCGGGCACCGGCCCGGGCATCGCCTCCGGGTGAGGGGCTACGGCCGACGCAGGTCGGGTGATGACGGTCCTGACGGTCGTGTCGGTGGCGACCGACCAACCGAGGAATCGATGAGTGACGCTGCGGATCGAGCCGAAGAACCCTGTGGTGGGGGGGGATGGCCGTCGGCGGGACGGCCGCCCGCCCTGCCGGAGAGCCATCGGCAGGGAGGCCGATCATGACTTGCACCCCGCGGCGGTGGTCGCGTGTCGCGCGTTGGTCGGCGGGAACGACGTTGCTGTCGTTGTGCTTGGTGCTGCCGGCACGGGCGATCGAGATGTTCACTTACTTCGGCGACGGCAGCCGGATCGGGCTGCCGAGCCTCGAGGTGCCCGTCCAGGCCTATCCCGGCATTCCGCTGCGGAGCGATCGGATCCGGGCGCGGGCCAGGGCCCAGCAACTCCGCAAGGCAGCGGCGAACCAATCGGGCGGAGCGGCCGCCGGCGACGGCCTGCCGGGCATCCCTGGTGGGGGGATCACCGTCAGGCCGATGGTGCCGCAGCCGAAATCCTCCGCAGCCATCACACCGGCGACACGGGCGCCAGCGGGATTCCCGCCGCCGCCCGCCCCATCAGCCGTCTCCGGGCAGCCGGTTCCGCCCCCGAGCACGAACTGGTCGAATCTCGTGCCAGGGTCGCGCTCCGCCGCCGAGCCGGTGGCTCCGCCGCAACCGACGACCGATCCCGGGCGGAGTCAGACGCTCCCCGGATTCAACGCGCCGGTGTTTCCGGGTACCAGCCCGAACGGGCCGGCACCGCGTCCGACCGCACCCGGCCAGGCGCGCTGACGTCCGGCAGCGCGGGCAGGCCCCGCGCCGGTGCGAGGGCTCACTCCTTCGCCGAAGCCTCGGCCTTCAGCTCGGCCTGGAGCCCCTCCGCGGCCGCCCGGTTGGCGAAGATCGGGTCGTTGGTCATGAGCTGCTCGAGGAGACGCTGGGCCTGCTCCTTCTCCCCCTTGTCCGAGAGGATCTGGGCGATGTAGTAGGCGCCATCGGCGGTAAGGGCGTTGTTTTGCGATACCTGGGCGAGGATCTTCTCGGCGTCGGCCATCCGCCCGAGCTTGTAGAGCACCCAGGAGAGCGTCGTCAGCGAGGCGACCTGCAACTGGGGGTTGTCCTTGACCATCGCGACATTCGTCTCGGCGATCTCCAGGGCCCGTTGGACGTTCTCCTTCTCCGGCAGTTCCGCAAGCACCAAGGCGAGGGAGTCGGAGGCGACGAAGTTCCGCGGCGACTGCGAGTGGGCCTCACCGAAGAGCTTGGAGGCCGATTCGAAGTCGCGGGCGACGCGGGCAATCGTGCCGTTGACGATTCGCGCCTCGAGGTTCTTCGGATCGAGATCGAGCGCCTTGCCCCCGTTCTCCCGGGCGGCGGCGGTGTCGCCGTGGGCGAGGAACCAGTTGGCCGCGCCGAGGCGGACTGCGGCATCCTCCGGGGCGGCCTGCACGGCGGCTTCGACGAGCTCACGGGCCTTGTCGATCTTCTTCCCCTGGTCGTAGAGACGCGCCAGGAGCATTTCCTTGCGCGGTAGTTTCCCGTCGAGATCATGCGCTTCCCCAAAAGCCGTGAGCGCCTCTTCGGGCTTCTCGAGTTGGAAGTAAGCACTCCCCAGTCGCTGCTTGGCGCTCGCGCTATCGGGATCGATCTCGACCCACTTTTGGATCTCGGCGAGGGCCGCCTCCCACTGGCTGCGGGCCTCGTGCACCGCGGCCTTGCCGGCGTGGCAGCGAATCTCGAAATCGCGCTTCCGCTTGGCATTGGAATCGAACTTCGCGGCCAGTTCCTGGGCCCGGTCGAAGAGCACCGCGGCATCGGTGACCATCCGCTCCTGGAAGGCGAGATCGCCGAGCACGAGATAGGGCTCGGGGTCGTCCGGGAACTTGGTGACGGTCTGATCGAGCTCGGCACGGGCGGCCGCCACCTGCTTCACGCTCAACCACAGCGTCGCCATCATCACCCCCGGCGGTGGGACCTTGGGGTCATCGGCATGAACGCGCTCGAGCATCGCCCGGCAGCCGTCGATGTCGCGGTCGCGGAAGCGGGTGATCGCCCCGTTGACCTCGTTGGCGTGCGCATCGTCGGTCACCGCGCGGCCGATGAGGGTCTGAACGGTCACCTGGGCGGGCGCCGAATCGGACATTCCGACGGCCAGGACGCATGCGCCGAGCAGCAGGAGGGCCCGCCTGGGGCCTGCGGCGATCCGGCTGCAGGGAGGGGTGACGCGGTGGGGGCAGGAGAGCAGGAGCATGGGCATCCCTCGACGGGGGAAAATGGAGACGGGAAGGGATCGTCTGGTGATTTTGGTACTCTAACGTGCGGATTCGCAGAATGCCACCGCGGCTGGAGGGGTGGGAGAATGCTGCTCGGGGCCGTATTTGAACGCGAGATTGCCTTCGCGCCGCGGGCCCGCGGGCTGTATGTCGCCCGGGCGGTCTACGCGGCGGCCCTGTTGGCGATCGTCGCCACCTGCTGGCTCGTGGTGACCGGCACCCAGTCAGTGGCGACGGCCGGCGACACCGCCCGCTTCGGCGCCACCCTGATGCGGATCCTCGCCCCTCTCCAATTGACGCTGGCGATGCTGGCCGCGGCGCTGACCGGGGCGGTTGCGGTGAGCACGGAGAAGGATCGCCGCACGCTCGAGCTCCTCCTCGTCAGTCGCCTCACCGACCGGGAACTGGTGTTGGGGAAGTTGGCCGCGAGTCTCGTCAGAGTGCTGCTCCTCCTCCTCGCCGCGGTGCCGATGTTCGCCATCGCCGCCCTCTTCGGTGGCGTCACGACGCCGCAGTTGGCGCGGATGTTTGCCGTCACGGTGGCAGCCTCCCTGGCGGCCGCGAGCATCGCCACCACCGTCGCCTTCTGGAAGGAGACCACCTTCCAGTCCCTCGCGATCACGCTTTTCGCCCTTGTTGCCTGGGTGGCGGTCGGGGAGACCCTGACCGCCTCGCAGGGGGCGACGGCGGCGGCAATGGTCTCTCCGGCCCGGGCCGTGTTTGCAACGCTGCGCCCCTCGGGTGGGGCGACCCTGCTGCCGTTCCTGGGCACCTGCGCGGCGATCATCGTCGTCGCCAATTCGGTGGCGGTGTGGCGCTTGCGGGCCTGGAACGTCGCGGGTGAGTCGCGGGCCCGGGGGAGATCGACCGCGGAGGCGGCCGCGATCCGCACTCCGTCGCGCGAGGTCTGGGACAACCCCATCCTCTGGCGGGAGATCCGGACGCGAGCCTATGGAAGGATGATCGTCGTCGTCCGCATCGCTTGGTTGCTGCTGTTCGCGGTGGCGGTGGCGGGCATTCTCCGCGAGGCGGGGAGGCCCAGACCCGACCGGCTCGCCGTCGCGCTGGCCGTGGTGCCAATGGTGCTGGCCAGCCTCGTGGCCGTGACGGCACTGGCCGTCACGAGCGTGACCACGGAGCGTGACCGCGGGTCGCTCGACCTCCTGCTTGTCAGCGATCTGGAGCCGGCGGAGTTCGTCTGGGGAAAGCTGTTGGGGGTGCTGACGGTCGCCCGTGAGATCGTCCTGCTGCCCCTGGTTCTGTGTGGGGCGCTGGTCGCTGCGGGCCTCACCGGTCTCGAGGGGGGGCTGTGCCTCGGCCTGGGGATGGTGGTGCTGTTATTCTTCGCCGCCGTGCTCGGGTTCCACGTCGGCCTGTCGTACGACTCGTCCCGGCGCGCCATCGCCGTGGCCCTCGGCACCGTCACGTTCCTGTTTGTCGGCGTTGCGACCGCGATGCGGATCATGGTCGCCTTCGGCTCGAGTTTCGAGCTTCAACTCGCCCCGTTCCTGGCCGTCATCGTTGGCGGAGCGATCGGTCTCTACGCCGCTCTCTCGGCCCGCAATCCCTCGCCGGCGATCGGCTGGGCCTCGGCGCTCCTCCCCGCGCTGACGTTCGTGGCGATCACGTCATTCCTGCAGGGGAACAGTCTCCAGGTGCTGTTCGTCACGGTCGTGGCCTATGGGTTCGCCACGCTCGCCCTCCTCGTCCCGGCGATCGGGGCGTTTGACCTCCTCACCGGGCGAACGACGTCGGGGGAGTGACCGGCATCAGCGCGGCGGCAGGCCGGACGTGGCGGCGGCCACCGGGCCGGCGCCGGCACGATCGAGGTTCGCCAAGCGTTCGGCGGTGTCGGCGGGGGCGCCGCCGCGGGCGATGGCGGCCTGGTAGCTGTCGCGGGCGTCGTCCGTGCGGCCGAGAGCCTCCAGCGCCATCCCCTCGAGGGCGAGGACGAGGCCGGGGGTCTGTTGCGGCCCGTAGGATTCGCCCAGGGCCGCGAGCGTCGACAGCGCCCGTCGCGGGCGCCCGAGCCGGCGGTAGACCTCGGCCGTGTCGAGGAGCAGACCGCGGTCGTCCGGGGCGATCGCCAGGCCATGGTGGAAGTCGGCCAGCGCCGCTTCGTCGCGCCCCCGGGCCAGCGCCACCTGCCCCTGGAGATGCCACGCATCGGCTGACTGGGGGGCAGCCCGCAGCGCTGCCGAGGCGAGGCGATCGGCGTCGTCGAGGAGACCGAGCTCCATCGTCATTCGGCCACCGGCGAGGCACAGCGGCACGTCGTCCGGGGCGAGGCGGAGCGCCTCGTTGATCTGTTCCACCGCCTTCATCGGCTCCCCCCGCTGCCAGAGCACCGCGGCGTAGTGACGGCGGGCGTCGATGTCGGTTGGACAGCGCTTCACCGCCTGGCCGAGGAGCGCCTCGGCGCCGGCGAGATCCTGCTGATCGGCGGCGGAGAGGCCCTCGTTTGAAAGCCGGCGTGCCTCGGCGAGCTGCTGCTGCGGCACCGCGCTGTGGCGATTGACGAGCCGACATCCAGACCCCGTGGCGACGACGCCGAGCAGGAGCGCGACCCCGACGGTGACCGCACGGCCGCGGGCGTTGGCCCCGGCGGCTTCCGGTCGGGTCCCGTCTCCGCTTCCCGAATCCGGCCGGGGCGGGGTGGGCCTCCCCCAGCGAACGGCCGGTGGCGCTTCGAGACTGCGGAGCTCCTCGCGGAGCTCCTCGGGGGTCATCCGGATGCGCAGCTCGCCCCGGCGCCGGAGCAGGAGCCAGCGGATGACGGCCACCGCCACTGCGGCGGCGACCGTCGGCCCGAGCAGTGCGACCCCCGCCGGGATCACCTCCGCGGCGGGGCTGACGGTCGCCGGCAGCGGAGCTCCGATCGGAATGGCGTCGGTGGTCGAGGCAACCACGTCGGACAGCCGGTCGCCGGCGCGCGAGGCCATCCACAACGGGATGAAGAGCCAGCAGGCTCCTCCTACGGCGGTACCAAGGGTGGTCAGGGAGGCGATCCGGCGGAGGCCTGCCAGGGGATCGATCCGGCGGAAGTCGGGGGCGATCGAGGCCGGATGCCAGCGGAATCCATCGACGAGCAGCCGCACCGCCAAGCTCGCGCCGGCCGCTGCCGCGATCACGGCGACGGTCGGGAGCAGCAACCCGAGCGAGGGCCAGAGTTCCGGCCCGACCCGGGGGGCGAGCCGGGCGGGGGAACAGGCTGCGGCGATCACATCGGTCGCCGCCGAGAGCGTCGCCCGCCACCAGCCGGGGAGGAGAAGGACCGTCACGGCCATACCTGCTCCCCAGGCCGGCAGTGCGGCGTTCGGGAGCATCCCTTCGCGTTCGGCGAGTTGCCGCCGCCGGCTCGTGGCCGGGAGGGTCCGCTCGGAGGCTTCGCTCATCGCCGTCCTCCCGATCCGGACGGCGGCACCGTGAGGGCCGGGGCGTGGGCCGGCGGGGAAAGGGACGCGGCCAGCGATGGCAGGAGGCGCGGCCCGGCGGCCCGTGACCACGCACCGGCATTGACGAGGATCATCGCCAGCACGACCAGCGCCGTTGCGGCGTGGAGAAACCCGGGGCCGGGGTCGCACGACGCCGTCCGGAGGGCGATCGCGGCGGCGAGTTGGAAGACGAGCACCGCGGCCACGGTAGGCACCGCCAGCGACACCGCCAGGCCGAACGCCAGCGCGGGCATCCGCAGCGCCCAGGCCTCGATCGCTGGCCAGGAGATCGCGCTCCCGGCGAGGAACCCGATCGGCATCGAGCGGACCCCGTCGGTGAGCGAGAGGAGGACGACTTCGAGGCCCCCCGCCGCGAGGAATCCTCCCACGGCGAGCCACCGGGCCAATCGGGCGACCCCCGCGGGCGAACCGGCCGCTCCATCCTCCTCACCATCTTCCCAGGCGAGCCCGGCGATGCCGCCGAGCAGGTCTCCGGCCCAGGCCACGGCGCTCACGGCAGCCGCCACCGCCAGCCCCAGGCAGAGGCCCAGGCAGGCTTCCCCTGCGATCACACCGAGGGCTGACGTGAGCCCGATCCCGGCCGACGCCAACGGGGACACGACCAGCGCCGTCGGCAGGGCGGCGAGGGTGACGATCAGGCTGAGGGCGAGGCGCGTTTTGAATTCGACGGTCGGGAGAAGGCCATGGGCGCAGGTCTCGAAGGCCAGGGTCACCCGGGCGAGCAGACCGGCGGCCGCGAGCAAGGCCGGACCGGCGGGATTCTGGAGGGCGGTGGCGAGCGCCGTGGGGGCATCCATGTCGTCACGGGGCTCCGGCGGCCGCGCGGAACAGGTCGACCATCCGTTCGAGCATCCAAGGGAGGGTCGCCACGAGCGTCAGCCCGACGACGAGGAGCCGCGGAAGCAGCCCGACGGCCGTCTCGTGAATCCCGGTCGCCGCCTGGAGCAGCCCGGTCACCGCACTGACGACGAACGCCACGACGAGCACCGGTGCACCGAGCTGCATCGCGGCCAGGAGGGCGTGGCGGAGAAGTTCGGCGAACTCGGTGTCGACCACGGGAGGCCTCAGTAACGGGAGCGGGGTCCTTCGGTCATCGGCCGTTCAGGCGGCCGTCCGCACGCCGTCGAGGAGGGACAGGACCACGAGCGTCCACCCGTCGGCCATCACGAAGACGATGAGTTTGAGAGGCAGGGAGACCGTTGCCGGCGACACCATCCCCAGGCCGGTCGAGGCGAGCAGGGTGGCGACGAGGAGATCGAGCACGAGAAAGGGGAGGAGGAGTCGGACGCCGATCGAGAATGCGGTCTTCAATTCGCTGACGAGGAACGCCGGCAGGAGCGTCTCGAGCGGGACATCGTCGTAGCTGCGGACCTCGCGCGTCGCCGTGGGATGACGGGCGAGGAAGAGGAGCATCGTCTGGCGGTTGCCGGCCTGCTCGATCTGTCCTGCCATCCAGCGGCGGACCGGCACCGATCCGCGCTCGAAAGCGGTGTTGAGATCGATCCGGCCCTCCTGGAGCGGTTGGACGCCCTCGCGGTACGCTGAAGTCCAGACCGGCCACATCACGAGGAGGGACAGGAACAGCGCCAGCGAGGTCACGATCTGGTTGGAGGGGAGGCCCTGGGTGCCGAGCCCCTGTCGAACGAGCGACAGCACGACCGACATCCGCACGAACGACGTCGTCATGAGGAGGATGGCCGGGGCGATGCTCGCCACGCCGAAGAGAATCACCGCCGAGAGGATCCCGTCGACGGAGCGCGGACCGAGCGCCCGGGTGGTGAAGTCGCTCCACGCCGGCAGCGCGGCGATCTCGGTCGCCGGGCGGGCGTCGGCCATCGCGACGGTGGCCGGCGGGGGGGGGAGTTCCGGGGCAAACGACGGCGCGACGGGGGAGGGAGTGGCGGGGGCGTCGTCCCCGCGGGTTGGCGCCGTCGGGAGAGCGGCCGCCAAGAGGATCACGACCCCGACGAATGCCCTGGCAGCAGTCCGGATCCGCAGCGGCAGACCGGGGCGCGGAGGAACGCCGTCAGCGCCCGACACGGCCCGGGGGCAGCAGGCGGCGGTGATCGAGTTGGTGGTGTTGGGATCATCGATCTCGGCGAGCGCCGTGCACGTCGTGCCGGAGACGCCGACGAGGATCGTCTTGGGGCCGAAGCGGACGATCCGGGCCACATGCTGCCCCCCGAGGGAGGCCTCGCCGAGGACGGCGAACACCTCCGCCGGCGGCCGTGGCACCGGCCTGCGACCGCTCCACTTCAGACAGAGCACGGCGGCGAGGAGGGCGGCGAGGAAGGCGGTGATGCGGAGATCAAATACTGGGGCCCCCCGCGCGGAGCCCGGAGGATCGGCCGCGGTTGCCGCGCTGCCGATGGCGATCGCTCCGATCGGGATGGCCTCCGGAACGCCCGGCTCGAGGAGGCGGGCCGGCGTGACGGGACCTTCGGCATCGGCCGCCACGGCCGCTGACGTGGCGGTGGCGATCGACTCGGAAGGGGCCTCGGTCGCGCCGCAGCAGGAGACGTCCCACGCCGATCCGAGGCACGCCATCAGTCCGGCCGCCAGCGGTAGGGCTCGGAGAAGCGGGGCTGTTGCGGCGCCGGGCGCCGATCGAGCCGGGTGTGTTTGGACCGTGGTCGACGTCATGCAGCCAGCCTCCGCTCGTCGTCGGCGTGATCCTCGGCGGCCAGCGTCTTCCAGTCGGCGTGGGGGGCCTCCGCCATCCCACCGCGGCTTCCGGCCCACCACAGGAAACCGGCCAGCAGGCCGACCAGCACGCTCGAGGCGGCGAGCCAGACCTCCCGCGGCAACGGCGGCACTGCCGGGGACGACGATCGATGGCCTCCGTCAGCGATGAGGGGATCCTCCACCCCGGCGGCCCGGTTGGCTGACTCCGTAGGAAGCCTCTCGCCGGCCGTCGGGCGGCGCTCGGCAACGTCCCCAGCGGTGGTCGGGTAGCTCGTCACCAGGACGCGGAGGCGTTCGGGGCTGTCGAGTGAGGGGAGGGCCCGGCCGACGATCTCCCCCAACCGTTCGATCTCGCGCCGCTCCGCCTCGGTGTCGGTATCGGTATCGGTATCGGCGAGGGGGTCGGAAGCGGCGGGCGCCGTTCGCCGCAGTCGTCCCTTCGAGGCCTCAATCGCGGCGGCGAGATAGCTGTCGGGGATCGAGACGGTGACGTGGACGACGCCCGGGATCTCCGGGCCGGTGTCCGGGAGACGATTTTGCCCGGAGGGGGGGCCGGGCGCGACCGGCGTGCGCGCCGGCGGCGGTGCCGGCGGGAGGAGCTCGGCGGGGGCGTTGGCGGCGGCGGCGACATGGGGCTCGGGCGGATCGGCGGGCGCGGGGGTGACCGGGTCGGGGGAGAGGGGAGCGGTGTCGATGGCGACATCGACGATCACCCCACGGACGAACCCCAGCGCCTGGCGGATTTTGCCGGCCAAGCAAGTCTCGTGGGCGAACCGACGGGCCAACTCCGGGGCCACCGTGGCGCTGGCGGCAGGATCCTCGAGCGCGCCGGCGAACACCCTCCCCGTGGCGAGATCGGTGACGGCCACCTCGTCCGGATCGAGTCCGGCGATCGACGAGGCGACGAGCACCCGGATGCCATGGGCGCGGACGGCGTCGAGCTCCGTGCCGGGGCTGGTGCGGATCCCGACGCTGGCGGTCTTGAGGGGTTCTTGTTGGAATCCGGAACGCTCCTCGACGTCGTAGAGCACGGCGGCCCGATCGATGCCCGGCATCGAACAGAGGACCTGCGAGAGCTCGTCCTGGAGAGCGACTTTCAACGATACGGTCCGGGCCGAGGTGGAGGTCCAGACGCCCCCCGACTCGAGCGCTTCATGAAACCGTGTCCCCCACGGCTTCGGGATCGCGTCGGCATCGACGACCGCGCGCTTGTAGGCCCCCTGGCGTGACCGGGGAACCCAGACCGTTCCCTCCGCGGTGCGGTAGTCGGTGAGCTTGGCCCGGTCGAGCGCTGCCTCGACGGCTGCCAACTGGGGCGCCGTGAGGGTGGTGTCCTCGAGGAGCGCCACCTCGTCGGCGGTGGGGCGCTCCTGGAGCAGCCATGCAGCCCAGCCGACCGAAGCAGCCACCAGTCCGAGCGCGACGATCTGCGCCGGGGTCACGATTCCGACGCGACTGCGGCGCGGGGTGGGGCGGTGGGGGTCCATGCGTGCTCTTCGTTGGGGGGACGGAAGGGGGAGGGCTACGCCGCCCGACGGAGCGCGGCCGGTCGGGTCGGCAGGCAGAGCGTCACGGCGCTGCCCCCTTCGGGGCAATCGATGGCCGAGATCGATCCCCCGAGGGCCACGACACGGTGGCGGAGGTCATCGAGGAGGGGATCGGTCGGTTCGCGTGGATCGGTGGGCGGAGTGCCCCGGGGAGGGAACGAGCTCCGCTCCCGATGCGTCAATCCGGGGCCGGAATCGGCGAACTCGATCTCGATCCGGTCGGGAAAGCCAACGGCGGTTACCACGACCTCGCGCGGCGATGGCCCCGCTCCGATCCGGCGCCCGGCGGCGGCCAGGGCACGCGCGAGAAGCGGGGCGAACAGGCGACGGACCGGGCCCCGCTCGGCGGCGATCTCCAGATCGGTCGGGACGTCGAGTGTGAGGCAGACTGGCGCGGCAGTTTCGCCGCCGCCGGGGGCGACGTCGACCGCAGCGGCGAGGTCGGCCAGGAGCTCGTGGGGAGAGACCGTCGGGCCGCAGAATCGCGTGCTCCCCCTCGTCAACGGGAGGATCCGCACCTCGGCGGGAGGAAACTGGGAACCGGCGGGGCGGCGTGGATGGCTCGTCATCGAAGGATCCTCCTGGCATCCGTGCCAGCCGTGATCGGTTCCGCGAACCTCAGGGCCGCGTTTGAAAAACCCGCTTGTCGCCATCGCATCGTCGCCCGGTCCCCTGCCGTCCGTGGCCGGGGAGTCGGGTCGAGGGAGTGCCGGTCGGCGCCGCACCGGACCGTCGCGCCACTGTCGGCCGGTCAGAATCCGCAGGGAGCCGGTCGGGAAGCGGAGGTGCCGCAGATCTCGTCCATCAGCCAGCGGTTCACGTCGGCGAGAATCGTCTTCGAAAGGTCGTTGTGCCCCGGATAGATCCGCATTGCGAGCATCGCCCCGGCGGCATGGAACAACCGCAGGGTCGGGTCGGTCGGGCCGACGACCTCGGTGGGCGCCTGGCGATGGCAGCACAACAGCATCGGCAGCCGACGGACCTCTTCGAGGCGTCCGAACAGGCCTTCGTGGAGCGGGAAGGGCCCCCCGATCGAGACGACGCCGGCGAACGCGCCGGCATGGCGGCAGGCGATCCGAAATGCCTCCGTGCCACCGCTCCCCTGGCCGACGAGGAAGATCCGCCGCGGATGAATCGAGACGCGGTTGCGGACCCGATCGATCGCCTGCCAGACGAGCGACTCGCCGTCGGCGTTCGGGCTGTCAGGGCGGCGTGGTTCCACGGCCACGTGATTGCGGAGACTGACGCGGCTCATCGTCCGTCCCAGATCGAATCCAGGCCGATGCGCGTCGGGTAGCCAGACGAGGAGCGGATAGGCGTACCCCGGCTCGTACCCGGTGGGGACGAACATCCCCTCCGTGCCGATCGATGGCGGTGTGGAGGCGCCCCCCGCCCCAGCCGCCGGGCGCGGCCGGATGGCCCGTGTCGTCGGAGACGTCGCCGGGATCGCGCTCTCCGGAGGAGCGAAGTTCGGCTCTCCGTGGAACTGCGGTTCGGCCGGGATCGTTCGAGCGGGGAGGCGGGGACGCATGCAGCACCTCTGGTAGGGACGATCCGGTCTTCTCGGGGTGGGGAAGGCCCGTGGCAAACGCGGAATCGGGGGGGGTTCTAGCGGAACTCCCACCGTCGCTTCAACGGCAGACTCGCCGCCGGACGGCGCCCCCCCCCGGCGGACCGAGCCGTGGGTGGGGCTGGAGCCCATCCGGGGCCTTGAATCTCGCCCAACCGCCAACTCCAGCCGCCCGCGGCGCGGCGCCGCGGGCGGGGCGGGATACGGCGATGCGGCAGGTTGGGGGCACGGGGTCGACGCTCACCGAGTCCCCTCGCCTGGTGAGGCACCCGGTCGTCACCAGCCGGCGCACTTCCAGCGCCCGGCTCGGCTCACGCCGAGAGCCGGTTCATGACGCTGACGAGCTCCTTAACGGCCGCGATGCTCTTGTCGAGCGCGGCACGTTCCCCGGCGAGCAGATCCAACTCGATGATCTTCTCGATACCGGCCGATCCGAGGATCACCGGCACGCCGACGAAATACCCGCCGACACCGTACTCCTTGTCGCAGTAGGCAGCGCACGGGACGAGCCGCTTCTTGTCGCGGACGACCGCTTCGACCATCTGGGCGGTGGCGGCGGCGGGGGCGTAGTAGGCGCTGCCGGTCTTGAGGAGGGAGACGATCTCGGCACCGCCGTTGCGAGTCCGCGTGACGATCGCCTCGAGGCGGTCGGCTGGGATCAGCTGCGTCACCGGGATCCCACCGACGCTCGTGCAGCTGGGGATCGGCACCATCGTGTCTCCATGACCGCCGAGGAGCATCGCCGAGATGTCCTCGACACTGACGCCGAGCTCCATTGCCAGAAAGGCGCGGTACCGGGCCGTGTCGAGGATGCCGGCCTGTCCGATGACCCGCTGCGGAGGAAAGCCGGTGACCTGGAAGGTCCGCTGGACCATGGCGTCGAGCGGATTGCTGACGACGATCACGACGGCTTGGGGACTGGTGTCACGGATCCGCGCGGCGACATCGCCGACGATCTTCGCGTTCGTCGAGAGGAGGTCGTCACGGCTCATGCCCGGCTTGCGGGCGATGCCGGCCGTGACGACGACGACGTCGCTGCCGGCAGTCTCGGCCCAGTCGGTCGTGCCCGTCAGCCGGGCGTCGAAGCCCATGATCGGCGCGGCCTGGAAAAGATCGAGGGCCTTGCCGGCGGGCATCCCCTCGGTCGCCGGGATGTCGAGAAGGACGACGTCTCCGAGTTCGGCGGCGGCGCACCAGTGGGCCGTGGTGGCTCCGACGTTACCGGCACCGATGATGGAGATCTTCGCGCGTCGCATGGTGGGGGGGATTCCTGGGGGGCGGGGAAGGACGATGGAGGGGATCGATGAAAGAGAGAAAACACCTTTTTCCCCGCCGCGGGCCCAGGTGACAAGGGGGCCGGCGCCAGGCCGGGCCGGACCGGCGCCGGGGCCCTTGAGCCGGTGCCGGCTAGGCTGCACCGGGGGGGGTGAAGTGGTCAGGGAGCGCCGCCCGCCGGTTCTGCGCCCGCTTCCGGGCATCGCGTCGGCCGGCCCACATGGCCAGGGCACCGCCGGCCACGACGACGGCAGCCAGTCCGACCAACACCGACGACATCGCCCCTCCCGAAGCTGGCGCGGCCTGCCGCCGCCAGTCGAGATCCGCGCCGATCAGCAGCGGCGCCTCGCGGCGGAGCTCGGTGCCATCCCCCTTGGGGAGCGGATACGCATACGACTTGAGGGCGAATCCAGCCACGCGGACCGGCGCGCTGATCGTCGGGCCGGTCGGCATGCCGGGAGGAAGCGAACGGAGGCAGCAGACCACCGGGTAGCGGTCCTGCGCCTTTCCCCCGACGCTGATCAGCGGCGTGTTCACGAATACGAACACTTCCCAGTAGTGATCGATGCCGGTCTCCCTTTGGCGCAGCGGATCGTCGATCTCGATCCGGGTGGCACGGAGGGCGAGGCCCTCGACGGCGATCGGCGCGCCACGATGGAGTTTGAACCACTGCTCGGCCGGATCGATGAGGCGAATCAAAGGGGCCGGTGGGCCAGCGGCCGAAGCGATGGCCCCCTCCCCTGCCCTGCCGGCAGCGGCGAGAAGGGCATAGAACGCGTCGGACTCGGCGGTCGTGAGCTTCTGGCCGTCGACCACCGCGTCGAGCAGTCCCATGTCCATCCCTGCCGAACCGGGAAGCTCGGCCGGATGCCACGCGACGCGGGCCGCCACGAGAAGCCGGGCCGGCGGTGGCGACGGCCAAGGGGTGCCGTCGGGCGGCGCCGCCGGGATCGGCCCGATCCCGGCGGCCACCGGCAGGCCGAACACCTCGGCTGGTTCGTCGAGGTCGTGGGACCGCCGCCAGGCCTGCGGAGCGGCATCGGTGACGACGTCGATGAGCTCACCTCGATCGGTGCGGATCCGCACCAGATCGATCGAGCGCCGTCCGGTGAGGGTCGTGACCGCTTCCGGGAGCATGACCTCCGTCACGAGAACGGCGCTCCCGCGGAGATGGACGAAACGGTCCTCAGGCGGCGTGGCGAGCGCGGCCGGCGGCACCGCCTCGTCACGCCAGACCTCGAGGAACTCCGGCGGCGCGAGCCTGATCCGCAGCAGCACGCGGATCACCAGCGCCGTCTGGTCGTCCCCCCATCCGTGCCCCGGATCGAGGATCTCGCGGGCCTCCCGATCAAGCCCGAAAGTTTCGAGATACCGGGCCAGGGGGGGGGCGGTGGCGCGGGCGCCGGGGTCGGCCGCGGCCGCGGGATTCAGCCCGCCCACAAGGATCACGGCCAGGGCGACGCGGATCGACGGACACGGATTCATCGGTGGGGCTCCCTTTCGCTGGCCCTGTCCTCGATCGCGGCGAGCCTGCCGAGGGCCTCCCTCGGGTCGGTGGTGGTGACACCGCGGAAGTCAGCGTCGAGCCGTTCCGGATGGCGGCGCCCGGGAGCTTGCGAGGTGGCGGCGAAGCGGAGGGCGAGCCAGGTCGTGGCGAGGAGTCCGCCGATCGACACCAGCGCCCAGCCGACGATCGGGGTCTGTCCCCGTCCGGTCGTGATCCGGGGGGGGAAATGTGGCTCCGTCGCCATCAGGAGCGGCGCGAGGCGGATCGCGTCGGAGGCCTGATAAGCCCAGCGCTTGAAGAACACCCCATCGACGACCGCCGGAACCTCCACCCGCATGCCGGTCGGCGTGCCGGGGGGGATCTCGAGAAAGTAGACGACGATCGGTGCCGCCGGACCGCCGACCGGCTCGAGCCAAGCCTGCCAATAGGTGGCGATCCCCAGGGGGTTGGCCGGTGCCGCGACCTCCTGGAGTCGACGGATCGTACCGGCGACCCGGACGCGGCGGCCGCGGAAGCTCCGCGGCTGCGCGAAGAGTTGGGCGAAGGTCACCTCCCGGCCGCTCGGCCGCGACCCGGCCTTCTCCGCCTGGAGACGTTTCCAGATCGCGAACCAAGCCTGTTGATCGGCCGCGCGGAAGACGGTGTCGTCGCGGACGAGGGCCAGGTCGGTCGCGTCGGCCAACGTCTCGGCAGCATCGCGGACCGCTGCGGCCGGCGGGGGCGGGGCGCCGGGTGGTCGCTGGGTAGGTTCGCCGGGCGCCGCCCCGCCGCCAGCCTCCCCTTCAATGGTCACCCCGTCTTCGATCGTCCTGGTCAGCGGACCGCGGCTCAAGATTGTGTCGATCGGTGCCTGAGGGGCCGTGGGCGTCGGGCCCCACCAGGTTCGTTCCACCCAGGCCGCCGCGAACACGAGTGGCAGGAGGATCCAAAACAGCCGGAACTGCTCGGTCCTGGAGTGCCAGTTCCGCGGTCGGCGACGGGGGGGTGGTTCCGCGGGGGATGGATCCATGACGTTCTCCCGCACGGCTGCCGGTCAGGCCCCTTTCGATTCGCGGAAGTTCGCGGAAGAAGAAGGCCGCCCCCAGCGATGCTCAACCAGTCGGCGCGCCGTCGGTGGGGATGGTCGCGGTGTCGTGCCCTTCGAGACGGGCCCTCTCCTGACGACGCATCTCCCGCCACACGTAGGCCCCGAAGGAACCAGCGAGGGTGAAGGGCATCGCGAGCATGATGAGGATGCTGTAGAAATAGCCGCGGGCGAGATTCATCCCCTCGGGATCGGACTCGGCCACGCCATCCTTGCAGGTCGGGCACCCCAGCGCATCTCCGGCGACGAGAACGAGCAGGAGAACGGCCACGATTCCGGCCCAGTTCGCCGTTGGCCGAAAGCTTGTCAGCAGCCGAGAAGGGCCACGCGGGATCGGGTTGATGGTCCCGACCCGGCGTGCATCGACACTCGGACATGGATAGGGCATGGTCGAATCTCCTCGATCTATTCTAGCTCTCCGTGGAAAAAGTCATCTCTGACCTTTTCCGACTCTGTCAACCGGAGAAAAAGCCAAGCGTTTCCCGGGCCGACAGCCGCCGCATCCGGCGGTGGGACACTCGATCGACAGCCTGCCAACCACCGGGTGTGTCCCCGGCGGTGATCCGGTCCGTGCGCTCCCCCGATCCCTGGCTCTGGGGAGAATGGATCTGGGGATAAAGGTGATAGAGCATGACGTAGATGACGACACCAGTGACGCTCACATAGAGCCAGATCGGCAGCGCGATCCGCCCCAGACGCCGGTGGGCATCGAGACGACCGCGGAAGGCGAGGAAAAACATCCGCAGGGCGAGGAAGGGAACAGCGGCAGCCAGGAGGATGTGGGAGACGAGAATCACGAAATAGACCACCCTCACCGGTCCCTGGCCGGTGAACGGCACATGCCCGACGATCCAGTGGTAGGCGAGGTAGCAGACGAGGAACACCGTCGAGACGAGGAATGCCGCCACCATCGCAGCCCGGTGGGCCCGCCAGTTGCGTTGGCGGATGGCGATCCAGCCGACAATGAGGAGCACCGTCGAGAGCGCGTTGAGAACAGCGTTGGTGGTGGCGAGCGGATGAACCGCCAGGAGCGGGGGTGTCATTGGTCGGCCCCCGCGGCTGTCGCATCCCCGGCTGGCGCCGGCTGCCGATCGTCGGCCGGTTCTTCGAGGACCTCACGGACCAGTTTCTTGAGCAGGTCGACACGATCGGCCTGGAGGAGGTGGTAACCGCCGCGGAGGCGTCCCTGCCGGTCGAACACCACGCCCCGTTCGGAGTGGACGCCGACCTCGGCCGGCAGTCGGAAACTCTGGTTCGCGATCGTCTTGATCGTCTCCATGTCGCCGGTGAGGAACTTCCACCGACTCGTGTCGGCGTCGAAGCGCTCGGCATAGCGCCGCAGCACTTCCGGGGTGTCGTTTTCGGGATCGCACGTGAGGCTGACGACGACGAGATCGGGGGAGTCGATCTCCCGGAGCATGTCGGCCAGCGCCTGGTTCTCGCGGAAGCAGGGGCCCGGGCAGTTGGCAAAGAACACGCTCCCCACCCACACCTTCCCGGCCAGCGATCGGGAGTCGAACGCCTCGCCGGCCTGATCGGTGAGCACGAACGGCCGTGCCTGCTCTCCCGGCTCCTCCATTCTTGCTGGCACCGGTTCGGGCTCAGCGGTGGGCCGTTCGGCCGATGTCGGCAGGCGACGGGGGGAGCCGCAGCCCGCCAAGCAGCCCGCCAAGAGGAGCGAGCCGAGGACGACCAGCGCGAGTGGGAGCGGTCGAGAGGCATGGCGGCCGGCCGTGGCGGGGCTGGGTGCCATGGCGGGGGCAGTCACACGCGGCATCGGATTTCGGGTGAGGCGAAGGGCGTTCAATGGGCGACCGGATCGGCGAGCACCTGTGCTTCAGCGGCCTGCTCCATGAGGAGGAGATCGTTGGGGCGGGCCATGTGGAGGAGGCGCTCCTGGGACACCATCCGGTTCCGCAGGCCGACGTCGGGGACGAGCATCAGCGCCAGGAAGATCGCCATCATCGCCGCCGGGATCGTGAGGACAAACTTCCAGTTCGCCTCCCACAGCACGTGCATGAAGAAGAGCACGACGAGCATCGCCTTCGTGCACGACACCGCCATCATGAACGCCCACCCGACATGCGGCTGGTCGCGCCATGGCCAGACCGACGAGTAGGTGAGGAACGACATCGTCGTCAGCAAACAGAGGGCTGCGAAGACGGCGAGATACTGGCCGATGCCCCCGTGGGAGCCATGGTCGTCACCATGGTCGTCGTGGCCCGAGTCGTGATCGTGGGCCACGGTCGATGACGGGGCGCCGACCCGCGTGATCGGTCCGTGAGAGTCGGCGGGGGAGGTGGGCTCGGACATGGAAACCTCGGGCTCGGATGGCGGTGAACTGCGACACGGGGTGCGTGGACGGCGGGCTTCAGAACAGATAGAGGAGCGGGAAGAGGAAGATCCACACGAGGTCGACGAAGTGCCAGTAGAGGCCGGCGTTCTCGATCATCCCGGCCCGCTTGCGGTCGAGCCGGTAGGTGAGGAGGATCGCGAACACGAGAAGGCCGACGGCGACGTGGATCGCATGGAAACCGGTGAGGAGGAAGTAGGTGCTGGCCCACATGTTCCCCCCGGGGATCACCGTCGGCAATCGGAGCCAGGGGAAGTCGTCGTTGAGCCCCGAGGCATGGCCGCCGTGGCTCCCTGCCCCTTCCGACGGCAGCGGCATGATCTGGTCGGCCACGACCGCCAGATCGAACGGCTGCTGCCCGGGGTTGGTCAGCATTTTCTGCACCTTTTGGAATCGGCCGCGGGCCGTCTGCTGCTCCGCCGAAAGTTTCTCCGCCGGCGCTTCGTCGAGCCGCTTGAGAAGATCGACGGTGCCTCCCGCCTCCGCGGAACTGTCGGCCTCGTCCCGCAGCCCAGCCGGCACCAGACCGAGGGGAACCTTCCGCAGCTCGTCGAGCCGGGCGCGGACGGCCGAGCCGTAGTAGAGATCGGGTTTCTCGTAGATCCGGCTGTGCGGTTGGGCCGGGTAGATGCCGTGCGAGAACTTCGCCGAGTATTCGTAGCCCTTGATTCCGAGAAACAGGCTGCCGAGGAGGAGCGTGGCGAGCATCCAATTTTTCGCCATCGCCACCTTGTTGGCCTTCGCCGCTTCGAGAGCGAGGACGATCGTCACGCTCGAGCAGATGAGCACGAACGTATTGAAGGCGCCAATCGGTTCACTCAAGTGGACATGGTGGGGTTTCGGCCAGACGGCGGCACCGAAACGGAGCACGACGTAGCTGCCGAGGAGAGCGGCGAAGAACATGATCTCCGTCGAGAGGAACAGCCACATGATGAGCTTTCCCTTCGAGAGGGGCAGCCCCGGCTGATACTGGAGCACGATGTGGCCATGACCACCCCCGTGGTCGTCGTGCCCATGGGCATCGCGATCGTCGTGGCCGTGCGGGATCGAGTGGGCGGAGGCATTCATGGGCGTATCTGGATGGTTGAGGGGGCGTGTCGGCGACGCGGCGGAGGCGTGGTCGTGAAGTCAGGAGAGAGGGCCGCCGCACACGACCGCGGCGACGAGGATGGCGACGAGTGACGCGAGCGACACGAGGAGGAGACCGCGGGCGGAGGCGTCGTCGCGGGCTACCGCGAAGCGAATGGTCGCCGCTACGTAGGCGACCGAGGCGACCGCCGCCACGAGGAACATCCAGACGCTTGCCGACGGAACGGCCAAGAGAAGGCTCACCGGCACCATCGCCAGGGCCGCCGCCAGCGCCTGCCCCGCGGCCCGCAGCCCTCCCGGATCGACGACGGTGAGCATCCGCAGCCCGGCATCGGAATACTGTTTGCGGTACAGCCAGGCGATCGCCATGAAGTGGGGGAACTGCCACAGGTAGAGCACCGTGGCGAGCGATCCGGCAGCGATCCCGCCGGCGGCATCACCCGCCAGGAGTCGCCCCGGCCCCCCGGCGGCAAACCACCCGATCGCCACCGGAAGGGCCCCGGCGACGGCGCCGACGGCGGTGTTCAGCGGGGTGACGCGCTTCAGCGGCGTGTAGACGAGGACATAGAGCAACCAGGTCGCCAGCGACGCGGCGCTGGCGGCCCATCCCCCTCCGGCCACGGTGATCGCGAGCCCGGCGAGGAGGAGCCCCGCCGAAAGGATCCAGGCGTCTCGAACTCCCAGCCTTCCGGTCACGATCGGACGGGCAGCGGTGCGCGGCATGAGCCGGTCGGTGTGCCGCTCGACGATCTGGTTGGCGATGCTCGAGCTGGCCGCCACGAGGAGGGTGCCGAAGAGGACGACGACCAGCCCCGCTCCGTTGAGGGTCCGCCCGGCGGTCAGCCACGCCGCCGTGGCGACGGTGGCGAGAACCATGACGGCGATCCGCGGCCGGACGAGCCGGGAGATTTCGGTGGCCGTGGAAGCAACGGCACCGGCCGAGGGAGCGAGCGAAGGCTCGGCGGTCATCGCAATCGTCCGGGATGGTGCGGTCATCGGGCACCTCGCTCGGACCTGGGGCGGACGGTGACCGCAACAGGAGCGCGCCGTCCCTCCGGGCCATAGGGGCGGCGACCGGGGCCCCTGATCCCTGTCCGGGCGATACGCTCGAGCCGCTCGGCCCCACCCCACTCCAGGGCGAGAACGACCGCGGCCCCGAGGATCATCATCCCGAGGATGACATGCCCGGTGATCACGGCGGCACCGCGCGGGCTGCGGGCGAGGACCGCTTCGGCTGGCGCCCAGGCCTCCTGGAGCCAGGCGGGCAGCCCCCAAGTGAAAAGCCAGGCGCCGCCCCCGAGGAGAAGCTGCCCCACAACCATCGCGAGGATTGCCCAGGACCAACGTCGGGCTGTTCGCGATTCATGCGGCTGCCAGGCGATGGCCGTCAGCGCCGCGAGCACCGTCACCACCGCGGCGCCGGCCAGATGAATCGCCACCATCCAGCGGAACGTCGAGGGGGCCAGGGTCGCATCGGCGTGACGCAGCTGGGCCCCGGCGACCAGTTGGAGGTAGGCCGCCACCGCCAGGGCCGTCGGCAACGAAGCGCCCACCGCCCACGACGGTAGCGAGAGCGCCAGCGGGCCAACCGCTCCGAAGGGATCGCGCCCGACCGTATCGCTCCGGTCTGAAGCCGGCTCCGACGAGTCTCCCCTGCCCCGGCGACCGGTCAGGACGGCGATCGCTGTGGAGACGGCGAAGAACAGGGGGCCGGTGCAGGCATGGACTTTGGCGACCGTCTTGTCGTCGAGGATGACGCGGAGACCTCCGAGGGCCCCCTGCACGACGACAAGAACCACCGCCGCGATCACGAGCCACCGCAGCGCCGGCGACGTGGGCCGGCGGAAGACGATCGCCGCCAGGAGGAGCGAGAGCAATCCGACGGTCGCCCCGAGAAGCCGGTGGCCATGCTCGAGGAACAGGTCCCACGGCCCCCAGAACCACTCCCCGAGCGGGTAGAGGAACATGTTGTGGCCGAAGGTCGCCGGCCAGTCGGGCACCGCCATCGCCGCGTCGTAGGTGGTCACGAGGGCGCCGAAACAAAGCAGCAGCGCCGTCGTGGCAACGAGCATCCACGAGACGATCGCCGGTCCGTTGACCGTTGACCGCGCGGTGGATGGGGAGCCGATGGGGGCGCTGGCCATGGACGGTGCCGTCACACTCGGTCGGGGAATCGATCAGGCGTGGGCGGCCGCAGCGGCCGCCGCTTCCGCGGGATGGGGGGGATCGGTCTGCATGAGGTAATCCTTTTCGCAGCCCGGCACGGAGTACTCGTAGGGACCGCGGTAGACCACCGGTTGGAAGTCGAAGTTGCCGTGGCCCGGAGGGCTCGGCGCGGTCCACTCGAGCGTGTTGGCGTTCCAGGGATTCCGACCGGCGACCGGGCCGCGGAACATGCTCCAGAAGAAGTTGATGGCGAAGACGATCTGCGAGGCCACCATGCCGATGGCACACCACGTCATGAAGGCGTTGAGGGGCTGGAGGTGGTGGAACGTCTCGTAGTGGTAGGCATCGGCGAGCCGCCGGGGGAAGCCGACCGCTCCGAGGATGTGCATTGTGAAGAAGGTGCCGTTCAAGAAGGTGAACGTGAGGAAGAAGTGGACCTTCCCCCAGAACTCGTTCATGGTCCGGCCGAACATCTTCGGGAACCAGTAGTAGATCCCGGCCCACACCCCCATCGCCGTGCCGGCGAAGAGGACGTAGTGGAAGTGGGCGACGATGAAATAGGTGTCGTGGATGAAGATGTCGACCGGCGTGGCCGCCATGAAGATCCCCGACAGCCCGCCGATGATGAACATCGAGACGAACGAGATCGCGAACAGCATCGCCGTGGTGTAGTGGATCCGCCCACCCCAAATCGTGCCGAGCCAGTTGAAGGTCTTCACGGCGCTGGGGAGCGCGATCATCATCGTCGCCACCATGAAGGTGATGCCGAGGGCCGGGTTCATCCCGGAGATGAACATGTGGTGGCCCCAGACGATGAAGCCGAGGCCGGCGATACCCGCGATCGAATAGACCATCGGTCGGTAGCCGAACAGCGGCTTGCGGGCGAAAGTCGTGAGGATGTCGGAGACCATCCCCATCGCCGGCAGGATCATGATGTAGACAGCCGGATGGCTGTAGAACCAGAAGAGGTGCTGCCAGAGGATCGGCTGGCCACCGCCGGCGCCCGACATGGCGTTGTTGATGATGTTCCCCTCGGGGCTGAAGAACCCCGTCCCGAGAAGGCGGTCGGTGAGTTGCATGAACCCGGCAGCCGTCAGCACCGGGAGGGCGAAGGCCTGAAGGATCGCGGTGATAAACATTGCCCAAATCGTCATCGGGAGGCGAAACATCGTCATCCCCGGGGCCCGCATGAGAATGATTGTCGTCATGTAGTTGACGCTCCCGAGCATCGACGACACCCCGACCATCGTCAGGCCAAGGAGCCAAAGCGTCTGCCCCATCCCGCTGCCCGGGGCCGAGACGGTGCTCGTCGACAGCGGCGGATAGCTCGTCCAGCCCCCTGCAGCCGCTCCCCCCTCGACGAAGAAACTGCCGCCGAAGAACAAGAACGCCGGCCACATGAACCAGTAGCTCAACATGTTGAGCGTCGGGAAGGCCATGTCATCGGCGCCGATCATGAGCGGGATCAGGAAGTTGCCGAAGGCTCCCGCCAGAATCGGGATGATGACCAGGAAGATCATCACCGTCGCGTGCATCGTGAACAGCATCGTATAGAACTCGGGCGCCATCTGCCCCCCCTGCTGGGCGAAGAGCTTTCCAAGGACCGGGACGTCGGACCACGGCCAGGCCACCTGCCAGCGGACGGCCAGGGCAAGGAGCCCGCCGATGAGAAACCAGACGAGTGTCGAGAACAGGAATTGCAGCCCGATGACCTTGTGATCCTTCGAGAACACGTAGGTCGAGAGGAACGTCGACAGCGACATAGATCCGCGGGGCGACCCATGAACGTGGGGATCGTGCGGCGCGGTTGCCGGCGACGGAGCGTGCGGTTGGGTGACGGTGCTCATCGGTGTTGGCCTCTGGAAAACTCGCCCGAACTGGATGGCTCGATGGCGGGGGGCTGTGGACAGTGGAGGAGTAAAAAGAGCCCGAACGGAGTTGGAAGGATCAATCGGCGGCGGCCATGGGAATCTCATCTGGGCCACGCTGGGTCGCCTTCTGCTCGGCCTCGATCCGGGCCAGCCAGCGGTCGAAGTCGGCCCGTGACTCGACCGTCACCCGCCCCTTCATCTTGTAATGCCCCCAGCCGCAGACCTCGGCACAAACAATGTCGTAGGTCCCCGTCTCTGTTGCCTTGAACCATACCGGCTGCTTCATGCCGGGGACGGCGTCTTGCTTCATGCGCAGGTTCGGGAGGAAGAAGCTGTGGAGGACATCCATGCTCTTGAGTTGGATGAGGAAATCCTCGTCAATTGGAACATGGAGATCATTGACGACGAACAGATCGTCGGGCGTCCCGAGCGTCTCGTCGCGCCCCGGATACCGAATCCGCCATTCGAACTGCCGGGCCACGACCTCCGCCGAGGGAGACATCCGGGGCCGCCGCATCTTGATGTCGGCCCAGGTGTTCATCTGGTAGATGGCGAGAAAAAGCATCGTCGCCGCGGGAATGATCGTCCACACCACCTCGAGCGCATGGCTGCCGTGGATGTAGGTGGCCGGCTTCGACGAGGCGGCGGCGTCGTACTTCCACATGAACCAGAAGAGGATCAGTTCGGTCGCCAGGAAGATGACGCCGGTCAGCACGAGAATAAAATAGAACAGGTCGTCGATTGACCGGCCGTGGGCGGAGACATCCTTGGGGAGCCAGTGGTCGTAGTAGGGGGCGATGACGAAGGTCGCTGTTCCGAGGACCGGCACGAGGAGGAACAGGAGGCTCCAGGCAATCCCGCTCCACCGCCGGCCCTGAGGAAGACCGTCAACCCAGCCACCACCCGGGGGATTTCCTCCGGAACCGGCATCCCGATCTCGTTTGTCTTGGTCCACGGCCGTCTGCTCCGCTGGCTGGGATGGGGGCTTGATTCAGGTCGTCAAAGGGGGGCGGGAAAACCGTCGTGACGTCGTCCGGGGGAATGGTCAGAACCGGTCTCGGGCGACCATCGGCCGGTCGGCCCCCAACTCGCCGTCGAGCTCATAGGGGAGGGATTGGACGTAGTTGACGATGTGCCAGATGTCCTCCGGCGGAACCGTCCCCTTCGCTCCTGGCATCGGTGCGCCGTTGATGCCGGCGTGGATCCGATAATAGAGATCAAGCGGGCGGCGCCCGCCGCGGTAGATCCCCCGGCGGAGATTGCGGGGCTGGATCGTCCTCGGCTTGAGGGCATCGCCATCGAGGACCCGGTGGGCGCGATTGACCCACTGCGTGTCCGACTCACCGTTGACCTCTTTCGTCGTCCAATCGACGACATACTTGTTCCAATCGTCGTAGTCGTTGGCCTGACCGTCGCCGAGCGCCGTCGGGCCATGGCATTTCACGCAGTTCGCCTTGTCGCCGTAGAACAGTTCGCGCCCCTTCGCGATCGACTCGACGAGATCGATGTCGGCCGGCATCTCCGGGACGTCGATGAGGGCGGTGTCGGCGGCCTTCCACTTCTCGACGACCTCAGCCAGCCTCTCACCGACGAGGAACTCGCGCGATTCGGGGAGCTTCCCCTCGGCCTCGTCATCGAGCTCGAAGATGGCCCGAATCAGTCCGATCTCCGTCTCGCCGCGGATCGAGAGATACTTGACGTACTCAACGAGGGCGTCGATTTGGGTTTCGCTCAACAGCGCGAACGAAGGCATCGACGTGCCGGGGATTCCGTTCTTCAAAACCCGCGTTAGGTCGGCGTGGGTCGGCTTGTCGGCCCGCTCCGTGCTCTTGAACTTGAAGATCCCCGGGCGGTAATCGCGGGGATAGGGATTGAGAAAGGCGGCTGTCGGGCCGAGGGCGTCGCCGGTCACGCCATGACAGTGGGCGCAGTGCTCGCGGTACAGGCCGTTCTTCCGTCCGACGATGTCGCTGCGGACCGGGCCGGCGGCGAGCCGCAGCTTCGCCTCGTCGAGACCCGTCTCGGGGAGGGCGACTGGATCATCGGGTGTGCCGAACATCGCGCTGATGACCGTCGCCACCTGGCGTTCCTGCTCCGGCGTCAGTTTCTGCTTCGTCGCCTCGACCATGTTGAGGCGGAACCAAGCCGGGGGCGTCGCCCCGCAGCCGCTGGCTGCGACCATGACCAGGAGAACCATGAGAAGCAGGAGTTTCTTGCCCCACGCCGGGCGGGCCCGGGGATGGAGGACGTCGGCGGGAGTGGTGGAATTCATGGCTGTGGGATGGAGGGGGCGGAAGTACGGATCAGCCGCCGAGGGCGGTGGCGGGAACCTCGAGCGTACCGAGGTCCTTGACCTCGTCGGCTTCGATCTTGACCTGGAAACGACCCTTCGAGGACCACTTCAAGTCGGGCTCGGCCAGGCCCAGCGCCTGGTTGGGTCCGGTCGACCGTTCGTGCCAGACCTGGAACTCGAGCATCTCCCCCGCCGGCAGGTCGGGGATCGTGAACGACCCGTCGGCGGCACTGACGCCGACGTAGCCGTCTTTGCGGAAGACAATGTAGGCCTTCATCCAAGGGTGGATGTTGCAGGTCACCGCCGTCGGCATCGCAGTCTCGGCTGCCGGCTTGAAGAGCGTGCCGTTCCCGGCGGGAATCAGCTGATTGAAGCTCGTCCCGGCAATGTTTGTATTGTGGCCGACCGGGTCGCTGTTATGGACATCGATCTCTTGGCCAACCCGGGCGGCGAACACCGGCGTGATGAACTCGCACTGCTTCTGGTCGAAGACCAGCGGCGCGTCGGCGGGGGCTGATTCCTTGACGCGGCTCGACTTGCGGACGAACACGACGACGTTGGCCAGCCCTTTTGTCGACGGGTCGACCAAGAGCGAGCGGTCGAGGAGTCTGCCGCCGTCCTTCGAGCAGACCTCGGTGTCCTTGTCGACGATGAGCGCCTTGGCCTCGGCCGGGGTTCCCGCAAAGACAAACCTGCCCTTGAGAGTTCCCCATCCGGTGCCGGTGGCGGCGGAGTCCTCGGCTTCCCCGCCGTTGGCAGCACCGGTCGACGACACCAGTTCAGTGCGCAACTTCTCAACGGCGCCACCATCGACCACCGGTTGACGGATCCGATTGTCGCCACAGCCTGACCCGACCGCTACAAGGAGCACACCGAGCCCGAGCGAGGGCAGCAGCCCGCGGCGGAGCGCTGCCATCGGAAGGTCATCGGCCAGGGCCGATCGCTCACTTCTTGAACAGGTTGGCATCGAGCACCATCTCCCCGAGGTCGTTGTCGCCGGCGGCAACCTTGATCTTCTTTCGCCCCTTGGCGATCTTCTCCGCCTTCCCCTTCACGCTGATCTCGCCGATGTACCCAGCCTTCTCGTGCCAAAGTTGGAGCTCGAGATCCCCGGCTGGGAGGTTCTTGATCTCGAAGCTGCCATCGGCTGCCGAGACGGCGCCGTATGGATTCGGACGGACGAGCACCCAGGCCTTCATCCAGGGGTGAATGTTGCAGGTGACCTGGGCCGGAATCGCTTCCTCCACCTTGAACGTCAGCTTCGACTCGCCACCGGCGGCGATCAGGCTGTTCGACGGGGGGTTCTTCAGGGTGGCGACATTGCTGTTGTGGCCGACGCTGTCGGAGTTCTTCAGGATCAGCGTCTGTCCGGTCTGCACGAACGCCACGTGGGGTTCGAAGCGGCAGTCCTTGTTGTCAATCAAGACGTCATCCTTGCTGCCGACGAGATCGGGGTGGACCTTGGCCACCTTGTCGCGCACGAAGACGACGACATTCCCGATGCCGCCGTCGGCACCGACGGAGAGCTCCTCGTTGAGCAGTTTATGCTTGCCGCAGACCTCGACATCCTTGTCGGCTTTCAGTTCAGCGGCGGTTGGGGCCGTGCCGCCGAACTTGAAGCGGCCCCTGATCGTCCCCCAGTCGTCGGCGATGGCGAGTGGGGAGGTGAGGAGCAGGGCAAAAGTGGCCGAGGCTCCGATGGTGGCTCGGACTCTCGTGAAGTGACGGGGCACGGGTGAATCTCCGGGTCGGGTCGGGCTGGATGGTGTCTGGGAATCAGTCACTGCCGGCGGCCGCGATCGTGCGGTCGATGGAGGGCTGCTCCGGATCGAGCAGCGTCACGCTGCCTGCTCCTTTGGGAATGGTAGGCGCGGGGCCGTCGGAGGGGCCAGGAATCGGTTCTGCCGGCGCCTGTTCGAGCGATGCGGCGGGAGGAGCGGCGGCCGGGTCCGCGAGGGGCTGCTTGAAATAGGCATCGAGGGAGAGATTCTGCTTCGCGAACCGGTCGTAATGCATGAGGAGATCGGTCAGGGCGTCGATCTGCTGCTCACTCGTACCTTGATAGAGATCCTGACTGACCGGCTTTTCAAACGGGATGTTGACCGGCATCCCCGTGTAGGGGAGGAAGCGCTTCGGGTTGGCAATCCAGTTGTGGACATAGCCGGGCCGGAGCCGCTCGTGAACGACCTCGAGTTGTGGCGCCAGCGCCTTGGGATTCCCCGGTGGGGCGTAGGTGCCGACGAGGTGACATTTCACGCAGTAATTGTTGTTGGTGACGATCTTCATCGCCCCGTCGAGATGCCCTGGGTGGGCCGCCTCGGCGACCGTTACGGAGCTCTCGTCGAGCCGGGGATCGTAGACATAGGGATAGTCGGCGCCGTCGACGGCGGCGAAGTAGTTCACGAGTGCCGACGCCTCGGAAGCCTGGAAGTTGAACTTCGGCATCCGCAGCACGGCCGCCGGCCTGATCGGCGCCGGATTGAGGAGGAACTTGTGGAGCCAGCCAGACTGGACTTTATTCCCCTCGCCGACCAGCGGCGGGGGGAGCCAGCCCCAGGCATCATCAGCTTTGGCGTTGGGATTGATCAGCTTTTCGTCGGCGATGACCACCGGGAAGAGGAGTCGGGCCAGGTCCCCGCCATGGGCCGGGTAGTGCTGGCCGGCGGCGATGGCGTCGGTGGGGACGATCAGATTCGGGCCGCCGACGATTCGCGGAGCGCCGTCGATGAGGACATCATGCCAGAGCATGAACGGTCGATGGGGAACCGCCTCGGCGTCATCCTCCTCGATGCCCACGCCATCCTCGTCGACGTACTGGGGCTTCCCCGTCTCTGGGTTCAGCTGGGGCATCCCGACGAGCGTTGCCCGGCGCCGCCCTTGGCGATCACTGACGAGAGAGTCGGCCACGTTGGCCGGAGTGAAGTGCGGGGAGAGGAACGGATAATCGGCCGCCTCCTGCCCCTCGCCGAGCGACTCTGGGCGGTAGCGGACGTCCCACCGGTCCATCTGCAGGGTGTGACAGCCACCGCAGTTATATTGCTCGGTGACCTTCAGCCCGGCGAGCCTGGCCTGCTCGCGCTCCGTTGGCGCGTAGACGAACTGCGGCGCCGGGGGCTCGGCGACGAGCCCGAGCACGAACGTCATCACCGCTTCGCGCTGGGCGTCATCGAAGGGGAACTGCGGCATCCGGTAGCGTTCGTTGTAGCCCTTGTTCTCCGCCTTCTTGTAGTCGTAGCTGCGGGGCGAGCGGAGCTTTTGCCAGAGGAATCCCTCCCGTTCGTGGGCGAGGAGTTTCTCGAGGTAGAACCCGGTGTTGGGGTCAACCGATTCCGGCGAGACATGGGCCTCATCTTGTGCGGCGTACGCTAGATCGGAGTCGAGGCCGTCGGCCGGTTTTGCCTCATCGTTCCCCTCATGGCCGGAGCCGTGACCGTTGCCGTCGGCATCGAGGGCGTGGTCGGTCGGGGCGTCATGGGCGTCATGGCCAGCATGGCCGCCATGACCATGGGCGAGTTGGTGCGTCACAAAATGGGAGACCTGCTCGAAGGCGATCTTCGAAGATTCCTTCCGCCCCCAGTCGGCCAGCGCTGCTCCTGCCGCCTTCGAATCCTCGAAGCCGGGGATGTCGTGGCAACCGGCGCAGGCGAGCTTGGCGATCGTCTTTTTGCCGACATAGTCGAGGAGTTTTGCGTCGCGATTAGCCGCGGTGACGTCGAGGAGCATCCGCTCGTCACCGAGGATCGAGGCCATCTCAGCGCCAAGGCCGTCCTGCAGGACATTCCTCGCCCGGACTTCCGGGAATCGATCCTTCAGATACATCAGCGCCAATTCCTCAGTGGCGGTGCGCTCGGCATCGGTGAGCGAGGTGGCCGAAGGGATGTCGAGCGCTTTCCAGTCGCCGGTCGAGGTCAGGAGGTAGGCCGTGGCATCGGCGGCCGGATCGCTGACGCTGCCGTCAGCCTGCTTGACCGGCTCGAGGAGGACGTTCGGCATGATCGTCCGTGGGTGGTAGCGGGCCGGCTCCCGGAGCCAGCTGTAGAGCCAGTCCTGACCGCGCGGGTGGGAGGCCACCTTGGCGCCGATCCGGGAGAGATTCGGCCCGTGCGTGCTCGTCGCCTCGGGGAAATCGCCATGCTGATGGCAAGCGAGGCAGCCGCGCACCTGCACGACCTTCTTTCCGCGCTCGACGTCGGGGGCCGACGTGATCCCCTCCCATGGGGCGACATACTCAAACGGGGCGCTGGCCCCCTGGAGATAGGTGATCATCGAGCGGATCTCGATCGGCTCGTAGCGCTGCGATTCCTCCAGGCTCTTTCCCGAGAGGTGCTCCCAGAGCCCGAAGAACCGGGGCATCTTCGTCGACGGGCGGAAGTCCTGAGGGTTGCGCAGCCAGGCGTAGAGCCACTCGAAGCTGTCCTTGGCGGCGACATGCCGGAGGCTCGGGCCGACCTTGGGAAGCGTGCCCGGGGTCTCGGGGTCCTTCAACTGGGCGGCGAGCGTGTGGGAACGGGCGGACAGCTTGGCGTCGTCGCCGGCGACGGCGTCGAGATCGAGAAGCTCACGGAGCTGCTGCCGCGCCTGCCTGCCATCGGGGCTCGAGCGGACCTCTTCAACGAGTCGCTTGACCCCTTCGCCGAAGGCTTCCAGCCCTGGATCGGTGGCAATCGCTTCGGCGACCTCGTGGAAGTTCGGGGTGACTCGCATGTCGGGGCCGACGCGCTTGTCGGGGCCGGCGTAGCCGTTGATCTCGTGGCAGCCGTAGCAGCCGTACTGGCGGATCAGGTGGTAGCCCTCGACGAGCTTCGGCGCGGGGGGCTCGGGAAACCTCTCGGAGGGCTCGAGATCGACCACTTGATGATGGCACTTCAGACAGCTCGACTCCTCGAAACGGTTCGGGAGCATCGGCTGAATCCAGTGATGGTTGTTGAACCACCCGTGCTCGTCATGCCACTGGTGCCCCTGAACCGGCGAATCGGGGGTATGCGACGACCACTTGAAGCTCGTCGCGCTCCCCTGCCCTTGATGGCAGATCGTGCAGCCGAAGGTTTGCATCGGGTGGGGGCTGGTCGATCCGACGAAGAGATCGAGGCGTGGGTGCGTGGCGTAGGGTTGCGGAACGCCGCGCCGGATCACGAGTTGGAGCGAACGGCCTCCCTCCGCAGACCCGACGAGCGTCGAGACAGCGGCCTGCCGCGCGAGCGTCTTACCGCCGTCGATGCCGGCGATGACATCTCCCGCCATCAGGCCGGCCATCGCTGCCGGTGATCCGGGGACGACGAAGCTGACCGTCGGGTCGGCGGCGTTGAACAGACCGCGGGGGGAGAGATTGAAGCCGTAGAGCTTCTCGAGTTGGGCATTGCCATCCCCCTGGACGGACCGGGGAGCGCCCGGCTCGGCGCCTGTGGGGAGCGTGATGGCGATGTCGCCCTGCTCGCAATAGGCCGGCTCGGTGGGGGCACCGGGGAGCGATTTGTCCATCCCCTTGTGGCAGGTGATGCACCGGTCGAAGCGCGCGACATCGCGGAAATTATTGTTGAGCGTCAGCTGCGGCAGCCAGATCTGGTCGATCCGCAGCGGTCCGTTGAAGGCATCGAGAACGGGAAGTTCAAGAAGGGTCTTGCCGGCGTTCGGGGCCCGGTCCTGGAGCGTCTTCGCCAGCTGACCGACCTTGTTGCGGTGGTCGGCGAGATTCTTGGCGGCCGCATCCTCCGCGGCGGTGATGTCGCGGAGCGTCGATTCGAGGGCCTTGCGATGGGTGTTGGCGACTTGATTGGCCAGATTGGCCTCGGTGACCTCTCCCTTCTTCGCCTGGACGATCGCTTCGAGGGTGTCGAGGCGCGCCTGTGGCGCATCCTCGGCGACGGCCAGTTCGTAGTCGGCCCGGCACTTGTCAAACTCCGCCTTCCGGAGCTTCAACTTTCCGGCGAGGTTGTCCTCACGGAACTTCGCCCGCTTGGCGATATCGCGCATCCTTTCGACCAAGTCGCCACGGATCGCCAGCCGCTCGCCGGGATCGGTCTGCGACACGAGACGGTCAACGTCGGTCTGGACGAGATCAGCGGCGACGGCATCTTCGTCGCCCGTCCGGGCACGCTCCAGAAACGCCGCTGTCAGCTGCGGGGCGATGGCCGCGCGGCGGGCGTCGGCGAGAGCCATCTCCAGATCGGCCGTCTTCGTGGCGTAGGTCTCGGAACTCATCTCCGTGACCCGGGCCGACGCCGACCACGTTTCGAGCTCGCGAAAGCCCTTTTGGTACTTTTTCCAGGGCCTGTTGTGGTCGGCCGAGAGCATCGCGATCGTTGTCAGCAGCAACACGATCGCCGTGATGCCGAAGACGACGTGCAGCAGTTTCAGGTTGCGCCAGGTTTGTTCTGTGGCAGGCATGGCAGCGGCTCGGAAGGGGGTGGGGCCCGCGGTGTCGACGCGCGATTCGGACGGCTGGAGGCCGACGGCGTCAGAAGTTGAGGGAGAACTCCGGGATACTGATGAGATACTTCAGATTGAGCGTCCAGCGCAGGACCATCTTCAAAGGCAGGGTCAGCATCAGCAGCATCAGATTGATCATCACCAAGTAGCGGATAAGACCCATTTTCGCGAAGTATTTGCGAAACACTGTGACGGCCAAGAGCGGCGGCAGAAGGAACAGGTAGGCCGCCATGATCGCCAGCCCCGGGGCCTCCCGGAGGAGGATCGTCCCCATCTGGGCGTACCACGGGGCGTCGGCGGCGACCCGGGGGAGTGGACGATTGAGAAGATTCACCCAGAAAAGCTGCGGGAGATCGACGTTGTTGAGCACCTCTACTTTGTACGGGCTCCAAAACTCGAACGGCCCGAAGAAGTTCCAGTTCGGGCCGCGAAGGAACGTGCCGAGGATGATGAGCGTGATCCACAGTTCAAGGAATCCGAACTGGAAAGTCAGATAGGCGAACTTCCGCTCGTTGATCGAGTAGTAGCCGTTCCCCTTTTTGTTGAAATCGAGGTAGGGCATCGCCATCAGCCCGAAAATCACGATGCTCGGCAGGGTCACGCCGGCGTACCACGGATCGAAGTAGACAAGCATCTCCTGGAGCCCGAGAAAGTACCACGGCGCCTTGGATGGATTCGGCGTTTTGACGCTCGAGGCGGGCTCCTCGAGCGGGGCCGGAAGGAGGAGGGCCCAAGCGAGGAGGAACGCCGACACCGCCACCATGCAGATCAGCTCGGTGTAAACCAGATCGGGCCAAACGAGGACCTTCTCGTCATTCTCCTTCTCCAGCGGCGGGAGCCCCTGCGCGATTCGCTCGTCGTTCTCGACCGCCTGCTTCGTCGCCACCCAGGTAAAAAACGCCAGCAGGAAGACGAGCCCGACGATCGGAACGTTGTCGGCCTTCATGACGATCGACGCGAAGTTCTCGTCGGCCATCGCCAGTCCCATCAGGAGCAGAGCGGCATTGAAGACCGTCCAGGCGACCATCGGCTTGACGAAGAACTTCCGGAACACGAACGCGCCTGCGAACAGTGCCGTCGTTCCGGCGGTGTAGTTCACCGGCCCGGAGAGGGTGTTGACGAGTTTCCGGAGCGATTCCGGGAGGTGGGGAACCCAGGTTGCCGATCCCGACATCGCCAGGCTGGCGAGGACCATCAGGGCCGTTGCCACGGAGGCCCAAAACACGGCTTCGCCGGTCCGGTTTTTCCCTCGCCAGAGGAGGAACGCCGCGATGGCGTTCATGATCGCCAGGCCGGTGTAATACGACCCGAGGAATCCGGCTACGTCTTTGAGGAACAGTCCGTTTGAATGCATGGAAGTCGTACTACAGCGGGCCGCTGATGCCGCCGTCCTTTCGCACGCGCCAGAAGTGGATGGCCAAGAGCAGGGCGACCGCCAAGGGGATCGCGATGCAGTGAAGCACGTAAAATCTGTTGAGCGTCTCCTCGCCCACGAACCGGGCGCCGAGGAGACCGAACCGGGCGTCGGAGCCGTCCGTGATCATGTCGATGCCGCCGATGGTCAGCAGTTGCTGGCCCGGTCCCTCGTAGCCGAGGAGCGGTGAGGCCCGGGCCATGTTCGAACCGACCGTGATCGCCCAGATTGCCAGTTGATCCCAGGGAAGGAGATAGCCGGTGAAGGAGAGAAGGAGCGTGAGGAGGAGGAGGATCACGCCGATCACCCAGTTGAACTCCCGCGGGGGCTTGTAGCTCCCGGTGAGGAACACCCGGTACATATGGAGCCAGGTCGTGATCACCATGGCGTGGGCCCCCCAGCGATGGAGCTCACGCAAAACACCGAGGCTCGTGACATCGCGGAGGGCGAGGATGTCGTTGTAGGCCCACTCCAGCGTCGGCCGGTAGTAGAACATCAGCAGCACGCCAGTGACCGTCTCGACGAGGAACAGGAAGAAGGTCACTCCGCCCATGCACCAGGTGAAGGAGAGGGCGATCCCCTGCTTCTTGATCGACACCGGGTGGAGGTGAAGAAAGAAATTGGTGAGCATCACCACGATCCGATTGCGTCGGTCGAGGGGCATCGGATGCCGGAAGATGCTTTTCCAGATCTGGGAGTTGCGGATCGTTTCGCCGATGGCCATGGGACATTTGCCGGAGGTCGGGGAAGGAGTTGGCGGGAAAGCGAGAGAGGCTGGGAGTGTGGGGCGAGGGAAGGTCAGACGGTGATGTACGAATCGGGGTCGGCCCACTGGCCTTGTTCTTCATGGAAGGTCCGCCCCTTGTCGACCTCGAGTTGCCCGTCGTCGGAGACCCGGATTGCATACCGCTCGAGCGGCCGCGGGGCCGGTCCCTCGAAGTTGACGCCGTCTTTGTAAAACCCGCTGCCATGGCAGGGGCACTTGAACTTCTGCTCGGCCTCGAGCCAGTTCGGGGTGCAGCCGAGGTGGGTGCAGACGGTTTTCAGGGCGTAGATCTGCTGCAGGCCCCCAACGTCGCTGTTGACGACCCAGACGCCGTACTGGGCGACGTACTTCGTCTCCACTTTCCCGGCCGGGAAGCCTTCCCGGAAGCCGACCTTGAACCGGCTCGGCGGTTCGGCGAGGACGTTGGGGAACATGAACCGGGCCAGCCCCAGACCGAACAGCCCGCCGGTTATGGACAGGGCTGTGAATCCGGTTGCCATGAACGACCCGAGCGCCAGTTCGAGGAAACCGCGCCGATCGGCCTCGGCATCAGCCCCCTTCTTGGCGACCGGTTTCACCGGCTTCGCCGGGAGGGTCGGGGTGGCGGCCAACTTGGCCGGGGGTGCCTTGACGACGGCTGCCGCCGCCTCGGCCACGGGGGCGGGGCGGGCCGGCGCGTCCGCCTTGCTCACCGGACCGGGCTTGGACCCCGTTCGGGCTGCCGCGAGGATGCTGGCGGTGTCGCGGGCGAGGGCTTTCGGCGCTGCAGCCTTGGCGGCTGGCTTGTCGCCAGCAGCTTTCACCGCGGGAGCCTTCGCGGGGGCTGGTTTCGGGGCCGGTTTTTCGACCGGAGCCGCCGGGGCCCCCCCCTGATCTGCTTCTTTCTTCGCCCTGGCCAAGGCCATGATTTCAGCCACGCTCGGCCTTCCGCCAGCCGCAGCGGCGGGCTTGGCAACAGGCTTGGCAACAGGCTTGGGAGGAGCGGGCTGCACAGCTTCAGCAGCGGGCGTCTCGGCCGGAGGGGCCACGTCGGCCGTTGCGGCCGGTTCGGCCTTGGCCGCCTTGGCGGCTCTCGCCGCCGCAAGAATCTCGGCCGTCGACATCTTCTTGTTTTCAGCCATGCCTTGCCTCAAAGCTCAAGGTCGCCGTTGAACCCCGATCGATCGCGGTCGCAGCCTGTGGGGCGGCTGATCGGGGACCACTCCGCCGACTGGTCGTATCCTAGGCCGGGGTCGAGACCCAGCCTGCATGCACTGCTATCACCGCGTCAACCGAAAGCCTCCCCGAACCGTCGTAGACCGGCCACCGGCGAACGTCGATGGCCCGCGAAAAGGCCATCGCATCGGGACCGGAATCATCGAAATGAAGGCTCGGGGAGAGTTTGTGATTTTTTTCACGAACTCTCTTCCAACTGTATCGGCTGGGCTGTGGCTGTCAACGTCGAGTGGAGCGCGGAGGCCGCGAATCCGGCCCCACCCGCATGGTTCCCATCTTTCCCTTGCCTGCCGGCGGAGCGAGGGCTCGGGAAGGGCTGCCGGCAGGTCTGCTCCACCCGTGGGTGTGGGGCGGACTTGGGGGAGTCGCCGGAGACGGAGGAGTCGGCCTTCTTTTTTTTCTGACCTGGAGCGTCGATTCGCATCGCGACCCCCTTCCGGTAGTCTGCTCCCCTCCGGCAAAGTCGCGCTCCTGTCGAACCGGCGACGAAGGTCGGAATCGTCTCCGGCCCTCTCCCCATTTCCGAAAGGATCGTTCCCCGTGGCAGGCCCCTCGCGTCGCGTCCTCGTCGTCGGTAGCGGTGGTCGCGAGCATGCTCTGGCCTGGAAGCTTGCCGGCGATGGTGCCGAGGTGCTCATCGCGCCGGGCAATGCGGGCACGGCGCGGATCGGCGAAAACGTCGCCGTGAAGCCCGGGGACATCCCGGGGTTGGTGCAGTTGGCCCGATCGCGGGGGTCGATGTCACCGTCATCGGCCCGGAGGCCCCGCTCGTGGCCGGGGTCGTCGATACCTTCAAGGCGGCCGGCTTGAGGATCTTCGGCCCGACCGCCCGGGCAGCCCAGATCGAGGGGAGCAAGGCGTTCTGCAAGCAGATCCTCCACCGCGGGGACGTCCCCACCGCCATGTACCGCGAGTTCCGCTCGGCCAAGCGGGCCCAGGAATACCTGGAGGCCCGCGAGGACATGCCGGTGGTGGTGAAGGCGGACGGCCTGGCGGCTGGAAAAGGGGTGTTTGTCTGTGCGGATCGGGCCGCGGCGATCGCCGCCGTAGCCACCCTCGCCGGGGATCCGCAGTTGGCCGACGCGGCCAAGGGGATCCTCGTCGAAGAGCGGCTCGACGGGCGTGAGGTGAGCGTGATGGCGATCACCGATGGACGGACGATCGTCACCCTCCCTCCGCTCCAAGACCACAAGGCGGCCCACGACGGCGATCTTGGGCCCAACACGGGGGGGATGGGAGCCTACTGCCCGACGCCCTTCGTCGATGCCGCCCTGATGGCGGAGATCGAGTCGAGGATCCTCGTGCCGACGATCCATGCGATGCGGCGCTCGCAGGTTCCCTTCCAGGGGGTGTTGTTCGCCGGGCTGATGCTCACGGCCCAGGGGCCGAAGGTCCTCGAGTTCAACGCCCGCTTCGGAGATCCGGAGTGCGAGGCTCTGATGCTGCTGCTCGATTCGAGCCTTTTGGAGATCATCGATGCGACGGTCGATCGGAAGCTCGAGGGGATCGATCCCCCGGTCTGGAAGCCCGGTGCCGCCGTCACCGTCGTGATGGCCTCGGAAGGGTATCCGGGGGAGGTCGAGAAGGGGCGGCCGATCCGGGGGCTCGACGAGGCGGCGGCGCTCGAAGGGGTCGAGGTCTTCCACGCCGCGACCCGCGCCGGCCCCGATGGCCAGGGGGTGGTGAACAACGGCGGGCGAACGCTCGCCGTCACGGCCCTTGGCGAGAGCCTCGCCCGGGCCAAGCTTCGGGCCTACTCGGCCGTGCGCCGCATCCGCTGGAACGGCGCCTGGTGCCGCAAGGACATCGCCGACAAGGGGATCGACCGCGATCACGAATTGGCCGCCGCGGAGCCGGGGGCACCGCGATGAAACTCCGCGTCGGCATCGTCGGGCTCGGCCCCCTCTGGGAGAAGCGTCACCTCCCGGCGCTGCGGTCACTTGCCGACCGCTTCGAGGTGCAGGGGATCTGCGAGCAGGTCGCGCACCTGGCGCGGAGGGCGGCCGGGGAACTGGGGACGGTGGCGGTCGAGGGATTCCGCGCGCTCGCCGCACGCGACGACATCGACGCGATCCTCTATCTCTCCGATCAGTGGTATGGCGTGGCCCCGATCCTCGCCGCTTGCGATCACGGCAAGGCGGTCTACGCGGGGGCCTCCCTGCCGGTCAATGCCGCCGAGGCCGACATGCTCCGTCGCCGGGTCGAGCAATCGGGGATCGCCTTCATGGCCGAGCTCCCTCGCCGGTACGCGCCGGCGACGATGCGGCTGAAGGAGCTCATCGCCACGCACCTCGGGGCGCCGCGGATGCTCTTCTGCCACCGGCGGGTGCCGCAGATCACCCCCTCTGCCACGGTGCCGCCGCGGAACGGTGCCAGCGAGGCCCGCGATCTGATGGAACTGGTCGACTGGTGCCGGTACGTCACGGGGGCCGATCCGACGAGTGTCGTAGCGGTGCGGCACGCGGAGACGCCGGGGGCCGAGATTGACGACTACCAGATGATGAGCCTCGACTTCACGGCGGGCGGGACGCCCGGGAACGGGCCGATCGCCCAGATCAGCTGCGGCTATTACATCCCCGCCTGCTGGGAGGAGGCGGTCGGCTTCAGGCCCCCCTCGGCCCTCCAGGTGGCGTGCGAAAAGGGGATCGCCTTCGTCGACCACCCCAATGGCCTCGTGTGGTTCGACACGGCGGGGCGGCACCAGGAATCGCTCGATGCCGACCGGTCGGTCGGCGAGCAGATGCTCCTCCAATTTCACCGCAAGGTGACGAGCCTCGTCCGGCCCCACAGCGGGCTCGAGGAGGTGCTGCAGGCGATGCAGGTGGTGCAGGCCGCCGCCGTCAGTCAAGCCGAGGGGCGGCGCGTCCCCCTCGGCTGACGTCCGCTGCCGTCGCGGTCACAGGGCCGCGACAACGAGATCCCCCACCTCACGCGTGCCGTGCCCCATCCGGCCGGCAGCCTGGCTCGACATCTTGGTGCCGGTGACTTGGGCCACCGCCTGATCGATCCGCGCCGCGGCCCGCCGGTGACCGTTGTGCTCGAGGAGCATCGCCATGGCGTTGATCGCGGCGATCGGATTGATCTTGTTGGTGCCGGTGTACTTCGGGGCGCTCCCCCCCATCGGTTCGAACATGCTCACGCCGCGTTTCCCGGCCGCCGAGACGTCGGGGTTGAGGTTGGCGCCGGCCGCCACGCCCATGCCCCCCTGGAGGATGCCGCCGAGGTCGGTGATGATGTCGCCGAACATGTTCGTGGTGACGATGACGTCGTAGGCGTCGGGGTTCTTCACCATCCACATACAGCAGGCGTCGACGTGGTTGTAGTCGGTTTTCACGTCGGGGTAGTCCTTCGCCACCTCCTGGAACGTCCGCCACCACAGGTCGTGGCCGTAGGTGAGGACGTTCGTCTTGGCGACGAGCGTGAGCGTCTTCTTGGGACTGTTGCGTTGGCGGGTGTAGTCGAAGGCCCAGCGAATGCAGCGCTCGCAGCCCTTCCGCGTGTAGACGGCCGACTGCGTCGCCACTTCGTCGGGCGTCCCTTTCTTCAGATAGCCACCGACACCGCAGTAGAGATCCTCCGTGTTCTCGCGGACGACGACGAAGTCGATGTCCGCCGGCCCACGCCCCGCCAGCGGCGTCTCGACGCCGGGGAGAAGCTTCACGGGTCGGAGATTGATGTACTGGTCGAGCTTGAAGCGGAGCTCGAGGAGGAGCCCTTTCTCGAGGATGCCGGGGGCGACGCCCGGGTGTCCGATGGCGCCGAGGAAAATCGCATCCTTGCCGCGGAGGAGGTCAAGGCCCCCTTCGGGAATGATCTCGCCGGTCCGCAGGTAGCGATCCCCACCCCAATCGAGCATCTCGATGTCGTACGAGATCCCCTCCTGCGCGGCCACGGCGGCCAGCACCTTGATCGCCTCGGCGGTGACTTCAGGGCCGGTGCCGTCTCCGGGGATCGCTGCGATCGACAGGGTGCTGGAGGCCATGGAGGGGATCGACTCCGAAGTGGGGACGGGGCGGGGGAAAGACGAAAGCCTTGGAACGAAAACCTCTGATGCCACCGGCGGGGATTCCGCCCGGGCTCTCCGCCGCGGGGCCTACGGGACGGGGCTGGGGGCGTCGGCGACACCGACCGGGGCGCTGGGATGAGGGGCGTCGCCGCGGGGCGTGAAAGGGTTAGTTGTTGCTGAAGTCGAAATGCTTACCCGTCTTGAATCCGAGGGGATTCTTCACGAACCGCTGCCGGCAGGCGTCGCAAAGGTCGAAGCGCAACGACCGCGTGCCGTCGTCGAAGGGGAGATCGTCGTCCCCCATGCGCTCGAGGATCTCGTGCATCGCGTCGAGGTGATCGGCCTCATCGGTCAGGCCCGTGGGGGATGACGGGAGATCCTCGACCGCCGGAAACACCTCGATCTTCACGACATGCCGGACGTCGTTTTGGGGGTGGATGGGGCGTTTGCAGACGTCGCAGGAGTAGTGGAGCATCGTGCGTTCTCGGGGTGAGCAGTCTTCCGGTGGCGCTCGGCGCCGCACGAGGAGAGTCTGCCCGCAATCTCCCTCGAAGGCAAGGGACTTGCAGCCCGCCGACGGCGGTTCCCCCGGGGCCGGCGGGGCACGCCGCCGGCGGTCGATGCGACACTTTTTTCCCGGCCTGCTAGACTTTAGAGGTCTCGCAAACTTCCCATGATCCGTCAGGATTCCGATGTACGGGATGGCGAACACCGCGCAGCCGGTTTCGGGTGCCTCCTTCGGAGCGTCCGCGCTCACTCCGTCGTCGTTGGCCTTGAGCGTCCTCGTGCTGAATCGGTCGTTCGTGGCCGTCCATGTCACGAACGTCCGTCGGGCGATCAAGCTCCTCTTCCGGCAGCTCGCCGAGGTGGTTCATGTCGAGGAGGGGCGGTTTGCGGCCCATTCGCTCGAGTCGTGGCGGGAGCTTTCGCAGCTCCGCTCGGCATTCAAGAGAGCGGACGAGGATTGGGTGCGGGGGGTCGGTTTCGATCTCCAGGCGCCGCGTGTGATCCGCCTCACCGATTGTGACCGCGGTCCCCGCCAGGGCTTGCGGTTCAACCGCCGCAACGTCTTCGCCCGCGATGGCAACCAGTGCCAGTACTGTGGCCGGGGCTTCCCCACCAGTGAGCTTTCGCTCGATCATGTCGTCCCGCGGAGCCGTGGCGGGATCACCAGTTGGGAGAACATCGTCTGCGCGTGCGTGGCCTGCAATGTGCGCAAGGGGGGTCGGACGCCCCACGAGGCGCGGATGCAACTGATCCGCCAGCCCGTAAAGCCGCGGCGTAGCCCCCTCCTCTCGATCAAGCTCGGCAACCCGAAGTACGAGAGTTGGCGGAGCTTCGTCGACAGTGCCTACTGGACGGTCGACCTGCGGTGAGACTCGGTCGCTGCCCCCACCTCGCGGCCTGCGGGGCGGTGCGGCGTCAGCCGCCGCTCCGCCCCCCCGCGGACCGGATGGTCCGCACTGGCCCCCGCGGACCGGCTGGTCCGCACTCAGCACAGCGGATCTTTCTTTTCCGTGATCACCGGGCACTGCGATGCCATCTCGGCATTGAGCTCCTTGAAATCCTTCCAGTCGGCCGGGAGGTTGTCCTCGTGGAACACCGCCTCGACCGGACACTCGGGCACACACGCCTCGCAGTCGATGCATTCGTCGGGGTGGATGTAGACCATCTTGTCCCCCTCGTAGAAGCACTCGACGGGGCACACCACGACGCAGTCGGTGTACTTGCAGGCAAAACAGGGCTCGGCGACGACGTGGGTCATGATCGAGTCATCTCCAGGAGATGGAAGTGCGGTGGGAAGGCGGGGCGACTGCGCGGAATGGTAGGTCGAACCCCAAACCCTGTCAACGAAACGAATCGGCTTTTTCCAGGCCGTTCCGTGAGTCGTGACGGACTGCGATTGGACGGCGGAAACGGCCGCCGTATGATCGGAGGAAGGGCGGGCCGGGGCCGGCAGGCCGCCTGGAGGCGTCAGCGTGAGCGGACCGGGTGCCAACCGAGCGACCAGCGGGCCGGGGAGCCCTGACGATGCCGCGCTCGTGGAGGACTGCCTGCGGGGGGGGCCGCACGCCTGGGATCGCTTCGTCGAACGGTTCGCGGGGCTTTTTCATCATGTCGTCGACCGTACCTGCAGCCAGCGCCGACTGGCACTCTCCGCGGCCGACCGGGACGACGTGATCGCCGAGATCCTCGTCGAGGTCTTGAAAGAGAACGCGGCGGTGCTCCGTGGTTTCGCCGGCCGTTCGAGCCTCGCCACCTACCTTGCCGTCATCGCCCGACGGACAGCGGTGCGGATGCTCTCCCGCGCCGATGCGAACGTCGTCCGGGTCGAGCTCCCGAAAACCGGCGAGCCGGCCGCTGACCGGCATGCCGAGCATCGCCGCGCCGATCGCGAGGAAATCGAGGGGCTGATGGGGTGCCTGGAGGCCGACGAGGCGCGGCTCATTCGCCTCCACCATCTCGAGGCCCGCAGCTATGGTGAAATCAGCCGGTTGACGGGGCTCGCGCTGGGATCGATCGGGCCGGCCCTGTCGCGGGCCCGTCAGAAGATGCGCGAGGCGGGGCATCCGCTCCCCCCTGGGCAGCTCGCGGCCCCACCTCCGGCCCCAGGGCTCGGCCCTCGGGCGGCCGGCTGAACCGCTCGGCCAACATCAGCCTGCAAAGGGCCGGGGAGGTGAAGAAAGGCCCGCTGGCGGAGATGGCGAAAGCGGCTGGGGGAGCGCTGGCGCGGCTGGCGGCGCCGGAGCGGTCGGACCGGTGGCCGGACCGCTGATCACCACCGCCGGGTCGGCCAGATCGATCGGCTGGAAGCCCTCGTAGGAGGGCATCTGCCAGAGCTGCCCCGGATCGGCCGGGGGCATGTTCGTGGTGATCGACGTCAGTTCGAGTTGGAACTCCACCCCCGACGCCGGCCAGGAGACCTCGACGAGCCGGGGGAGTGCGGCGCCGCTGGGGGGGTCGACGCGGTGCCTCGAGGTTCGCACGCTTGCCAGCCGTTCGCCGGTTGGCGTGAAGAGGTGCTGCTCGAGCACAAGCCCCGTGGTGCCGTCGAGGATCGTCGACTTGCGCATCGCCCCGTCCGGCCCCGCCATCGTGGTGCGGATTTCGATCCGGCCGTCGGCCAGGGGTACGGGGCCTTCGTGCTGGTCCTCGGGCCGGAAGGTGACCAGACCGAGCAGTTCGGGCATCCAGTCGGCGCGGAGCGGGATCAGCTTGCGGGCGGCCGATTTGGCGTAGTCGTCATGGCGGCAGTAGAGCGTCACGGGCGGTTCGTGGCGGCGGATCCACAGCCAGAACAGTTCGTCGTTGCTGCCGATGTCGAGCTCCCCGCCGGTGATCGCCGTCTGGGCACGGAGGCGGAATCGCCGCGGCGGCTCGCAGGCTACCTGCGCCGAGAGCCGCGGGACGCCGGGTACCGAGAGGACCGCCTGGGGGGCCATCAGGCTGCGCACGCGGCGCGTGTTGTCGTGGACCGTGCCGATCACCTGCTCGAGGGTCGGCTGTGCCGGCAGGGCCCGCGGCAACGGCATGACCCCGACCTGATATCCGCGGAGGGCGTTCGGGCAGGTCGCGCCAGTGGAGGCGAGCGCGACGACGACGAGGGCCAACAGGCAGGCCCGCGAACCGGCCCGCCGCGGCGCGGTGGTCGATCGTCTGCGGGTGGGGATCATGCGGCGTCTCCCGACCAGAGGAGCGCCGCGAGCCTGGCTTCGACGGCGGCGGCGGTGGCAGGCTCCGGCGGGGCGACCTTCACGAGGTATTCGCAGTCGCGCTTCCGGCACGCCAGCCGGAGCGGCTCGGCCTCCGGCGGGGGAGGCGCGTCGGCGGGGGGCGCCGTCTGGGCGGGCTGGTCGACGAAGCGGAGCACGCGGCGGCGGACGAGCTGGAGGGCGAGGAGATAGCGCAGCGGGGCCTCGGGCTCCTGCCCCTCGAGTTGCTCGACAAGATCGAGGAGGACGTCGTTCGGCGCGAGCACGGCGCCGGTGGAGTCGGGCTTGGGGTAGGTCGATCGCCACCACGCCACCGACTTCTCCGCGGCGCCGGCCCACGCCGTCGCGAGGGTGTCGGTGCGCACGAGTCCCTCGGGGGAGCGCACGAGGGTCGAAATGATGACATCCCCCGGCTGGAAGGGCCGGCCGGTGCGACTGCACTGCGCCTGCGGGCGGTGGATTTTCGGTTCCATCGGAGACCGGGGGCGGAGGGTGGTGACACGATGCCGGGATGTCGGGCGGACGCAGACTTGTAGGGACCGCCGCCGCCGGGGACAACCGCAGCCCGGCTCCGCCGCGGCGCTACCCCCCTCACCCCCGCCGCTTGCCCATGCCATCCCCCCTGCCCCTCCATCGTCAGCGGCACCGGCGCGCGGCTCCGCGGACGCTGTCAGGTTCTGTCGACGAGCCGTGCGGCGACCTCGACGATCCCCCCCTCGTCGTGGCTCGAGACGACGAGATCGGCGGCGGCCTGGACCTCGGGCGTGGCATTTCCCATCGCGATCCCCAGGCCGGCGGCCCGGATCATCGGCAGGTCGTTGACGTCATCGCCGACGGCGCAGATCTGGGAGGCGGGGATGCCGGCCGCTGCAGCGATCGCCGCCACGCCGCTCCACTTCGTGACCTCCGCTGGGGCGATCTCGCACATCCAGTCGCGGTACCGCGGACTGCGGATCACATGGAGCGAAAGCTGCCGCGGGCAAGCCTCGCCGAGCTCAGCCTCGAGGTCGAGCATCGTGTCGCGATCCCCCATCGTGAACCCGGCGAACACCCCCGCTGGCGGCCGCTGGTGGAGAGCGGGATCGATGTGGGCGCGGTGACGATTGCGGGCGAGGTATTCGCTGACGCCCCGGGGTGGCTCCGCTCCCTCCCCGCCGGGGAGGCTCCGGCAGTGGAAGTCGAAGCCCTCGGCGTAGCTGTCGGTGTAGAGGATCGGCTCGAGCCCGCGGGCCTCGATCCGCGCGAGCACCGCGGCCAACGCCCCCGGATCGAATGTTGCCCGGAAGAGCGTGGCATGATCGCCCGTCCGCTTCACCAGCGCCCCCGACGCGGTCACCAGCGCCCCCTCGACCCCCAGCCGGGCCGCCACCGGGAGGACGTCGCGGTAGCGCCGGCCGGTGGCCAGGAGCACGGCGATACCGGCCGCGCGAACGCGGGCAACGGCCGCGACCGTGGCATCCTCGATCTCGTGGCGGCTGTTGCTCACCGTCCCGTCGATGTCGAGGACGAGGAGCCGGATCGGCCCGACGGCCTCCGCGCCCCGATCAGGGGTATCATCGGAGGCAGGCTCGTCCGCGGGAGTTTCCGGGGCGTGCATCGCGGTGTTCCTTCCTGTCACAAGGTCGAAGCATGTCCGAAGTTCCGTATACGCCCGTCGCCACGGTCGGCGACATCCCTGCCGGTGAAGGGCGCACCTACGAGGTCGGTGGACGACTCGTGGCGGTGTTTCACGATGGTACGTCCTACCAGGCGATCGACGATCTCTGCCCCCACATGGGGGCCTCGCTCGGCAGCGGGCCACTCCGTGATGGCGAGGTCACCTGCCCCTGGCACGCCTGGCGATTCCGGTTGTGCGATGGTGCGTGGTGCGACAACCCGCGGCTCAAGGTCGACGTTTTCGAGGTCCGCGTCGTCGGCGACGCGATCGAGGTCCGGGTCACTCCGCCGCGGCCGCTGACCACGTCGCGCTGAGCGGCCGGGCGCGAGGGCTGGTCAGCGGGAGAGGGGCCGCCCGGTCGATCCGTCAGCCCCCCTTGGGGTCGGCGACGACGTCGATGCGGATCCGTTCGCCGGGGCGGAGCACGCGGGCATCGGTGCTGGTGGTCTCGCCGACGCGCCGGGCCCAGGCGGCCGCGTCTTGCCGGATCGGGGGCCAGGTGTCGTAGTGGGTCGGCAGCGCGACCTGCGGGGCGAGGAGCCTGATCGCCTCGAGGGCATCGTCGGGGCCCATTGTGAACAGGTCGCCGATCGGCACGACGGCGACATCGAGACCGCGCCCCTGGCCATCCCGCCTCCCGATCCGCTCCATGTCGGTGAACAGCGCCGTGTCGCCGGCGAAGTAGGCCCGCACCCCACCGACATCGAGGAGCCATCCGGCCGCTGTCCCGCCGTAGCTGCCGTCGGGGAGGCTCGAGGAGTGATGGGCCAATTCCATCTTCGCCGTGCCGCCGGGGACGGTCGTCCGCCCGCCGAGGTTCATCGGCCGGACATTCTCGATCCCCTGTCCCCCGAGCCATTGGGCGATCTCCCAGTTGCAGTAGACCGGGGCCCCGGTTCGCCGTGCGATCGGGACGAGATCGCCGACATGATCGGCGTGGCCGTGCGTCACGAGGATCGCATCGCAGGCGACTTCCGCCCCCTTCATCGACGCCGTCGGGGATTCTTCGAAGAACGGGTCGATGAGGAGGACGCCGTGGCCGGTGTCAACGAGCCAGGTGGCATGTCCGATCCAAGTCAGCGTGATGGCCATCGATTCGTGCTCCGGAAGGAGGCGGGATGATACCACCCCGGGCCGGCGAGCGGCTCCGGACTTCAGCCGAGGCCCGACTCGACCGCCGCGGCGAGGCGAAGCCCCTCGAGCAATTGACCGAGGGTGTACTCATCGCACCGTGGGAGAAGGAGCTGGTCGGCGGAGGTTGCCGCACCCTGCCGCCGGCGGGGAAGATCAGCCTTGCCGCCGGGGGAGATCATGGCAAACGGGGCCCGGCGGCAGACCGCGACACGGATCGGGGTGGTGAACCATTCCTCGACCGCCGCCGGGGGGGCGTGGGGAGCAGGCGGAGCGGTCCGGGCCGACTGCCACTCGACAAGCCCCCGCCACCGCTGCGGAGGGAGGAGGCGGCGTCGCGGTGCCCCTCCGCGGGCGTCCGGGGCCGTGGCGAGCCAGCGCCCGGTGAGCGCCAGGGACACGACCGGATTGACCTCGGCAGGGGCTTCGCGGAACCGCCGGGCCATGGCAGCGGCCCCTTCGAGGAGCCGGACGACATCGATGCCGGCGATCGCCGCTGGGAGGAGTGAGGCCGCGGTGAACACTCCGGCGCATGCCTGCGCTGACATCGCGGAGATCGGCGCGTCGCCCGACACGGCCGCGACAGAGACGGCGCCGGGGCCCGAAGGATCGACCGCCGCGGCCACCACCAGCGCCGGGCCCGCGCCTGGCCGCCCGGTCGAATCGGGCGCCGCTGCGAACAGACCGACGCAGTCCTGTGTGAAGGCTTCGCGGCACGGCCCAGCCTGGACCACGCCCCACGCGTCAAGGAGCCAGTCGCCGGTCTGTGGCCCGAGGGCGTCGAGGATTCCCTGGACGGTGTCGTCATCGTCGTCGGGGCCGAGCGTCCAGATCCGCGGTCGTCCGCCGCGCTCATGCCGGGGAAGATCGTCGTGGCGCGGATGGCAGCAGGTGCTCACGAGCAGGTCGACCAGGGCCCGGTCGGCCCGGTCGCCGATGACGATGACGCGATCGACCGACTCCCGGATCTGCCGGGCGGCAGCGAGAATCCCAAACAGGGCGCTGTCGCGCCGGTGGGCCTGGCTCCGGGTCGTGCCGTAGGCCTCGAGCATCCTTTCGGTCTCCGTCCCGCAGGCGAAGGCCACGGCGCCGCGGACCTGCTCCGCCCGGTCGAGCCACGCCTGCCAGCGCGGATCGGTGCGGCCATCGGCCGACAGCACTCCGGGGGGAGGATGGTGCTCGATCGGATCGGTCGGCGGCCGGGGTCGGAGAACACTCATGGCGGTCGCGGGGCAGAGGCGGAGGGGGGCGGTGGCGGTGCGACCGGAAGAATACCGGCTCCGTGAGGGACGCCGGTGGTGGGGCGGTGGCGTCGGGCCGTCGCCGTCCGGTTTCGCCGCTGGCCTGGAAATGCCCTTGAAGTGACCGCCGTCACGCCCGACAACAGGAGCTCCCGAACATCAGGGGCCTCTCATGACGAGGCCCCCCTTCCCTGCCCCGCGAGGAGACCGCAGCGTGATCGAGCATGAATTGGTGCGTGAACTGGCGGAGAAGTCGTCGTCCAAGATCGTGCTGGTGGTCGCCGACGGTCTCGGCGGGCTGCCGCTCGATCCGGGGGGGAAGACGGAGCTCGAGACGGCCAACACGCCCCATCTCGACGGGCTCGTCCGGCGCGGGACAAGCGGCTCGAGTGTGCCGGTGCTCCCCGGGATCACCCCCGGCTCCGGCCCCGGACACCTCGGCCTGTTCGGCTACGACCCGCTCGAGTTCAGGATCGGCCGTGGCGCCCTCGAGGCGACCGGCATCGGCTTCGAGCTCGGCCCGGACGACGTTGCCGCCCGCGGCAACTTCTGCACGCTCGACTCGGCCGGGTTGATCAGCGACCGCCGCGCCGGACGGATCCCCTCGGAGGAGAGCTTCAAGGTGGTCGAGCGTCTCCAGGGGGTGAAGATCGCTGGTGTCGAGACGTTCGTGAAGCCGGTCAAGGAGCACCGGTTCGTCGTTGTCTTCCGCGGCAAGGGGCTCGACGGTGCCGTGGCCGACACCGATCCCCAAGCCACTGGCGTCGCCCCCCTCGATCCTCAAGCCCACACCCCCGCTGCCGCGCGGACGGTGGAGGTGGCCAAGGAGTTCGTCGCCCAGGCCCGACGAATCCTCGCCGACGAGCCGAAGGCCAACGGCATGGTACTGCGGGGCTTCGCGGCCAAGCCGAAGCTCCCCAGCTACGCAGATCTCTACCGGCTCCGCGCCGCTGCGATCGCCGTCTATCCGATGTACAAGGGGCTCGCCCGGCTCGTGGGGATGACGCTCGTCGGCACGCCCCACACCCTCGACGAGCAGGTCGACACCCTCGCCGCCTGCTGGCAGGATTACGACTTCTTCTTCCTCCACTTCAAATACACCGACTCCACCGGCGAGGACGGGGCGTTTGCGCAGAAGGTGAAGCGGATCGAGGAGCTCGACCGGGTGATCCCGCGCATCGAGGCCCTCGGCCCCGATGTCCTCATCGTCACCGGCGACCACAGCACGCCGAGCCTCATGAAGAGCCACTCCTGGCATCCGGTGCCGACGGTCCTGGCCGCCGACACCTGCCGGCCGGACGGGCTGGAGAAATTCTCGGAGCGCGAGTGCCTCCGCGGCGGCTTCGGGATCTTCCCGGCGAAGCATCTGATGCTCCTGGCGATGGCCCACGCCCAGCGCCTCGGCAAGTACGGGGCCTGACGCCCGGCGGAAAATATGGCTCCCGGGCATCTCGGCGGGATGTGAAGTAGATTCGTCGTATCGAAACCGCCCCCCCCGGCTTTCCTCCATGGCCCGCATCGACGACGAAGACCTGTTCCAGAACTCGACGATGACCTTCGGGGAGCACCTCGAAGAGCTCCGGTCGTGCCTCATCAAGGCCACGATGGGGCTCTTGGTCGCCGTGGTCATCGGCTTCGTCGTCGCCCGACCCTTCGTCCATCTCATTGAGCAACCGCTCAAGCGGGCTCTGGCCAACTACTACTCCAACCGGGCCGTCGAGACGTTCGACACCTGGACACCCCGGGTCGAAGGGGGCCCTGCCCTCCCCTACTCCAGGCGGGAGGTGATCGACGCCGTCGAGAACCACGGCATGTCGTTTGAACTCCGGGAGGTGCACGCCGACCGTTTGGCCCGCGTTCTCGGGACCGCGCCTGTCGCACCGTCCGGAAGCGTCGAGGATGAAAAGGCAGGGTTCGGCATGGACGACCTCGTGCCGGTCCTCCTCTGGCAGCCGATGGTCAAGGATTCACGCGTCAGCATCACCACCTTGAGCGCCCAGGAGGCGTTCGGGATGTATGTGAAGGCGGCGCTCCTGGTGGGGGTGGTCCTGGCCAGCCCGTGGATCTTTTACCAGCTCTGGACGTTCGTCGCCGCCGGCCTCTACCCGCACGAGAAGCGGTATGTCCATGTCTTCCTCCCGATGAGCATCGGGCTGTTCCTCGCCGGCGTGTTCCTCGCCTTTTTCTTCGTCTTCGACTTCGTCCTCGACTACCTCCTCCAGTTCAACGCCTGGCTCGGCCTCGACCCCGATCCGCGGATCAGCGAGTGGATGGGGTTCGTGTTGATCCTCCCGATCGGCTTCGGGATCGGCTTCCAACTGCCGTTGGTGATGCTCTTCCTGGAGCGGATCGGGATTGTCGATGTAGCCACCTACGCCTCCCAGTGGCGGATGGCGATCGTGATCATTTTCGTCGTCTCGGCGATCCTCACGCCGGCCGATCCCTACAGCCTCCTGTTCCTGGCGATCCCGCTGTGCCTCCTCTATTTCGGCGGCCTGGCGATCTGCCGCTGGCTGCCGCCGGTGGGTGCCAGGCACGCCTGAACACCGGCTCGCCGTCAGCGGGCGACGAACGCGAGCCAGTAGAAGACCGTTCCGGTGATCGCCGTGAGGCCGAGATCAACCGCCGCCAGCCGGGCCATGAGGCGGTGGCGGAGGGAATGCCCGTTGGGCTGCGGCGGGGTGGGAAATCGCCTCCATGCCTCCCACACCACCCACGTCCAGAGGACGAGGGTCGAGACCGCAAACACGAGATGGATGCCGAGGGCCGTCAGCACCCCGGCGGGCCAGAACGGGCTGGGGGCGGCCCGCAGTTTCCAGTCGGAGATCAGCCGGATGTCGACTTCAAAGACGACGATCGCGGCGACGAGGGCGGCGGCGATCAGCAGTTGGAGCCGTCGATGACCGGCGTAATCGCGGCGCCGGGCGACGAGATAAATGCTCCAGGCGAGGATGGGGAGCGTGGCGAGCAGCCCCACGAGCACCACGTCCATCCCGAAACTCGCCCGCGTGCCGAGAAATCCATCGATCCCAGCGGAAACCGCGATATCGGCAAGCGGGGCAGTGGGGAAGAGACCGGGGGCGGTGGTGGGCTCCAAAGCAACCTCGAAGAGGAATGAGCGGATCTGGCTGGGGACGGGACAGGACGGGGCGGGACGAACCCGAGCAGGTTCTTCAGTGTAGCGACGCCGCCGATTGCCCGGGGCCCGTGCCGGCCGCTACGATCGCGGGGCCTCCGGGCCGAGTGGCGAAATAGGCAGACGCACGGGACTTAAAATCCTGTGGAGAGCAATCTCCGTGCGGGTTCGATTCCCGCCTCGGCCACTGTTGCTTGGTTCAGTATTTCGGTTTATCCCGGGAAAACAGCGGTTTCCTTGGGGATCGGGTCGTTTCCGCCCCCATCGTGCGACGTGCTGCGATTCCCTGCAATCGCGTGCTGCGCCGGGAAATGCGCCTCCCGTGCGCCGGACTAGGCGCCGCCTTGCTGGAGCCTTCCCAGCGAGACGTTCACTGCGTCATCGAAGTGGTGCTCCTTCGACCCACGTCGAGGCCGCCTTCACCGGCCCGAGCCCTTGGGCGCATCGCCGCCTGAAGAAGGACGTCACCGTCTGCCGGCTCGTCTCGAAGGGCACGATCGAGGAGCGAATCCTCCAACGCCAGCGGGCGAAGCAGAGCCTGGCTGACGAAGGGTTCTTTGGGGATTTCCGTGGCAGGGAGATGGCGGCAGGCGTTCAGGCCACCGGGATCAGCGACGACTGGGAAACTGAACGAGCCTATCTGAACATGGAAGCCAGATGACCCGCCTCTGAAATCCGCGATTTACAGAAAAGGTGTTGCTTTATCAAACGTGGCGATCCCACGCGCGATTCAGCTCCCGCACGGCACTCATTACGTCACGCAGGTGTATCAAAGTCATTGACACGTTCCGCCATGAATCGCCTCCTTTTGGACGGGATCTTTGATCACCGTCTGGAGGCTTTTCCGGCATGCAAGGGTGGTTGTGGTGAGCGCACATCGAGTATAAGGGAACGTTGCTCAGATTTGTGCGAGAACGACCAGCGGGGATACTACTCCATGATGTGGTACTCGTCCATGCCGTCCAGCCGGACTACGTCAAGCTTCGCTTTGACGCAATTGCCAGTTGGGAGGACGCGGATCATTGTATAGGGATCGGGGGAATCATCGGTCATGAGGCACTCTACTTGAGCTTCTTTAGCGAACTGCTTCACGACAGCCACTGGATCATCTTCACGAGGCGAGTCGAAGTAGGTGTACAGGGACATTAAGATCCTGAAACCCTCCGCACGCTCCGAGACAACACAAACGACCTTCGCACAACCAGGCTCAGGAAAACCATCCGCACCTCGGTGAATCAGCACCTCGTGCGGGTTGACTCCGAACCCAGCGGCGAGCCCCCTGTTCAGTGCTTCATCGTTGAGAGGAAGCTGAACTAGAACATCTTGCCAGATCATGGCTGTGCCGCCTTCCACGCCGACCGCCCTGCGTCAATTGCTTCTGGGGACAGCCCCATGTGTTTCATGATTTCGGCGGCACGGGGTGTGTCGCCGAACTTCATTAAAACGCCAAGCGCTTTGAACCCACCCCGATCAAGTTGGTGAAGCCCGAGACCTGAGATCGGGTACAACGTTCCATCGTGAACGCCGTACGTTCTGCCGTTCACGAAGAACCTATCGCCAGTACGTTGGGCAAGCCCCTGATTGATCGCCGCCACGTCAGACGCTACGTCCACGCCCGGCTCAATCACGGTATTCAGGTTTTTGGCAACCGAGCCTTGATCGATCTTGGTTATCCAGTGCCGTTGAGCCGGTCCACGGAAGGCATTCGGTGCGGCTGGGGTACCACCTGCCATGCTGTTGACCACCGGCCCCGCCGCGTCATCAACTTTTCCCGAGATTGTGCCAGCACCCCTCGCAACATCATCGGCACTTCCGGCGACCGGCCCGGCTCCAGCGGCGGCTGCGGCTGTCCTGGGAGGGGCGGAGCGGGCTAGCTTGGCAAGGGCGCCTTCGGCCGCCGATACTGCCGGTTTCGCGAATGGCAACGCCGTGCAGACGAGGCCAATCGCACCGAACACCCCGTCACTCGTCCTTTCGGCTCCGCTTTGTTCGTGCGAGTCAGCGGCATCGTGGGTGGAGAACGCATCCGATACTCCCCGGACGCCAACCAGATTGCCGATGAAAAATCCAAGAACAGTGTAGGTCCGCTCGCCGGGCTCCATAGAGGACGTGTTTCCGTATACAGTTACCGAGTCAGCGAGATAGACCTCGTAGAGAAACTCGCACCACGTGCGGGACGGTCCCGGTGGCGGGTTTCCAGGTCCATCGGCTGGGGACAGGTCGCTTCCATCGAAAACGACTTGGCTGCCCTGTCCCGATCCGCTCACAATGAAAACCGGGGTACCGGGTCTGCCGATTGAAAGCGGCTGGCCCGTCAAATCGCCGTCTTGGTCTGCCGCTAAGACGAACTGAACGTCCCCTACGCCGCCCGTCCATACGCCCGAGACGACCCCCGGCCCGTCGTCGCTGCCAGGCTGGTAGACCAGCGGCGTAGTCATCACGGGCGATTGGCCATCTGCCAGCGTGAGCGCGGTTGATCCGGTTGTTCCCTGTTGGCTCCCCGAGTTTGCCGCATCCGCCCCGGTCGCTCCTGTGACGAAGAACACCAGGCCGCCGCCCGAGCCGCCGGTGTATTTCGCCGAAATGGTCGGGTCGTTCGCAAGAGAGCCGTTGGCAGGGACCGACGAGGAACCAGCCCCAGCACCTGACCAGTACAAAATCCAGAGATCCGCGTTCGACAGGGTGCTACCGGTGCCATTTCCCTGACCGCCAGCGCCCGATCCGCCGTTGTACTGCGACGACAGCGCCGGGACATTCGTACTCACGCCACCGGTGGAGCCGGACGTCGAGCCTCCAGCCCCAGATCCAGCGCTGTAGGAATCCCACAGATCGCCACCCGACGTCGTGCCGCCAGAGCCTGAGGTCGGGGCAGGAGGCGAGGCGGCGCCTGATGAGCCCGGTGCGGGGCTCGAACACGTGAGAATGATACCGCTGGAAGAAAGCACCCCGGTGCCGAGGGGAGCGGGAGCAAGCCCTGGCGCGCTCCACGATTCGGGCCCCACGCCAGCGAGCATTGCCCGAGGTTCGAGGGACTCAATCACCGTGCACAGCGTAGAGGTGCGGGGGGGGGGGGGGGGGGTTTTGTGTTTTTTCCCGGCCCCGGGGGCTTTTCCCGGGAAAGCCCTTTGGGGGGGGGGCCACCCCCCTCTCTCTGTTTACCCCGTGAGAAGGGCTTCCTTTCCCCT
>Ga0114973_10000035_pt1 | contig 77183 bp, 70 predicted proteins | sample M_140807_MF_Meta_FD_87025 | JGI IMG/M metagenome (GOLD analysis project Ga0114973, IMG submission 87025) | Freshwater microbial communities from Lake Montjoie, Canada to study carbon cycling - M_140807_MF_MetaG | ecosystem: Environmental > Aquatic > Freshwater > Lake | place: Lake Montjoie... | reverse complement strand
TTATCACATATTACAGCATATGAATGAACAAAATAAAAATCTGAATTTAGATCAATATTATTAAATAAATTATCACAGTCATTATTTATTATTTTAATTGAATTCCAACCAATATGCGGTAAAATTAAAGAGCTTTTTAATTTTTCAGTTTTTGTATTTTTAAAAATATCTAAACCATTTGTTAATTCTGTTTCTTCACCACAACTTGATAATATTTGCATTCCAATACAAATACCTAGTATTTTTTTATTTAAACTGATATGTTGATATATTATTTTATCTATGTTATTATTTTTAATATATTCCATACATTCTCTATAATTTCCAATACCAGGGATAATTAATTTTATAATTTTATCGTCATAATCTGTTATTGTATTAATTATTTTATATTTATAATTTAATTTTTTTAAAATTTTTATAAAGCAATTTATATTATTTGTTTGCATATTAATAAGACCAATCATATAATATTTATAAATATTATATATTTATAATATTATATTAGTTTATATAAAAAATATATAATATTTTATATAAATATAAAATGGATGAACAAGAAGTTTTCTGGAAAAATGAATTTGGAAATGAATACACAGATAGAAATAATGAAGAATTAATAAAAAATAATATTAATTTATTTAGCAATATATTAAAAAATATATCTATAAATTCTTTATTTGAAATAGGATGTAACAGAGGATTAAATTTATTAGCCATAAATAATATTAATAAAAATATATCATTAAATGGATTGGAAATTAATGAAAAAGCATATAATATATTAATGGATAAAAAATTATGTAATAAATTATATAATGAATCAATATATAGTTTTAATACAGAATATACCTTTGATTGTGTTTTCACCAAAGGTGTTTTAATTCACATAAATCCTGATAAATTAGAAATAGTATATGAAAAAATGTATAATTTATCTAGTAAATATATACTAATTGCTGAATATTATTCAAGAGACTTTAGAGAAATAAAATATAGAGGTAATGGAGATAAATTATTTAAAAGAGATTTTTGTGGTGAAATAATGGATAAATATAAAGATTTAAAATTAATTGATTATGGTTTTGTTTATTACAGAGATAATGATTATCCGTTAGATGATATAACTTGGTTTTTATTACAAAAATAATTATATAAAATAATTAACGCAATTTATACGATTATTATATAGTATTTTTTTTATATCATTTGGTGTATATTGTTTAAAAAAAAATAAACTTGAAAAACATAAACCATATACATTGTCTATTTTTATAGTGTTAATAATATTATTTTCATTATATGTGCCTCCTCCATTAGGTAATATCCTAATATTATAATCTTTTAGACTATCGTATAATTTATAATCAAAACCATTAAAGGTTCCTTCTTTTTCAATATTTGTTATAAGTATTTCTGCAATACTATCATTTTCAATAATATTTTCAATATGTTGATATATATTTAAATTGCTATTTATTTTACCATTATTATAATAACAATTATAATTATCATTTAAATCTTTTTTAACATCAATAGACCCGATGATTGATTGTTTACCAAAAATTTCACATGCCTTTCTAGAAAAATCATTATCTTGATATAATATTGAATTTAAACATATTTTATCAAATCCAATATTGTAAATCTGTCTCATTATATTAATATCATTTACACCTCCTCCGTAAGTAATTGGATAATCAATTTCATTAACAAAATTCTCTAATAAATTTAAATTAATATTATTATCTAAATTCAGAAATATCATTTCGTCAATATTTCTTTTATTAAACAATTTTATAACAGGTAATATAGAATTGACATTTCTATAATTCTCATAATTAACCGATTTTACTAATACATTACTTTTATATGTAAATATAGGAATAATTCTTTTTTTTATATCTATCATAAATATTAAAGATATTTTTTTTTAAATTATAAATTTCGTTTATTAATAATTTAAAAATTATATTAATATGTATATAATGTTATATTGTAAAGAATGTTTGTATCCAAGTACTAAACCAGACCTGATTTTTGAACAAGGTATATGCAATGCATGTATTAATTTCAATGATAGAAAACAAATAGATTGGAATAAAAGAAAAGAAGATTTTATCCAAATATTTGAAAAATATAAATCAAATGACAACTGGGATTGTATTATACCAGTTAGCGGGGGTAAAGATAGCACATATCAGGTATATAAAATTTTAAAATTAGGATACAACCCGTTATGTGTCGTTTCATCTACTTGCCATTTAACTGATATAGGAAGATATAATATTGAAAATTTAAAAAAATTAGGTGTAGATATGATTGAATTTACAAGTAATAGAAATATTAGGAAAAAATTAAATGTTATTGGATTAGAAACAGTCGGCGATATTTCATGGCCAGAACATATTTCTATTTTTACAATACCAGTTATATTTGCTGTAAAATTTAATATAAAATTAATTATATGGGGAGAAAATTCACAACATGAATATGGAGGTCCTGCGTCATCGGTTGATAATAATATATTAGATAGAAGTTGGTTAGAAAATTTTGGAGGATTAATTGGATTAAGAGAAAGTGACATAATTATGTTATCTGATAATAAAATAAAAGAAAATGAATTACTACCTTATAAATATCCTTCTGATGAAGATCTTAAAAGAGTTGGAGTAACTGGATTATTTTTAGGATATTATTTTTATTGGAATGGAATTGGAAATGCAATAATATCTCAATCATTAGGACTTAAAACTTATGAAAATAATGTAGAAGGTTCTGCATGTAATTATGAAAATTTAGACAATTATCAAACAGGCATTCATGATTATTTTAAGTATTTAAAATTTGGGTTTGGTAGAGCAACTGATATTGTAAATAATCAAATTAGAAGAAAAATAATTACAAGAGAGGATGGTTTAGAAATTGTAAAAAAACATGATGGTAAATTTCCATCTCACTATTTAGGTAAATCTTTAAAAGAAATCTTAGATTATATTGATATGAATGAAGAAGAATTTATTAAAATATGTGATTCATTTACAAATAAACAAATATTTAAAACTGATGTTAATGGAGAATTAATAAAAGAAAATAATAAACCAATTTTATTAAATGATATCACTTAATAAATATTTTATTTTATTATTTTTTAAATTTAAAAATTTCTCACAGTTTTTACTCATATTTATTAATTCATTTATATTTTTATTAAAATATTTCAAATATTCTATTAAATTTTCCTCATAATTATCTTCAATACATCCTAAATATTTAATTGTGTTTGCTTCAATGAATTTATTTATAACAGTTTTTTGATTATCGGCTACACATATACATAAAGAAGGAGTTTTCATTATACATCTCTCATATGATGTTGATCCTGGTGCTCCTATACATAAATCTACTTTTTCTAATAAATCTCCTATAAAGTCTAAATCATAGAATATATTAAAATTCTCAAGACTATTTATTTTATTTTTAATTTTTTCGTAATGTTTATTAGATTTGCCAATAATAACATCAAATGTAACTTTATTTAAAATTAAGTTATTATAATGATTACAAATATCTATTATTTTTTCTGTAATATTGTGAATATCAGAACCACCCATAAAAATATTTATTCTTTTAATGCAATTTTCATATTTTTTTTCAAAATTTATATAATTAAAATATTTTGGATGTAATAATAAATAATCGTTCCCACAATATATTTTACAATCATTATTTACAATAGTTTTATATTTTATCAAACCATCTTCTTGTGTTATTTGTTGATTTATTATTATATCACAATTATGGATTCTGTTTGTAAAATCATCAATGACACAAATATTTTTAACATGTTGTTTAATTTCATTTTCCCATATTTTATCTATTGCATAATGGTCTATAACTAACCAATCAATATTTAAATTATTCTCTTTTATAATATTAATCGTTTTATTTAAATCATCTATTTGTGATTCTCCTAACCATGTATTAATATCTAAATTAATATTTTCATAATTTTCTAATAATAATTCATATACTTTATAATTTTCAGCTATTTTAGAATTTAAATTGTAGTTATGATTTTTACAAATAAAGGAAATATTGTGTTCTTTATATTGATAGGCTAGATTCAAACACCGATAAACGTGACCTGTACCAATAATATCAGATGAATCTACTCTAAAAACTATATTCATTTAATAATATTAAATTATTAAATTTAATATTATTTTTGTAATTTAATATTATTATTATGATTTATTCAATTATATCCCACCCTAAAGGGGTTCCTTTTTCTATATCAGCCCTTGCTTTCTTCCCTAAAACATCTTTATAAAATCTTGTATGAAGACCATTACTTGGTCTAATTGATTTAACATTTTCTTCTGTAAATAATTCACCCTTTTTAACATCCTTGACAATGAATAGCGATCTTCTAAATTTTTTTGATTTGGATTCACTGTTTACACCATCATAATGAATGTTGCCTAAAGTTTTTTCAACTATTCTCACACTATCAACCATTTTTTTAAATTCATCAGGTTTTAATGAAAAAGCGTCATCTTCACTTCCTGAGTCGTCAGTTAATTTGAAATGTTTTTCAATAACTCTCGCACCTAATACTACAGATGCAATTGGAACTTCAATGCCAAGGGTGTGATCAGATAGGCCACCAACAACATTAAACGTTTCCATCATATGTTTTATAGTATTTAAGTTCGCATCTTCTGGTTTTGCCGGATAAGCACTTGTACATTTAAGCATTGCAATTTGGGTTGTGCCATTTTCCCTTAATAGTGAAACAGCGTCATTTAATTCACTTAAAGAAGCCATTCCAGATGAAATCAAAACCGGTTTTTTAGTTTGTGCAATTCTTTTTATAAGTATATGATCAGTTATTTCAAATGAAGCAATTTTATAAGCGGGTACATCTAAAGTTTCTAGAAAATCAACTGCAGTAACATCAAAAGGAGATGAAAATAAATCCATTCCCTTTGAATTAGTATAATCCTTTAATTCTTTATGCCATTCCCACGGTGTATATGCTTTGGAATATAATTGATGTAATGTTTGTCCTTCCCATAACGTACCTTTTAAGCAATCTTTAAAAATAGGTTTATCGCAATCTATTGTCATAGTATCAGGTGTGTATGTTTGTAATTTGATAGCATCTGCTCCACTGTCATGTGCAGCATCAATAAGTTTATATGCTAAATTAATGTCTTGATTGTGGTTACATGAAAGTTCTGCAATTATATAGGTTGGAAACCCATAACCTATTGTTCGATTATTAATTGAAAAGAAATTTTGAACAATTTGATTCATATTATAATTATAAATATTTATAATATTATTTTTAAATGTTTTTTTACTAATATAGTTGAAATTATTTTTAATAAAAATTTTATTAGATGCTATATTGTTAACTTTTATTTCAGCAATTATATTATTAATTAATGGATATTTTTTTTTGATATATAAAATTGTAGTTTCTATTATTTTAGATGATAAATTTTTATTTCTAAATTTAGGATTTAAATTTATTGAAATTTCAACATCATATTTTATATTGGTATCTCTACAACCTATAAAACATATTTTTTCATTATTATAAAATGCAAATAAAGGAGGTATTGTATGTATGAAATATTTTTCATAAAATATATTTTTAAAATCATCCCATTCAAATATATTATTATTGTAAGAATTATTTCTGGTGTCTATATCATTTCTCCATTGCATAATTAATTTTCCATCGTTATCATTTTTTTCAACCTCTACAATTTGTATCATTTATATATTGATTATAAAATATAAGTTTATATATTGATTAAAAAATAACTAAATATATTATATAAAATGATTCCATACGGGAAACAAACTATTGAAAAAAATGATATTGAAGCAGTATTATCAGTATTAGAAGAGAATGAACTGTTAACAACTGGTAAATACGTACCTTTATTTGAAAATAAAGTATGCGAATATGTTGGTGTTAAATATGGGGTTGCTGTTAATAGTGGAACTGCTGCACTACATTTAGCAACCTACGCAATTGATATAAAGGAAGGCGACGAAGTAATTGTTCCTGCAATTAGTTTTGTTGCTTCTGCAAATTGTGTTTTATATCAAAAAGGAAAACCGGTTTTTTGTGATATTGATCCAGATACAATGTGTATAGATGTTAATAAAATAGAAAATTTAATTACAAACAAAACAAAGGCGATCATTTTTGTTGATATGTGTGGTCAACCATGTAATTTTGATGAAATTAAAGAGGTTGCAGATAAATATAATTTATTTACTATTCATGACGCAGCACATTCTATTGGTGCAATTTATAAAGGAAGAAAAGTTGGTTCGTATGCAGATATAACATGTTTTTCATTTCATCCGGTTAAAAATATTACTACATGTGAAGGAGGAATGATGGTTACTAATAATGAATTATTTTATAAAAGAGGATTATCTTTTAGAACACATGGAATATCAAGAGATTTTAAAGAACGTGAAAAAATGAATAGTCACTATTATGAAATGCAAGATTTAGGTTTTAATTATCGTATTCCTGATTTATTATGTGCTCTTGGTATTGAACAATTAAAAAGATTGGATAAATTTGTGGAAAGAAGAAATGAAATCGCTAATAAATATAATAAACTATTTGAACCTCATAAAGATGTATTAATCCCTTTAACTAATAATCATTATTCAGCATATCATATTTATGTAATAAAATTAAATTTGGAGACTTTAAATAAAGATAGAGATACTATTTTCAAAGAATTAAAAGAAAATAAAATAGGGGTTAATGTTCATTATATGCCAATTTATTTGCATCCATATTATCAAAGTTTAGGTTATGACAAAGGGTTATGCCCGGTTGCAGAAGATATATACAGTAGAATTATTACGTTGCCAATTTTTCCTTTATTGAAAGATGAAGAAATTGAAATTGTATATAATAGTATTATAAAAATATTACAAAAATAATTATTTAATTTCATCAATATTACATAAAGATATATTTTTATTCATATATTTTTCTTGTATTAAATTTTTAATATCATTTATATTTTTATAATTATTTTTTAAATTTGAAAAAATATTTTTATTATCAAAATATTCTTCCCAATGTTGATAAATATTGTTCATATAATCGTTGGATGCATTTTCATAAACTAAAACAATATTATTATTAGAAAAATTATTTATTAATCGTTCAATTCTTCTATTGTATTTTTCAGATATAATATTAACATCATCCATATTTTCAATAAAATCGTGAACAAATAAAATATTATATTTTATATTGAAAACTGGTATTAAATATTTAAAATTAGTTTTATCATTATCATACTTATGAAAATAAGATTTATTACCATAAACTAAATATTCTTTGTTGAATAAATCAAGAAAATTATCATTTATTAAATCATAAATTCCATCATATTTTATTATATTCCAATCAAATGGATAGGATGCATTTCGTAAATTTAAATTTTTTAAATTGGTCGATACTGAACAATCAAATCCAATAGAAATAAATATATTATTTGATAACTGTGTCATTTATAATAAGATAATAAAAATATTATATTATTATTTATTTAATCGAAATTATATAAAATAAATGAATCGGGATATTTCATTTTTGCATTATATAATATGATATTATCTTTTTTATTTAATCCATTTATAAAATTAATACCATTTGTTAAAAAATTTGTAGAAGAACAATATTGTAATTGTAACATAAATCTATATCCATCTTGTAAAATATTCCCTTTATGAAATCCATTTGTATTTTCAAATATAATAGTTCCTTTTTTACCACATATATTTAAAACATTATTACCATATTTTTCGTAAATAAAACTATCATTTATTCTATCGCTTGGTTTATAATTTTCAGGAGTTATCATATTATTTAAAGAACCTTTGACATATGAATGGGACCCATTATTTTCATTAACATCTGTTAAATATATAAAAATTTTTAAAAAATTAACATCATCATAATCTTGATGAAAATGATTACTTTGATCGGTTGAACCATTTTTACTTATCCAAAAATTTGTTTGTGCTAATATTGGTTTACAGTTTAAATAATTTTGTGCAATATTTAAAATAAAAGGGTCAGCTACTATTTTTTGTATCTCATTTATCGAAATTACATCTTTTTGGTCATTAATCCATAGAGTTCCCGGCATTGAATTAAATATATCTAATTTAGAAAAAATAGTATTATTTTTCCAATTTTGAAAATAATCCTTTTTATTTAATTGATAAATTATATTATCACATATATTATTATCAATTAATTCATTGTGAATATATATTCCATCTAAATCTAATACTTCGTTAATATATTTTATTTTTTGCATATCAAAATTAGAGATATAATCATAATTATATTTACCGTATATAATACCTATTAAATAGGATATTAATTTATTAATTTTATAATTAGTAGGTATTATATATGCATAAAAATCACTATTTTTATAAATATTGAAGTCATTATTTTTTATTTTTATTAAATTTCTATTATTTACTTCTAAATAATTAATTATTAATTCTTTGAATTCTAAATAATTGTCTAATATAGAATCTATTTTATTATTTTTATATAAATTCTCAAAATTCTCCATATATATATATATATGGAATTAATTAACGAAAGTTTAATACTGTCAACAGAAAATATAACATTTAAAATTAGTGAGTTTAAATTTGAAAAAAAAATATTTGTAAATAATAATTTAAATTATGGAAGTTTAGTTAAACACAATAATTTAAATTACATATACTATAGAGATGATGTTATTAGTAATAAAAACAAACCTGAGCATGAAATTATTAAAAGATTTATTATAAAAGATGTATTTGATATTGTTGATGATGAAACATTTTCTTTGAGTTTAGGAATTGCAAGTCATAATTTTAGATTATTTAACATAAATAATAATATATACGGAATAGGAGGTCAATCATTGGGTAGTAAAAACCATAATGAATTTATAAATACTACAAATGAAAAATATGATGAATATAATAGAAGTGATGTTTTTATTGTGTCTAGTCCTTATAATATAAATCATTTAATAGGTAAGTATTTGTTTGATCCAAATATACCTTGTCCGTATTACGCAAATGGCTTATATTTATTTGAGTTTAATAATGATAATATAACTGAATTAAACAACAAATTACCCATAATATCCGGTGTAAAAAATGGGAGACATGACGGTCATTATGGACATTCAAATAATAAAAATGATGGAATTAGTGTATTTGATTCTACAACAAATATATTGTATAATGAAAAAGAAAAAAAATATTTTTTATATCAGCGTTCTAATTTTGGAACAGGAATAAGACATATTCAATATTGCACTTCATATGACTTATTAGAATGGTCCGACTTTAACTTAGTTGAATACACTCCTACGATAAATTTATTCCAACACAATATTTATTATGGTAATTTTTTTAAATTAGATGGTGTAAATAACTATATTGCAATTATTCCATTTAATAAAAAAGTAAATGGAGATTATCATGGTCTTGACCCACATGAATACTTTGAGTTACGATATTCAAAAGATTGTATAACATGGGATTATATTGGAATATTAAGTAGACATTTATATTATACATTATGGATGATTATTGGAGAACCGATATTATTAAATAATAATTATTATTTTTATTTTTATAATAGTGATGATAAATCTATAATAATAAACAGTTTTGAAAAAAATAGATTCAGTTATTTTAAAAGTATTGAAAATCAATTAGCAAAAATATCATTTAAACCAACATTGATAAAAAATAATAAAATAATTATTAATTTTAAAACATATGAAAATGGATTTTTAAGAATTCAATTATTGGACAGTGACAAAAAAATTATAGAAGGGTATTCTTTAGATGATTTTGATATTATACAGGAATGTATAAATGATACCGACTTTTACGTATCGTGGAATAAAGAAACTAATATTAATATCGAAAATGAAGTATATATACAACTAGAAGGAGTTAATTTTGAATTATTTTCAATAAATATTTAAATTTATAATTTATTTTTATTAGTAATTTAAATATAAAGATAAATAATTATAATATTATAATTATGTTAAATAAATTATTAAATGAAGTTGAAAGCTTAATAAATGGTAAAAATATATTTATTACAGGTGGTACAGGAACATTTGGTCATAAAATTACAGAAATAATTTTAAATAATTACCAACCAAATAAAATTATTATTTTTTCAAGAGACGAATTCAAACAATACAATATGAAACAAATATTTCCTGAAAATAAACACAAAAATATTCGTTATTTTATAGGCGATGTAAGAGATTACGAAAGGTTATTAACAGCGACGAAAGATGTTGATATTATTTTTCACGCTGCAGCTATGAAACAAGTAGATACAATTGAGTATAATCCATTGGAAGCAATTAAAACAAATATATATGGCACTGAAAACGTGATTAAAGCGGCAATCGCGAATAAAGTTAAAAAAGTGATAGGTGTTAGTACTGACAAATGTGTTTCCCCAGTTAATTTGTATGGGGCAACAAAATTATGTTTAGAAAAGTTGATTATTCACGCAAATTTAATGTCTGGAAAAGATGGAACAAAATTCAGTGTTTTACGATATGGTAATGTAATAAATAGTAGAGGAAGCGTTGTTCCACTATTTTTAAAACAAAAAGAAAATAACAGTTTTTCAATTACACATCCTGATATGACAAGATTTACATTAACAATTGAACAAGCAATCAATTTTGTTTTGAATTGCGCTTCTATTATGATAGGAGGAGAAGTTTTTGTTCCTAAATTAAAAAGTTATAATATTGTTCAACTAGCAAAATGTATTGAAAAAGATGCCGAAATTAAAATTATAGGTGTTAGACCTGGTGAAAAATTACATGAGTCAATGATTTCGTCAACAGAAAGTTATAAAACTTTGATTAATGAAGGTTATTTAGTTGTATTACCTGAAATTCAAATAAATAAAAATTATGAAGAAAAATATGGTACTGATTATATGACTTTAAATGAAGAATATAGTAGTGGTAAAAATGAACTAATAGAAGACAATGAACTTATTCTAATGATAAATAAAACAAACTAAAATTAACCACTTTTTTTCTAAAAGTAGTTAATTAAATTTTATATTACTTTTTTTACACCTATTCTAAAGGTGGAGAGGTGGATTTATTCAAACTCCATCTTCAATTCCAGTAAATCTTTGTATTTCTCATTGATCAATAAATTCAACGCATCAGCCTTTAACAATTTATCCTTCTTTAACATTTCGGAAGTTTCATAAATCAAACCTTTACACGTCATTATTATCATTTGTGCACATCTATAAGCATTATTAATCAATTCAATCACATCATTATCAATTAGCTCCCTGTACTTTTCACTATTACTTGGATAGATGATATTACTTCCCATACCATAATACAATACCATTTTTTCAGCTAATTTCAATGCCTCTTCAAAATCATTCAATGCACCAGTAGTAACGGATACATTATAAAAAACTTCCTCGGCAATTCGTCCTGATAAGAGAATCATCAAATGTTCAAATAATGCTTCTCTTACATAAATATTACTTGTAGAACTTTCAAAGACAGTATAACCAGGACTTTTTGGTGATGACAAATTGATAACAACTTTTGACATTTTAGAATGATGTTTAGAGAGAAAACCAACCACTGCATGTCCCATTTCATGAATTGCAATATGATCAATAATATCACTAGTAAATTCATGTTCATTGGGTTGCCAACCAGCCATCATTTTATTCATAATAAAATCAAAATCATTGAAATCAAACTCTGTTTTGTTACAACGTAATGCATTTAACATTGCTTCATTTAATAAATTTTCAATTTGTGCTCCTGATAATCCATCTGTAATTTCAACCAAATTCAAAATATCAATCGTTGTAGGATCATGTGGTTTTCCCCTAATATGAATATTAATAATGGATTCACGTGTTGTCTTATCAGGTAAACCAATATATATTTTTTTGTCAATTCTTCCTGGACGTGTTAATGCATTATCCAATAAATCAAATCGGTTGGTAGCAGCAACTAAAAAAACCCCAGTAGTATTTTTAAATCCATCCAATTCCACCAAAAGAGCATTCAATGTATTATCTCTTTCATTTGAAGACGATTCACCATCAGTAGAACGTTTTCTTCCCAAAGCATCAATCTCGTCAACAAAAATTATACAAGGAATATTTTCACGTGCTAACCGGAACAACTCCTTGATTCTTGTAGGGCCTACTCCAACATACTTTTCTTGAAAATCCGAACCAGAAACAGGAATAAAACTACATTTTGCCTCACCAGCAAGAGCCTTCGCAATAAGAGTTTTGCCTGTTCCAGGTGGACCTTCTAATATTAAACCTTTAGGAATCCTCACGTTGTATTGTTTGTATTTTTGATAATTTTTTAAAATATCAACACATTGCCTTAGTTCATCTTTAACATTTTCATAACCACCGACATCAGTGAAATTCATATTAGGTTTTTTCAATACTTCAAAATTTTTTGTTTTTGTGTAGCTACCACTACTCAATCCAGGAGTTCTTTTTTTTGAGTTTTCATCATCATCATCGTTGTCATTATTATCATTACTTTCAGGATTATTGGCCATTTCACTCATTTCAGAAATATGTTCATCAATTGGGTTAAACTGAATACCCAAACCACTCAAAAAATTTTGTCCAACATTTTTATTAATTATAATTCTAACACGTGGTGGTTCAAGCGTTCTATTTGTATTTTGATTTAATGCATTATTATATAGATTTTCAAAGTCTTCGCCCAATATACCAGAATTTTGTATTGATACATTTTGTGAATTTAATTTTTTTAACAAAGTTTCATAATATCTTGAATTATACAATTGTCTTTCAAGGGTTTCTTTGTTATCATTTTTACTTGTGTTATTTCCTTGTATTCTTTTCAACAACTCTTCTGTGTATCTTTGAGAGAAATGATAATTTTTTCTATTAGTATTTAATGTTATAAATGTACGTTGTTGAATATTTTTATTATTATGCAACTTAAGACTTTTAAATTGTGTTAAAAAACTATTTGAAAAATAATTTTTCGTTGAAGATAACAAAAAGTAAAATAAATAAAAATTTATTATCATATAGATTCTTTTATTATTTAATATTTAAATAATATTCGCAAGTATAATTATAATAAATATGAATAAAACAAATTGTCCAAAGATTGGAATTAAAATTCGTGAAAGCGATAATGATTACAAAACAAATCCTTTTAGTGCGAATTCTAATTCTACAGCTCAACCAAGATACAACTCCAGACCCGAACAAAAAATACCAGATATATGCCATACAAATAATTTTGATTTAAATATTGATAATTATTCAATAAGAGATATATTCCGTTTATTCAATATACAAAGTGAATTGTTGAATGAAGAAGTTATGAGAGAAGCCAAAAAATTTGTATTAAAAACTCATCCAGATAAATCAAATTTAGATGCAAAATATTTTTTATTTTATTCTTCTGCATACAAACAATTATATGGAGTTTTTGAGTTTCAAAATAAATCTACTAAAAAAAAAATGGAACAAGAAGATTTTTCCAATGATAGTAATAATAAAATTCTAGACAATGTTTTTACAAAAAATGAAGCATTAAAAGACCCGAAAAATTTCAATGAATGGTTTAATCAAAAATTTGATCAATATAAAACAGAAGATGACGGAGATAGTAACAAAGGATATGGTAATTGGTTGAAATCAAACGAAGGTGTGATAGACGCTTCTAATGTAGCAAAAGCGGATATGGCAAATGAATTTGAAAGATATAAAAAACAAATTCAATCTGTAACTGTATATAATGGTATAAATGATGCATTTTCATCTACCTTTGGAACAAGTATCATATCACAACAAAATAATTTTACGTCTGGTGGATTATTTAACAATGATGGGTTGGGATTTACTGATTTGCGACAAGCTTATGAAGAATCAGTTATACCAGTCACTGAAGAAGACTATCAAAATATTCCAAAATACAAGAATATTAATGAATATAAAAATGCACGAGACAAAGATAATATAAACACTGGTCCTCAATCAAAAGAAGAAGCCATGAAAAAATTATATCAACAACAAAAAAGGGAAGAGGAAGAAAGTATTGCTTTAGCTTTTCAATTGGCGAAACAAAATGAAAAAGCACAAGAAAAGAACAAATCGTTTTGGGGAGAATTGAAGCAAATTACTGGATGGTAAATATTGTATATTTATTATACACAGTATTATAAGTATTTAATTAATGAATTAATAAAAGCATGTGATAATACAATTAGATTTGATCTCCTATCCAATAAACTATATGTAATAATAAAATTATTCGTGTTTTTATTCATTGCCATACCAATACAATATTCAATAATACAATTTTTAAATTTGAATGGGTTTGAATAACCCAATAAATTCATTTGTTTATCAAAAACAACAAACGCGTGTAAATAACAATTTTTATCATTGATTTTTTTTGAATAATGGACTATAAACCATATTTTATTATCATATTCAATACCATTTGTTGATCCTCTAAACATATTAAAAAATGCAGGAACATTATCGTTAGTGTTCAATAAATCTAATTTTTTAGTATCATAATTAATTTTACATATATACAATGGTTTCCACTTGTATATAATATTTAAATCTCCATTATTATTGAAAAAAACCCAATTTTTTTCCCAATTATTATTTGTATGAAATGAAGGAGTAATAATATTTGGAATTAACTTAGTATCATTTATATCATAAGTACCAGATACAATTTTAATTCTTTGATCCATTTCATCGCAATAAGAACCGATATAATATATCGCATTATCATGAACAAAAAATCTAACGTCTTCTACACCAATATAAGGTACATTTTGAAAAGGTGTTTCTAAAAAAAATTCTCTAATAATATTAAAATACTTATTTAGTACTATTATTTTATTAAAAGTTACTATTTTTTCATTCAAATTATGAGTATTTGCATTTTTATCTATTATATAGTTTAAATTTCTTGTAATTAAAATATATCTATCATCAAAATTAGGATGGTTTATAATAGAACTGGATGAAGATAGTAAATTATATGAAATGTTATTCAATTTTTGTTTTGATCTACATGAAAAATCTTTATAAAATAAGCAATTATTAGCAATATTGAAATTAATATTTTTTATTCTCCTTAAATTAAGCATTTATATAATCAAATATAACTAATATATTATAGTATTATTATTATAATATATTATAATATGCAAAATATTTTAAATAAACCAGCATTTGTAATTCATTTAAAAAATAAATCACCTGAAAGAAGAGATTTTTTTACTAAAAATATTACCAATGCAGGATTCAAAGATATGATTATATTTGAAGGTGTTGATGCTTCAAATCCAAATATTTTAGAGGAAACTATGAAACAATTTCCTAAAATAAAATTTGACAGGGAGTTAAGTAAAGGACAAATAGGCTGTTGCCTCTCACATTTTAAAGTTTTGCTTCATATTATTCAAAATAACATAGACATTGCAACGATTTTGGAAGATGATGTTCATTTTCATCCTAACTGGAATATTTTATCACACCGATATTATGAACATACTCCAAAAAATTTTGATATTATTTTTATTGGAAACCAAATAAATGCAAAAAAACCTAAAATTTCAAATAGTCCAACATTTTGTACACATGCATATATTGTAACTTTATTAGGTGCAAAGCGCCTATTACGCGCTCTTTTAACATGGGATTATCAAAATTTTAAATATTATCAGCCAGGATGGGATTTAGTTGGCTTATATAATATTGATATTATGATTAAAAATATACAAGACAGAATAATAACAAAAAAAATTAAACCATTATTCACATGGTATTGTTGGAATGGAACTTATCATCCATGTGATTATAACAGATTGCCTTTACGTGGAAATGATAACAGGAATACAGGTTTGGTATTTCAATGTGACAATTTTGGTTCAACAGTTCATAATAAGACATTTCATATATGTGATTACTTTGAAAACAATACAGATGTTTTAATAAAATATAAACCAAATAAAAACCTTCTTATTTATTGGGCAAAATATGATCAAGATAACACAGACGGTTTTGATGTAACAGAAAACCTTATGAATTATTTAAGTGATTATCCAAAAGATAGTGACTATCTAGTAAACCAACTAGTATTTAAAAATAAATACAATATAAATCCTGAATTAAAACACTTAAAAATCTGCTATAATTACGTTGAATTATAGGTCCAAGGTTTTAATTGTAATTTTTAATTTTAATTTTAGTATATTTTAATGGATAAAAAATAGCAGCCCAACTTCTCTCTGTATAATGACCAACTTCAGGATTTGAACTGATTTCCAATTGTTTTACTAATTTTTCATATCTATATTTTCTATGTTGAATTATATCTTTTTTATCTACAGAAAAAATACCATAATAATTTGAAAAAATAACTTTGATATTTCCAAAATTATGTAGAAACCATTTTCCAAAAGGTCTAATATTAGCAGGATATAAAATAGATTCCTTATTTTTGTCAAGATTATTTTGATCTGTAGATGACCAATTTTCTAAATAAAAATTTTTAAACTCATCTAACAATCCATTTTTTAGTAATCTTCCAACAAATATAGCAGAGTTACCATTGTTATTTTTTATTCTATTTAATAAATCACTAGCAACTTCTTTTTTTATACCTAAATTCAACGACCCTGGAAAAAATACTAATACATTATTTAAATTATTATAATTTTCAACAATATGATATAGATAGGTGTGGTCACATCTTCCTAGATTGGGAATATTTATAATATCTTTAACGCGAGTTTTTTCAAAATCATTGTTATCACTTTTATTGTAGACAATATAATTGAATTCATTAAAAGGTTCTTCTAAGGTCCATTTCAAATCTTCATTATATCTAGAAACAACAATATCTATATTATCATAATTCATTTTACAATAATAATTTTTATTTATAATAATATTATAATATTATAAATAAAAAACATCAATATTATGTCTCACAAATTTGAAAATGGTCTTTTTATATTTCGCCGAGATTTGCGGATTGTAGACAATAATGGTTTGAATTTAATAAATGAACATTGTAAAAACGTATACACAATTTTCATATTTACACCAGAACAAGTGACGAATGCAAATCAATTCAAATCTAATAATGCTGTTCAATTTATGATTGAATCTTTAGAAGATTTAGAATCTCAAATCAGCAACAAAGGAGGTAAATTATATACATTTTACGGCCACAACGAAAAAATTGTTGCACAATGTATAAAAGAATTTAAAATTGAGTTGGTATGTTTTAATTTAGATTACACTCCATATGCAATAAAAAGAGACAAAGAAATTGTCGCACTTTGTGAAAAAATGGATACGTTTGTAATGTATGACCATGATTATTATTTGCATGAACCAGGTAGTATATTAACTGGATCTGGTACACCATATCAAAAATTCACACCATACTATGAAGCTGCTTTGAGAAAAAAAATACAGCCTCCACAAAATGCAAACACCAATAAATTACATTTGTCTTACGTAAAAAAAACAATTTCAAACCGTATATCTTTAAATGAAGCCATGAATAAATTTACAAAACAGAATCCAGATATTTTGGTCCACGGAGGTCGTCAAAATGGTCTTAGACAACTTAGTATAGCAAATAAAACACAAGGTCATTATTCTTCAACACACAATCAACTGTCAAAAAATACAAGTGAATTAAGCGCATATATTAAATTTGGATGTGTTTCAATTCGTGAAGTATATCACGTTCTTAAGTCAAAACGCGATTTAATAAGGCAACTTATATGGCGCGATTTTTATGCCAATATTTTATATTCATTTCCACATGTTTTAGGACATGCAATGAAAAAAAATTACAATAAGATTCACTGGCATCATAATTCAAATCATTTTGAGGCGTGGAGAGAAGGTATGACTGGGTTCCCTATCGTAGACGCTGGGATGAGACAGCTAAACCAAACCGGATATATGCACAATAGAGCGCGTTTAATAACAGCCAGTTTTTTAGTCAAAACACTTTTGATTTCATGGGAGCATGGAGAAAAATACTTTGCCAAAAAATTAACAGATTACGATCCTGCATCCAATAATGGAAATTGGCAATGGATCGCGTCAACCGGTGCTGATAGTCAACCATTTTTCCGCATTTTCAATCCATGGGAACAAGCAAAAAATTTTGACCCTAACGCAGAATATATTAAAAAATGGATACCTGAATTAAGAGATATTCCCGTAAAAGATATTATGAATTGGGGAGACCCATCTTTTCGCGATAAAAATAATGAAATCAAACACAAATATCCAAAACCAATTGTTGATTATTCAAAACAAAAAACGTTGGCTTTGAAAATGTATAACGCTGTTTTTCACTAAAAATCACACTAGTTTAATTATTAACTTTATAATAATATAAATTTATAATTAATTATATTTATATTATTAATTATGAGTATAAACGATAACAAACATAACAATGGTAAGCATGATGATAATTTCAACATGAACAAAATAAATGCTGGAGAATATAAAATACAATTTTATTTAGAAAATAACAATATAAAACTAGATAATATTATTGATTTTAATTTGATAAAACTTTTGTATGAATTAAATCACGATATATATGAAAAAATAGATTTACATGTATTAGATGCAAATGAAGCAATATTAATAGCAATAAATAAACATTTGTTTCAAGATTTAGGAATAACTCAAAAATACTCGCTTCTTAAAATAAAAAAGGCAATACTTAAAAAAGAAAATAAAATTGTATTTGATTTACAATCCATTAACAAAATAAATCCAGACGAACATTCAATGTCGCATTTAATCCCAGAAAAAGCTGAACAACTACCTATTGATCATTTTACTATTGTATGTAATGTAATAAATCAGCATAAAATAGATATTGTTATTGATTTTAAAATAGATACAGATTTAATTGAATTACCTGATTTTATGGAAAATGCACTATGCAAAATATTTATTAAAATGTTTAAACGTGTAAAACAATTTATAGAGAATGTACGATAATATAATAATTATAACTATTGTGATAACATATTATACAATGCAAACAATTAGTTCTACACCGTTGAATGATATAGTAAAATTATTAAGAAATTTATTATTTTTAATACAAACATCCTGGATTTGTTTTACTGAATTTTCCTTGTATTTTTTTACCAAAAACTATGATTTATTCATAAACAGATTTACAAAAAGATTAGCATCAATCAATATTTTATATGTAAAAGTATTTCAGTCACTCGCATTGAATAATAGTATTATTAATGATAAAATTAATAATGAGTTACTTAAATTTGCAGATAATGCACCATTTACAAAAGATGACATTGATTATGATACTCTTTTACAACTTTCAATAGATTATGATATTGTTTTCAAAAATGGTTTTGATAACCCAATTAATTCTGGAATGATATCACTTGTTTATCTGGCTAGATATAACAATGACACAAATTATATCATAATCAAAATAAAGCGAAAAAATATAGATCAAAAATTAGAAGAAGGTATAGATAATTTATTATTTTTTATAAATTTGTTAAATTTTATACCCTTTTTCAGTAATTATAGAATTAGTGAAAATATTCAAAATAATATTGATATTATTAAACAACAAACTAATTTTAATAAAGAAATAGAAAATATAAAACGCATGCAACACAATTGTAAAAATATTAATTATGTTAAAATACCATGTCTCTATGAAAACATTAATGATAATTTTCCAAATGTAATTGCTATGGGATATATTAATGGTAAAAGATTTAATGAATTAGATAAAGAAGACTATATAGAATTTGCAAAACAAGTTATTAAATTTGGCATTGTTACTTCACTAATTCATGGGTTTTCACACGGAGACTTCCATGTTGGTAATATTTTGTTCATCAAAGAAGAGAGTGAAAATGAAAACCCAAAATACAAGCTAGGTATCATAGATTTTGGTATCATGACAGAAATTCAAGAACCTTTCAAATCAAATTTATTAAATTGTTTAACATCAGTTTTTCAAGAAACATCTATTGTTTTTTTAAATAAATTTTTGAATTCAGGAATCTTTGAACCGCGTATTATTAAAGATTTATTACCACAAAAAATTTATGATAATTTGATAAATTTAAATATTCAGTTGTTAGAAGATTTTTTATATTCAAAAAATTTGAAGCAAATTCATTTGTTTGAATTTTTTAAAATTTTGTTTGCTTTTATAAATAATAACACTTCCACTAGCGGAAACAATAGTTATAACTTATTAAAATATGGGATAGTACCAAGCGCGAATTTTATCCAACTACAGTTGTCTTTGGCAATGGCAAATGGTGTAACTTTCGCACTGTGTCAAGATAAAACAATGCAACTTACTAACGATGTCGTAAATGACTTATTTCACACAAAATTATTTATGGATGAATAAAAAAGATACGTTTATATAATATTCATATTTGTAAGAGTTTTTACACCTTTTCTTATTTAAAACGCCCATTTAATCATGTGTACTTGTTTCAATGCTACTTAAGTTTAATTTTTTTCTTATTTCAACAATTAACTTACTAAAAAACCCTCTCCCTTGTATAAATAATTTGGATTTTACTGCACAACATAAATCTATATCGGCATTTCCAGAGTTAAAATATTCTGCTTGTAATTCATTAACTACATTATGTAAATATTCGTTTGATTTATTAATACATTCTTCGTAGTTTGTTGAGCTTAGTCTAGCAAAAAAACATTTTCCAATAACATACTTTGGATTATTATCATTTGAAACTAATGATTTAATGTAATCTACTTCAAGTGGTCGTTTTACTTTTTCGTGCGACTCATTTCCAGCAACAACATCTCCTAATCTTAAATGTATTAATGTACTATCTGTTATATTTTTTGGTAAAAAATGTAAGTTTTGTTCTATTTGTTCCATAACTATTTTGGTAATTAAATCAATATTATTACAACTAGTATTATTTATTTTTTCTAAAATATATTTACTACCAATTGAATTTGGGTGTTCCATTAATATTTTATACTTTTCATTTTTTGCTAAATCTAATAATACTAAATCACCTAAACGATAAGATGAAATCATTATATATTAATATTATTATATATTATTAATACAAAATTATTTATGGATGAATAAAAAAGATACGTTTATATAATATTCATATTTGTAAGAGTTTTTAAAAACATTAGAGAACAACTTTCAACGAGTAAACCTCCGTTAGCATAAATACCATAATTCATTCTTTCATCTGTATTTTCAAGAGCAATATGCCAGATTGTGAAGTCACCCTCTGCATTCCAAGGTTCTGCACGTTCATCTACACAAGCAATGAGCCGATACTTATTATCTGTTACAAAGATTCTTCCTGTATGCATTATTGTTTTTTCACGCTGAACATCTGTGAGTGTATCTACAAGAATAGAATGAAATCCAGTTATGTATAAATCCTCTGTTAGTTCAGGATAGTTGACAGGAGAACACTTATATAAACGGTCTTCTGTGCGTTCATTGTTTCCTGGATTTACAATATCTCCTTTGCCAATGATTTCTACCTTTTTGTAACCATTGCGACTTGTTTTTATCAAATCTCCTTTGCGTAAATTCTCAATAGGAACATAAGTTTCCTCACCTTCTACTAAAGATAAAATCTTTGAGCCTTCTAGAAAGCATGGCACTGCAGGGTATAGATTATATGTACCATCAGAAATTAATACACTTCCATTGGCATAAACAACATTTTGTGGTGATGTACCACTACTATTATCAGCTATTTTCCAATATGTATATCCTGGAGGAGGTCCATAAGGACCTCCATCTCCTACTGTATAACTATAAACAAATCCCAATATATTTGTGAATGCAAGTGCGTCTGCTTCACTTGGAAAATAGTTGACAGAAGCACCAACAGGATTTATCAATTCATTCATTGGGCCTAATAGAAGACGAGGAGCTTCTCCAGTATTTGTCGTCATATGCAAAAGACCTTCATTGAATTTAAATGCAGTGTTTGCAGTAATAGGATAGGATGTATTGTCAATAATAAATTCACCTTGACTATTATTAATATATGCTAAATATGTGTTTTCAAATTTTGTAGAACCACTATCTATGTGAGGAGATGTATCACCTTTGATCCATCGCATTGGTATTTCAGTTACACTTGAAAAATCTAAACCAAAACAATTAGTTAGAGAATTTCTCATTTTTTCAGTAAGTGGTACATTAAAATACACTGTACTGGACGGAGCAGATGCATTGAGTTTTTCTTTTGCTGCAATTACCTCTGGAAGTTGAGTTAAATATTCAATTTCCTCATTAGAAAATACATTATAAAAAACAGATGACATTAATATATAAATATAATTATTATAATTATTATAAATAATGTAAATAATAAATAAATATATTTATTTATTATTTTTATCAAAAACAAGGTTCCAACTCACTATCATATTGCAATATTTTACCTTGTAACACGTGAATATAATATTCATAATCTTTATTATACATAACAAGTTGCCATTTTGGAACAACATTCTTGCTTTTTGCAAGTTTATCAATGTCAATTAAATAATGTTCTCTATATTTTTCAGTAAGTTTTATTTTATCAATGATTGTTTTTACATCTCTATCTTCAATGAATAAAGAACAATAAACTGGATTTTTCCCGTTGATTGTTCTTCCAATACAACAATCATAATCATTTATAATAATTTTATCATATTCAAACCCATACGCAATAACAATAATATTTTCACTCATATTTATAATAGTTTATATTATATTATTATTAAATAATATAAAATATAAAATTGATATTAAATACTTTTATACAATATAACTTAATAAAAATATATAAATCAGTAAAATGAATCAATCAACAAATACTAGTAAACAAACATTTATATTTGTGGACGGTAGTTATTATTGCTTTTACCGATATTATTCTCTCTTAAATTGGTGGAAAAATGCATTTCCAGAAGAACCATTAGAAAATCCCATTGAAAACCCTGTGTTTGTAGAAAAATTCAAAAAGACATTTGTAGAAAACTTGCAACAAATACCTAAAAAATTGAATTTATGCAAGCCCAAACCTCGGGGTAAAAGCAAAAACCATTTTACCACAAATAGCGATAGCGATGAACCCACCATAAAAATGATAATAGGAAAGGATTGTAAGAGAGAAAACATATGGCGCAATGATTTTTATGATAAATACAAAGCAACCCGACCAAATGGTGGTGCTCAAGATGGATTTATGGGAGGACCATTTTTCAAAATGGCTTACGAAGAAAACCTCTTTCAACAAGCTGGAGCCGAACAGATTTTATACCATCCAAGACTAGAAGCAGATGATTGCATTGCAATTTACGTAAAACAATTAGTTGAAAAATATCCAGCAACTGAGTGTAGTATCTATATAATTACAAGTGACAATGATTATTTACAATTAATTAGAGAGAACGTACATATATACAATCTTGCTTTCAAAAATTTAAAAGAATCCAAGGTATTTACTGGGAATCCTGAAAAAGATCTAAAAATAAAAACTATTATGGGTGACGTAAGTGATAATATACCATCGGTTTTCCCAAAATGTGGTATTAAAACGGCCATAAAATGCGTGGAGGACCCTGAATTCTTTGAGAAAAAAATGAATAACAATTATGAATATTATGAACAGTATTTGTTGAATGATACACTAGTTTCTTTTGATAAAATACCACAGGAATTAATAGATGAATTTAGTAAAAATAATTAACATATACATGCGAGTTTTTGTAATGAATATAAATTACGTAACAAATAAAAAAAGGTATTGATCATTGGTGGATCTCACTTTTTATTTTTACTTAATTTACAAAATAAAACCATCAAATTAAAATTTATACATTATTCATTTTCATTTTCGTTTTCGGTTTTTACCAATAATGATGGTCTCCAATATAAACACCATTTATCATCGCATGTTGGGATCATTCTTACACATGTTTTATTGTTAATACCCCACATACGGTTAAATAGTTCATCACTTGAAAAATTTTTACCATCATCTGTTTGTAATTCTTTTGGAGCATCAGTCGTTTTTCTTTTACGTAAATTTACACCAAGTGTTTTTCCAAATTCTATTGCATCATCTTGGGAGTCAAATACCTTATGATCTTTATCAGTATCTTCTCCTTTATATTTCTTCTCTTTCTTCTTTTTTGGAATGCGGATATTTTCAATAGCAGATTTACCAACATCACCCATTTCATTCATAGGTTCTATGTAATTTTCTTTGGTAACAACTTCTCCATTATGATCATATGCCATATTTCTAGCACATTCTTCCATCACCATACAACGATTCATTATAGTAGTTGGACAATATATTTGTGTTTGTATATATTTATCCCCCCAATCTTTCATTCTGCCTGTTATTCTTCCAAATAATTGATATATCTCGTCATTTGTAAGATCCAAATGTCCAAATATAGCAGATGTAAATGAACCAAGTGATTTATGGGTTAAAGTTTGTCCCATGCCAACACATAATAATCCTGTAATTACTAATGGACGATTTTGCAATTTATGTTGAATTACAAGTCTTGAAATTGTTTCACATACCTCTTCCTCTTCTGATGCCAATGCCAATGTTTTTGTATTTCCCAAACAGTCCTTATACTGAAGAGTTTTTTCAAAACCATTTATAACAACAACAACAGCGTTACTTTTTTTACTAAAGACTAATTCTCTTACGCGATTATGACCACTACGACGAATATGTGCTGGAATAAACGATCTTGTATTATCTGCCAAAATTTCTGGATATTTATTCAGTACGTAATCTACAAAATCAATAGTCTGTCTATCCAATTCATCAAAATCAAATGGGTGAGGACGTATATAAGGACTTGCAAAGAAATCATCAATACAATTAAATATCATATCCTTATATCCAACATAATTTGAATCCGAGAAATTATCCAGTTGAATAAGTCTTATTTTAGACCAAAACCCTGCTTCTTGAAAAATTTTTTCTGGTGATGCTGTTAAAGCTGTAATACCTTTTACAATATTAAAGTTATGAATTTGTTCTATTTGATAACGAAGTGTTTCACAAATATATTGATGAAGTTCATCATAATAAGCAAATGCTCTTAAAATGTTGGTTTTGTTTTTGTTAATAACTTTTAAAAATTCTACTCCATCATCATATCTGCGCGAGTTACTGCACATAACAACAACACGTGGGCAAGTAGATTCATCGGCACAAAGACCTAGTAATTCTAATCTATTTTTTACATGTTTATATTTCCCATCATATTTTGAAGAAAACACGCATATAGAACCCTTTCCGTATGTTAGTTCAATTGTAGCAAGTCTTTTAGCAAATTGTTTATTGTTTAATAATGTGTTCATCGTAAATATAATATGAATACTTCTTCCAAAGTCGTCGTCTTGTTCAATCTCAGTAAGAATTTTTGAAATAGCAGTGAATGTCTTTCCTAATTGAGTTAAGAGAACACAAAGAACAAATTTTGAAGTTGATTCAATAACAGTTTCTAGTGTATTGTTAATTAGATCCATTGTTGTTTCCGTGATAATTTATTGTAATAATATATTAATTAATGTTGAACTAAATAAATTATTTCATTTTTTTTATTTCATTATAGAAAATTTAGTTTACATTAAAAAAATCATAATGTATATAACTTAATTTACACAATAGGCAAGTCATCTCTAACAAAATAAGCTTCCCCGTCTCTTGTCCATTCTACCACCATTGTAATAATTTCAACACCACTTTCTATTGCTAAACGCACAGCTTCTCTGTATTCAGGATCTATAACAGAAATTGTAAATCTATCTACGTCAGTTCGTTGTATTACATAACACATAATACAACGAGTTTTGGATTGTTTTTTTATCAAAGTGAGTTCACGTATATGTTTTAATGCCCTAGGACTGACTGGATCACTTGTTTTTTTACGATAACCATCTGGAAAATAAGCTACTTTATTTCCAAAACTACAATCAGTATAGTTCCTTTTTTTACGTTCGCTCGCCGTTACATCTTCATAATCAGCAAGAGGGACATTTTTCACTTCCATGATAAACGGAATATCGTTTTCATCAATTCCACTAAAATCAAAACGAGAATCTACTTTACCCTCTACATATAATACAGTTTCTCTCTTATACGCTTTTACATTCTGTAATTTTGATAAGTAATTTTTATTCAATGCTTGTTCGGTTAATTCTTCTGCTAATTTTGGATGAATTCCTACGATTGTTTCTTGATTCCGTTCCTTATCTGTAAAACAAGATAAATAAACACGATATTCACATCGTATTTTTCCATCATCTTTAGCCTTTTGTTTTATTTTTGTCATTAATATTGTTGCTCCTGCATCGGCTAAACCACAACAACCAAGTGAAGCAGTATGTCCAACAACTTCTTTATTTTCATTTATCTTATTATCATAGAGTGCAATAGGTAGAATGTCAGCAACATAAGGCGACTTAATTATTTTAGAAGGACGTTTTACAACTGTTCCTTCTATTAAATTATCAATACTCATCAACAAATTTGACATCTTTTAAATAATTACTGTGTATAATAAGTTTTTAAATTATATAAAATATCAATTTTATTTTAAATATATTATTATTATAAGAACAATATATTTAAAATAATTTATATGAATACAATTCCCAATGAATTAAAAATAACAATCAATACAAGTATACCTGGGTTTCAATCTATTAAATATAAGCCTTCTATGACTCTTCCTGATGACAAAACAGATGATTCAGTTCAATTTAACCCACTTGTTAATTTGAAACAGTCTGTTATCAAATCATTACCTGAAAACGTTCAAAAAAAAGAGTTTTTCAATAAAGGATTATTTCAATCATTAATAAATTCACATGGATTAATAAAAACAAAATCTTTAGTTGAAGCAACTAAAGATGGTTATGTTGATAATAATATCAAAGTAACTTTAGAAACACTCTTTCCAAGTAATAGCGTTATATATATAAATAAACAACCATATGTTATTGCTGATGTACAATGGACGACCGGTGATTGGAAAATTGATAAAAAAATACAACAGGTTCCTCAATTAGAAAGTAGCAATCTTACAGATCCTTATTTATATAACACAGTTGTTAAAGACGAAATAATAAGTGGCGAAAATCAATTACAGCAAATCCCAAAAGAAATTACTTATGGTTCAAATTATACAGGTCCTCCAAATGTAGCAAGTGGTGTTAAAACAGTTCCTACTTCAACTATTTTATCAACTAGTAACATTGGTGCTATTCCTGGCCCGGTTTTTACTCCTCTTGGTCCTCCTCTTGGTCCTCCTCTTGGTCCTGCTCCTATAAAACCATCAAAACCTTCTGTTGTAAGACCAATATCACCAGTAAAACCTGTGAAACCAATACCAGTTTCACCTAGACTTTCGTTAGCATATGAAGCAAAAGAAAGAGAAATTCAAAACCAATTTTTAAAATTAGTGCAACAACAAAAACAACTTTTACAAGAACAACAATTTGTATCACAACAATTACTAAATCAAGAAAACAAATTGTCAAAAGAAAAAAGAGCTATGTTTTTACAAGAGCAAGAACAAATAGCAAAGGAACGTGAAAAAATAAAACTACAACAAGACTTATTATCACAAGAACTGTACATGCTTCGTATGAAATTTGAATCACAGAGGTTAAAAATGTTCCGTAATAAAGAAATTATGGATTCTAAAAATAAATATCCATATGGTAATCCATTTGATAGACCTGCTTTACCTCCGGCTAATCCATATGGTAATCCATTTGATAGACCTGCTTTACCTCCGGTTGGTCCAGAAATACTTGATGATGAAGAAATAATTGAAAGGCCTGTTAAAAAAATTGTTTTAGAAACTTCACAAACGTCAACAGAAAAATTGAAAACTTATTTTTCTAACGCAAACTATTATTTTATGTTAAATAGTATCTTTCAAAATATGGAAGCAAATGAAAAAAAACAAATAAATGAAATTTTTAAACAAGCAACTAGTGTTGACGCTAAAGCAACGAAAGGATTAAGTAAATCTGCATATGATACTACAGTTAAAAATATGAGAGTAATTAAAAATGCCGGAGGCGGGGATTGTTATTTTATAGCAATTGCTGACGCAATTAATTATTATAATGAAAATGCAAATTCAGTTAGCGATAAAATTGTTTATAACAATTTTGGTAAAAATATACCCTTTACACAACGCGCATTGAGAGAAATAGTATATTTTTTTATTTTACGTAAAAACGAAGTACCTTTTGAGGAATTGGTTACTATATTAGAAGATAATGTAAATAATATGAATACTATGTTTCAATTTGAATACGAACAATTTACAAAAAATGTAGGAGATGTTACGCCTAACATTTTTGTTGATTTAATTAATAATATTTATTTTAATGATGAAAACGATAATTTTTTAGTAAAGAAACCGAGTAAAATGACAAATGAAACTTTGAAAAACCCATTCAGAATGATTAGAAAAAATGAGTTAGAAAGCTATATTACTAGTTCGGAATATTGGGGAAATCCAATTGCAATTAATGCATTATGTGAAATGTTAGGTTTGAATGTAATTGTAATAGAAAATAAAAATAATATGATGCGTATTCCTTATATTTATGATGGTAATAAACAATGGAATAAATATTTATTTATTTTAAATGAAAGTAATCACTATGAATTGATAACATTTGATTATATATTTAATAGTAAACAAGCTCCAGTAACAAAAACTATTTTTAGAAATAATGTTCTTACGCCGCCCTTTTACATAATATTTTTAATATTCGCATCCAATTATTTTAAAATTGTGGACCCAAATGACAAAAAAAATTATAAATTATTACCCATTTTAATGAAAAAATTATTTGATATTTATAACAAAATAGAAACTGTTAGTAAATCTAGTAAAAATAAAAAAATAAAACAAGAAAGTAATAAATTTTTGAGACTATTTAATGATTATTTTCTGAAACCGCCGATGTTAATCAGGGATAACTCTTTTGAAACTATGTCATCAAAATCTATTTCTAATAATCCATTTGAAGGAGGAGCACTATCTCCATATCAATATAGAATGAATAGACGCCCATATCCATATTCATTTCCATATCCATATCAAAATCAAACAACGCCGCCATATGTATCTGGTTTTATTAAAAATAACTCATCAACCCAAACTGACAACTCAAAACCAAATATAAGTTATTATATTACTATTGATATGTATCTACAAAAAGGAACAACTTTATCAAGTGAAGAAAAAGGTAAGTTGAAATGTAATCATTATTGGAATTCAATACGAAAAAATTATGCTGATTTAAGAGGACTTAAATATGTATCTACTCCAGATTATAACATGTTACCTTCATCATCCACAAAAACATCTAAAAATAATAAACCAGAATTAAAAAATAAATCTAAAACCCAAAAAGGGGGTTTAAATTTAAAAAAAAGGAATAATAGAACCAAAAAACGTATTTATTTATCATCATAATTGTATTTATTAAAATCAAATTTTGCAAATGCTTCTTTTTGCTGTTTTCTTTGTTTCTCTCGTTTAGCCTTTTCTAAAACAGCAATAGCACTTGCAATTTCTGTCTCAGAAATGTCGGCGCTATTATCTGTGTCTATTAATTTATGTAAAATTCTATAATCATGAGGAACTACACACAGGGTACTTTCTTCATTAAATAAATGTTCCGATAATATAGTAAAAACTGCAGTTAACCCTAAAGCTACATAAATATCACGAGTACCCATCCATGCCATAGCAAATACAAGTATTTGTTTACTTAAAGTAAATTTCATGTATTCTTCTGTTGATTTACTAAATTGTATTGACATGAATTTTGAACCAACGTTTAATAAAATCATTATAACACCTGCAAAAAATTTGCTATTATTCAAATACATCACATGACTATTTATATAATGTAACCCATTGAATAGTGGAGTAAATATATTTGTACTTTGATTTGGAATATTTTTTGATGGTAATTTAGTCATATATTTAATTGATATATTAAATTAAACCAAATTTTCTAAAAAACAAATTGTTATTTTGTTTTATTTGATTGTGGTATTTTTCGCCAATTAAACGAACATTTCTTATGTAAGGTCTGTACATTTCACGAAATCCTGAAGTGAAATACTCCTTATTATTTGTAAAGTATTGCAATTGCATATAATTTATTAATTTACATATAATTATAATTAAAAAAGCCAATATAACTAACTGAAAAAACGTACTGATATTTTTGGTTATTTTCATTATATTATAATTATATTATAAAAATGTATTGAACATTTATAAAAGTCCAAATAAATTGCTAAAATTTGACTCTTCATAAGGAGCGACTTCAATAGATTGTTTATAATATTGATTGATAGGTATTGAGTTAGATTGTTTTCCTCTTTTAATGTTATTTTCGGTAGATTGTAAATCAAACCCTTCAATAGCTGAAGTTTTATTATTCTTATTATTCTTATTACTTTCACTACCTTCTTTGCTTTCATTTGATGTAGATTTTGTAATAACATTTATTTTATCAATTGTTTCTTTTTTAATATCTTTTGGATCATTTGGATCATTTGGAGTAGGTGTAGGAGTAGTTATAGGAGTAGTTATTTTATTAGCTGTAGTAGTTGTTTGTGATAGTGCATCTTTATTATCTTCTTTAGTTGTTTTGTTGTCTTTTTTATCGCTATTATTCTCAGTCTTATTATCAAAACCTTCATATTTTAAAACGTTAATATTAAACATAATGATAATTATAAATACACAAACTATCCCTAAAATTTTATTTAAATAACTTGCTATTAATAATATAATAACCAGAAATGTTCTTCCTAAATAAGTATCAGTTAAAAAATTGAATAATCTAGATTCACTTAAAAGAATTACTAATATCAATGTAAGAACAATTCCAATACTATTTTTACCTAGGGGGGTTATAGTCATTTTATATTATTCTTATATAATAATTTTGAAGAACAAAAAATAAAATAATTGCAAATAATATTTTAATTTCAGTGTCTTCTACAAATTATTATCTTAATTTTTAATAAGAAGAATGTCTTTAGCAATATACGCTGCTCCATTTAATGATGAAAATAATAATGATAATGATAATTTAATTAATAAAAAAAGACAAACTCATAATAAAACACAAAAAATGTATAATAAAGAATCATTTACACCTTCAAATAATTTTGATAAAAAGAAAGTTAATTCAGTTTTAGAAGAAATACATAATAGTACAGAAGATTCTAATTCAGGAATGGCGGACTTTAATCCACCACCTACTCCAGAATCATCTGGGGTGCAAAGAACTATTACAAATGAAGCAATGCAAAATATGACAAATCAAAATAATATGAATATGTATAAAATATTAGGTAAATCTCCGCAACCTAATAATTATGATGATGAAAACAATTTGGAACTGAACAATTATCGCGTCAATTATGGAGATAATAAAAGCATAGATGATTATTACAAAAAAATGTTACCAAATGTGAATAATGGTCCTCAAAGAAATCCTGTAAATAAACCTTATTATAATAATGAAGTGCAAATGCAAGGTTATGGTACTGGACAAACAAGTCAAGATATTCTTTTACAAAAACTAAATTACATGATTAATTTATTAGAAGAACAACAAGATGAAAAAACGAATAATGTTACAGAAGAAGTAGTATTATATTCTTTTTTAGGGATATTTATAATTTTTGTAGTAGATTCATTTGCACGTGTTGGAAAGTATGTACGCTAAGCAACTTTTAGAAAAAGTTGCGCAAAATCTGTAAATTTTGGTTTCCCTTTTCCAAAAAGGGAAATTTACACCACTTTTTTGAAAAGTGGTAAGGTAGAAATATTATTTTATAAAAACCATTTAAACCAATAGCATTATTAATAATAATTATAAACAATGGCCACAAAATACATAATAGTTCACAACAAACATGAAGGTTGTTATGATTTTCAATATTATGAAGATAATTCTACAAAAACTAGGTTGACATCTATTACGATCAACCCACCTAAGGTTTTTTTATTTACAGACAAAGAGCAAGCCCATGAGTTTTTTAGTGAATACATGAATGATGTAGATGTATTGGATATTAGATGTAAAAAAGAAAAGGATGAAGTAGAACATATTGATTATTGTACTTGTGGGTGCATAGAAATGGATGATGACGGAAATCCAATCTTGTTTTACAATAAGAAAAATCAAATATTTTTCTTGGAAATTGGTGCACAAGTATTCACACCACCATGTGATATTAAGATTGACATTACTAATTTGAATTTAACAAATAAATTAATACGCAAATGTAAGACTTTAGGCAAAGAACAAAAACAGAGATACATTGAATTAGGTAAGATGTGCGAGCAATTAAAGGATGATGAATTTTAAACCTTTGAAAAAATATGAAATATGAAATATAAAATATTATATAAATATATTATATAATGTTTTGCTCACCTTTAATTGCATATATTTTAATATGTATAGCACTTTTTATACCATATCCAAGGTATAGTTTAACACCTATTAATATTATCGGTAATATAGTAAGTTTCATTTTGTTGTATTATTTATGCACTGTTGGTAGGAAACGTTTTGCATGGGCGTTCGTTATAATACCATTAATTTTTATAGCAATTGCCGCAAGACGCCCTTTTGATAATTTAGCACGTTCATATGAAGAAAAACAGACAAAATCAAAAAAATAAATTATTTCAATTGATAATCAAAACCTTTTCAGGTTTAAAACTATAATAAGCAAAATTATAAAAAAAATATGCAGTTGGGCTTATAACAGAAGCAACCGTTTTCATAGAAATATTTTCAATTATCACATTATTATGTGAAATATTTTCAACAACCGCAAACCCAAAATAATTTTTTTCCGCGGTTTTCCAAAAACTTATTTTGAACCCTTGAATGAATAGATCTCTTCCCTTTATCTCTTCATTTTTATTACCACTACTAAATCCATTAATAGAAGCAAAACATGACAATATTTCTAATCCCTTTTCATAAAAAACACACGTTTTTCTGTAAAAATAAGCGCATTTAATAGCATTCGTATTTCCTTCCATTAAAACATAAATTAAAATATTCTTGGTCTTTATTAATTCAATAATATTTGAATGCTCAGTGTTAATAAGAATATCAAACTGATATGTATTGGCTTTCATAAAATCAACTAAAAAATGATAGTTTTGTTCATTGATTTCCAATAATTTATACATAGCATGAAGTTCATGTGGTTTATGCCATTTTTTCATAGAAAATCCATAAGTAGAATATACACATAATGGAACTATTCCAGTCAATTCTTCTTCTCTCTTGAACAAACACACTGAAATTTTTTTATTAAGATGTCTTTGATTATAATTATGTGTTTGAATTATTTGTGGAGCAATCCCCTTTTTTCTATAATTTTTATCTACACATAAGTAATCTACATAATAAGCATCAAAAAAACTATCTTTATCACCTTTATTGATAAAAATATGAATAGGTCTAGATGTCATTGCACCAATAACACGTTGCTCGTCTACCATAGTTCCTTTTTTTAAGTCAGTAATAAGTTCTTTTTCAGTATAAAAAGATACAAACGAAGTATCGTTGTGTCCTGTAAAATAAGGCCTAAGGTTTTCAATTTTTGGACAATATACATTGTCTTTATTTTGTAAATAATTTGAATTGATAAAGTGTAGAAAGCGTTGTAATTTAATATCAGTCAATTCTTTATAAGTAATGGTTTCAATATTTTTGAAATTTGTATATTTGTTCTCTCTTGGTAATTCATGTTGAATGATTCCAGGGAGGGCAAACATATACCAAAAATCATAAACATGAAATACTGGTTGTACAACCCAAAAGCCATATTTAATTCTTATATAAGCATATGAAAATGTAATGATCAATAAAAATGCAATAAATATGTATATATAAAATAATTCGTACATATTTATTTGTAATTTAAATTTTTTTTACGTTAAACTAATTTATTTTGTTATCAAAATATTGGTTTTATTTTGTTTATGTCAAATAAAAAGTTTTGCTTTTTCATAAATTTGAATGGCAAGTTCTTTGTTCAAAAATTTTCCTACTTTAACTCTTTTATTTTCCAAATCTTTATAATGAGTAAAAAAGTATTCAATTTTGTCCAATGTATGATTTGGGATATCAGTCAAATTATGGATATTTTTATAAGTAGGATCAATTTTATCTATAGGACATGCAATAATTTTTGGATCATTACCTTCATCATCACTAGTATCTAAACAGCCTAGTATTTTACATTTTATATAAGATCCTGGGATCAATTCGTCTTCCATTAATAAAACTACATCCAACGGATCTCCATCCCCACATAAAGTATTAGGGACAAATCCATAATTAAAATTGTATTTCAATGGTGTGTGTAAAATTCTATCACAACGTAACGCATTCATCGTCTTGTCATATTCATATTTGATGTGTGAATTTTTTGAAATTTCTATGAAAACATCTATTACTTCCGGGTTTTCCATTTATAACAATAAATAAAATTTGTTTAAATATTTATATGTAAAATTATTAAATTTAACCAGGTTTCATAAATACATACAAATATTGATATTCATAAGCAACCTTTACTAAATCTACCTTTGCATGTAATAAAAACCCTGCTTCTTGTGCTATATTTACAATATCACTTACGTCATTCATGTATAGAATATGTTCTTGTTTTCTCACTTTACCATCGTTGAATTTAAATTTTTCGTCAAAAATTGCAGTATTTGTTGATTCATTTAATTTGAAATCCGCGTTGTATACAAATTCATTGAAATTTACTTTTGTCTTTGTTATACGTTCTTTTGCATATTTTTGTGGTGATACAACATACAATGGATTACCTGGAGGCAATATAGGATCAAATTTATATCTATCTACCAAATGTACTACTAAATATCCACCTGGCATTAACCAATCCATACAATTATTGAAAAAATCTACCTTATTTTCAATATAATAAATTGTAAAATAAAGACACAAAATATGTGTAAATGTATTGTTATGAAAAATATCTTTGTTCAATACATTGGCTTGTTTAAAATTTAAATTAGGATAGTTTTCCTTTGCCTTTTTAATCATAGAAGGAGATGTATCAATACCAATAATTTCCAAATTTTTGTTTTGCGCCATTTTTGCAACATGATGTCCGGTACCAGATCCTACATCCAAAATAACAGTTTTTGTATTTGGAACATTTTGATTTAATATTAGTCCTACTTCATAATCATTTTTCACTTCATTGAAAACAAGAAAATCATAAATATTTGCATAAAAATCGTCATAAATATCTAAACCTTTTTTGAAAAGAAACTCTTGTTGTTGTTGAAATCCTTCTCTCTTAATAATATTATGGGGACTTAATTTTTGTACATATTTAAAGAATACAATTATTATTAGCAATAATGATATTAATATTAATATTTTACCAAAATTAGATAGTTTATTGTATAAATTTGAAATGGTTTTTATTGGATTTTTCATTTTCATCTATATGTATTGTTGTTATTTTTTTTGTATAAATTTTAAATATATATAATTCTATGTCTCTTGATTTTACAGAAATTAATGATATTAGACAACCCAAAGATTTTAAAGGAATTTCCTTTTCCAAATTTAAAAAGAGTGATGTAAAAAAAGAATTACTAAATAGTTTGATTAAATCAAAGATTGAGCCTGCATGTTATTGGAGCGCTGAATTAATAAGTTCTGGTCATTATAATGATTTATGGGAAACAATATTATATTTTTACAGTAAATTTATTCATTTAGGAAATCCTAAAATTTCCATTTATTTAGAACTTAGAATTGAGAATTTTAATCAAATTATGAATAATGGTTATTTAAATAATGAATTAAGAATGAGAAATAATGAAAAAATTAGAAAACTTTTTTGCGAAATAATGTGTATTTTATGTGATGCTAAAAGGAGACACAGTTTTGATGATATTAAGATAAAAAAAGATGATTTTGATATGACACATATGACAGATCGTTTTAAGGCACCTAATGTTCATTTTGCTGACGATTATTTTATGAAAGATGATCCTAAAGAGTTATTTATCGCAGTCAATGAACTTGTATATAATCTTTCAGATAATTCAAAAAATATTATCCAAAGTTGTTATTGGATTGAATGGTTAATTGAATTTGAAAATATATGCAAGCAAAAAAAGGAAAAATTAAAATGTGAACGCAGAAGTAATATACATAAACAAGTGGAAAATAAGTATCAATTGGATGTTATCTGGTTAATCTGGGATATTTTTTTAAAAAAATCGGAAGAACGTCCTGTCATTATAAAAAAAATAATAAAAGCATTGTTGTCACTTTTTAGTCTAAAATATACTAGTGGTTGCAATAGAAAAAGAAAATATATATTGTATTTTGTTGTATCAATTTTATGTGAAAATATTAGTTTAAATGAAGAGATTATGAGAGAAGAGCAAAAAGAAGTAGTTACAAATGTTATTAAAAACATAGATTCTATTTATAGGCAAATTAAAAAGAATGAAGAATCTCCTGGTACAGATTATTTATTCAAAGATGTAAAAGCTTCTAATTTAGAAAAAACAATTGAAAAATTAGAAGCGATGAACACTTTTGGAGAGAAATTTGTACCTAGATTATAATTGAAATTTTATATCTATATATTATATGGCAAAAATTACAAACAAAAGAAGAATAGGAGGTTTAAAAACACGTAAAAATATGAAAGTATCGTCCATATCACCATCAAAATCATCTATACTGCGTAATTTTCAGCGTGAAATTACCGTTCAATTTTTTGAAATGCTTTTACTAATAAAATTATTTCATTGGAAAACTCATAGTTATGCAACTCATAAAGCTACAGATGATTTGTATTCTAAATTCAATGAACATATGGATAAATTTATTGAAGTTCTTTTAGGAAAATCAGGTATGAGAATTGATCTAATGAATAAAAAACAAATTTCATTATATGATTTAAATAATCAAGATGAACTTGTATCAAAGGTCAATTTATTTAAAAGCTATTTAGTTGATTTAACAAACAATAAAGCAATGAAGATTATGTCTAATACAGATTTGTTAAATATTCGGGATGAAATATTAGGAGATATGAATCAATTTTTATATTTACTTTCTTTTAAATAAGGCTATTCAAATATATATAATAAAAATAATATATATATTTTTATTATAAATGGATAATTCATCTTTATCAAAATCAATTATTGAAACTATAAAAGATTCTAACCCTACTAATATCAGTTCTACAACACAATCATCAAACATTTCCACAGAAAATGGTCTTCTTAATTCACTTTTTTCAATTCCATTCACTACATGGATTATTATTATTATCATTCTTGCATTTTTAGGTTTTAATATTTTTGTTTATTTAGCAAAGGGAACTCAAGACATTACTAATTTTTTTAATCCAATTATTTCAAAAATTACTAGTGTTTTTGCAATGACTACTGGACAAGTTATCAATACTACCGCAACAGGTGCAAAAGGAGTGGTTAATACAACAGCCAATGTGGTTGATGCTGGCTTAACAGGAGTACAAAATGTAACAGAAGGTAAGAAAGCTTCTTCTAGTGTAGGAGGTACATCACTATCAAATGCAATACCACACGCAGATATTATGCAAAATAATACTTTAAACAAAGCATTGAATCAAACAAATGTACAAAAAAATATTGGAAAGACACATGAATATGTTGCAGATGATGCGACAAGTAACATTCAAAAAACAACTTCTAAAGGCGGCTATTGTTATATCGGTGAAGAACGTGGACATAGATCGTGTATGCGTGTAAATGAAACAGACGGTTGCATGTCAGGAGATATATTTCCAACAATGGATATATGTATAAACCCTAGTTTAAGAGTGTAGTGGTGTCTGTATGAATTGCACTTCTAAAAAATTTATAATTAATTGGCCATTTATTTGTACTATTATTCATAACGCGTCGCACCTTTGGATACCAAGTTTGTATTCTTGGATCCCAATAGAGTTGTTGGATTGGTCCTGGAACATCTGAATCGGTTGTTGGATGATAATTTGGCTGAACCGAATTTTCAATAATTGCTCCTGTACAAGGATTTTCATATGTACCACAAACCAAATTACCTCCATCTTTGAATGTCAAATTGGGGCAATTAAAAGGATCTTTTAATACAGAAATAGGTATATAAGGACCACTTGGGTTAGCAGGACTTCCAGGAGTAATATCATTTCTTGGATATTCAATATAACCCACTCTTTTTAAACTGGTTGTATTTGGATTGGTATAAGTAAGAGACTGTGTTGCCCAAGTTTTTGTTCTATTCGTCCATAAACCTTTTGCAATTTGCGCATAACGCTGTTTTTTTGTAAGTTGTGTACTATTTTTTTTATATTGTAAGACATTGCCTTTATTGATTAAAGCTGCTCTATAATATATAGAAGGATCAATAATACTGTCGCTATTGTCATAATTTATAGATGTGTCAAATGTACATTTATTATCAACTCTAGTCCATGCTCTTGGAGGAATAGGTAAATAAAATTTAGAACATGACATCGTATATCTATTTCTAATATAATTATTTATTTATTTTTGAAATTTAAATAATAAATAAATGAAACTACTATGATTCTTTTATGTCAGTGAATAATTTAAGGATTAAATGCATCGTGTGCACCATTAAAGTACCATCTTAGTGACAAATAATTTGAATCTTTTAAATTCATACCATTACTTCCTAACATTCTAGTATTTGGTCCCCAGTTAACAATATTTTGAATAGATGCAGTTCCTAAAGCGCGGTTATAATACCAAAGATTAGAAATGTATCCATCAAAACCACCATTCATTCCAACAAATACATCTCCATAATTTTGTTTGGGAACACTTGTTAGTTTTAAGCTTCTTGCAATTGTTCCATTAATATATACATCAAAAGTATTATTTTGGCATCGTATAATAACATTCAACCATTTATTTAATGGAATATCAGGAATAGTTATCTCTTCATTTATCACATCAAACGTATTCATAATAACAATCAATGCATTACTATTTGGTGCTAAATATAGACCGGGGGCATTATTAGGAAAATTCAAACCATTTTTTGCTAAATTACTATTTCCTTTGTAGAAAATATGCTTATATTGTCCTTGTAAATATTGTAGACTATTTACGTAAATCCAAACAGACCATGTAAATTCTAAACCATCTCTTTCATTTACTGATCTATAAATAGTTACTTCATTGTTACCACTTGGATCTTGTGGAAAAATAATTGCATTTTTTGCATCAACCATTCCATCAATTAAATGAGGTGAATGAGCAGGTGATAAAAAGTAAGAGACTAAATACAAACCAAATTTTAATAATACAATAAAACCAAAAATAACTACTAATAAAAATGCAAATTTTGCTACTAAACTATTTGATTCAAAAAAACTGTTTCTGTTATTTGTTGAAAATGAATTAAAATTTGAATTATCGCTCATATATATATTAAATAAACAAGAAAATTATTATATTTTATTCAATTTAGATTGTTACACTACTTTGAGTTGTTCCATTTTCAACCAAAGAGATTTTGACTTGGTATCCTTGTAAGAAATTAGTAAATAAATTACCTCCGTATCCTTTTACATAAATATTATAAGCTTCTTGTGGATTTAAAGAATTTGGATAATATTGAAATCTTGATGTCCAACCATTAAAACCACCAAGTGGTGTAATGTATACATCAGAGTTTTTACTAACATTTGCAACACCAGGTAATAAACATGTTTTTGCTAACTTTCCATCTATATAGACGTCTAATGATCTACCATAAACACTTATTGTTAAATTAACCCATTTTTGAACAGGAACATTTGAAACCTTACAAGTATGAATAACTGTTTTTCCTCCTGGTGTAGTAGGCAATTGATTAATTCCAGGGAAACAACCTAAAGATATCTCTAAATTGTTTTCTACAGCACCTAAAACAACCGCTGGGCATGGATCAATACCGTTTAACCCATTAATAGAACCTTTGTTTGCTGTACTTGGTGCGCCCATTCTACCAAAAATTACTTTTGGCTCGCCATATCTATAATTAAAATCATTGACATAAAACCAAATAGAATAAGCAAAATTACTAGATGGAATATTTGAACCATTAGTTGCTAAAGATGTTGCTGTAATGGTAGTTGAATTTTGCCCATTTTGTAAATTTTGTAAAGTATATGGGTCTCTAAAAAAATAAATAAAAAACATGACAATTAAAACAATAACTAATATAGTTAATACAATACCTAAAACACTCATTTGTATAATATAATATAGATTTAGAAATTATCTAATTATATTAAATACTTTAAATAGATTAAATAGATTAAATAGAAATAATTGAGTTAAATGTTTTGGCAAACACTGGAGGATTTTTATTTTTCAAATTATTGTAAATATAATAAATATTTGTAATTGTTAATGGTTTTTTAAAATAAACAACATTACAAATTCCACCGTTGACGCCTGTATCGCCACCAATTGTTAATGCATCCAATTTCATATATGGAATTACTTCAATAGAAGATTTGACCAACTCCCCGTTCAAAAAAATATCTAAAGTTCCACCGTTAAAGTTGATCGCAAGGTTATTCCATTTTTGCAGCAATATATTTTTATTAGTATAAATAATCCTATTACCATTATCGTCAAATTCTAACATGTTGTTTTTACTTCTTACATTCAAATCTTTTTGTTCCATTGTAATCATTAAAGTATTTGTATCAGCCTTATAAAGAATATTGGGTTTTCCCCCATAATTTAATATAGATGTAAACTGATTATAACTAGGATTAGTATTAGGTGCATTTGAATCTATAAATAGCCAAAATGATATTCCGTACTGATAATTTAAATGATCATTGTCATTTAATTGTATATAATTCGCTAATGTTTGTTGTGTATTTGTATTAACAGGATTTTCAATAAACTGTTTTCCACCTTGTAAATTTATAAAATATTGTATTTTAGGTAAAAATATATACAATAAAAATAAAATTAATGTTATTATTAATATTAATACATTCCCAGTAGTTGTGGAATTATATTCATTCAATAACGTTTTCATAATACCATCAAAAACTCCTGAAAATAAACAAGGAATGTAAAAAATTAAATTAAAAATTAAATTAAAAAATGCGTCTTTGCCTTTGTTTGCAGTATTAGAAGGTAATTTTACAAAAATTGTTTTATATATTAAAATCAATATAGAAATAATAAGAAAAATACTCAAAATAAAACTCATAATTCCTGAACGCCCCGTTAAGTGTTGAATATTATAAACAATATATGCAATCATTATTCCTGAAAGAGATAATCCTAGTAAAGAAATCATCGTTTTTTGTATGAATGAAATATTCTCGTTCAATAAACTTTTATTCACATTCACATTATCACTAGAAAATCTATCAGTTACTAGTAATGATCCCCAAATTATACATACTACGAATAATAATAGAACAATGATGATTGAAGATGTTGTATTTTTAAAAAAACCACCTGGATAAGTTGCAATAATAATTGACGTTATAATCAAAAATAAAACAAAACCAATACCACCATACTTTGAGAAAAACGAGACCTTTTCCAATACATTTGTATTATTTAAACCCTTATAAATATTTGGTAACGTTAACAAAACAATTAAATACAAAAACCCAAATATTCCAAATAATAATGTCATTAATATCAATGATGTGTTCAAATTTTTTGTTATGTACTCACCCGGATTGACTGAATAATATGTAATACATAATGTAATAAAACAAAAATATAAAATGATCATTTTGATTCTCTCGTAATTCATATTAAAATCATTTGTATAATTAGAACGAAATCCTAGAATAAACATAAAAACTGCAATTATTATTGTAATAGGAACAATATAATATGCATTATTATCCATTATATTACTTGGAAACAAACGAAAAAATAAAATTATAAAAATTGTGTATAAAATAACATAAGTAACATTATTCATTTGATTTAATAATTGTTTGAAATCACTGAAACTAGGCAAAAATACAAAGCATAAAACGAGAATAATTAAAATGAAACTTATTACAATAATTGAATTTGAAATTTTTGGGTCTTTTATGGTTGGAATACTTAAATTGATGTTATTGATACCATTTTTGATTGTATTTGTTTGGTTATTTACTACATGTAACATTTCATTTTTAATATTAGTTACTGAATTAACACTGCTGCTTATTTTATCTTTAATATTCATGTTTTTTAGCTTGTTAAATTCATTGAATACACTTTTAACTTTGTCAATTTCATTGAAATAATTCTTATATTTATCCAATAAATTACCGACGTTTCCTGGTATTTGAGGGGTACTACCACTGCCACCTCCATTAGCACCATTTCCAGGAAATAAACCAGGTGGTACATTTATAGGAGGGATGTTAGGAGGAATGGTTCCTGGTGGGTACGGGTTATTAGTTGGCGGAGACGGGGTATTACTTGGTGGGGACGGTATATTAGTCGGCGGGGAAGGTGTATTAGTAGGAATATTTGAAGCGTCTGGTATATCAAAACCCTCTTTGGATTTACTAAATGATATATACTCTGTAATTGTTACGATCAAAATGATTATGATTAATATTATTATTAACAATATGAAAGGAAAATAGTTCATTCTTATTTTTTGTAATACATTATCTAAATTTGTTTTACTTGTTTCATACATATTATTATAATATAATATAATCATACATTAAATTATTCGTATAAATAAAATTTACATATTTTCACTTGCAGTTTTTTTACCATGACAATTACGACATAATGCAATTAAATTTTGTACATCATTTCCACCACCATATTCTAGTCGTATTTTGTGATCAATTTCAAAGGTATGATCTAATTGTGATTGACAATGACCACACTTCCATTCCTGATTTGCGGCTACATATTTTTTCTTAGTTTCACTTACAGAGCGTTTACTAGCACCTTTTCCAGATTGCATCATTCTCTGTTGTGAAGGTGATGGTATGTCATTATGTGCTCCGTTGATGCCATATAATCCCTGCATGAAATTATTACTACTACTCTCGTCTCCATAACCATTACTATTTGATGTAAAATCAAACAATGGGGTGAACATTTCCAATGACGATTTATCAATAGGCATATATTTAACTGCACTGTGAGCAGTTTGTAATAAATTTTTACCTTGTTCAGGATTTCTTTTAAATAACAAGTAAATTCCTAACCCTAAGATGCAATAAAAACCCATAGTATAATATTTTTTATAAGACATAACCATTTTTGTATATTTGCCATCATGATATGCATTATAAACTAAAAATGCTGTTATTAATAATATCCATATTTCAATTCGCATATTATATATTATTGTTTAATTTATATTTTTATAGAAACATAAATTAAATTAAAACTACTAATAAAGAGTCAAAAACATTCTTTTAAGGAGATACAGGCATCATACCACTTTGTTTCATCATTACCATGTGACTTTTAGTTAAAGTTAGTAATCCAAAAAATGTTAATAAAATTAAAACATATGGTAACAATACTAAAAACCATGCTAAACTTTTCCATCCTTTACTACATAACCATCCTAGGATGAATGTATAAATAACAGCAAAAATTAATTTACCTAAAACAGCCATTAAATTGAAACCGCTAAAAAGTCCCAATAAAATACTCAAAATTGCTAACGCAAAATATATTTTTGCAGGAGTACAAAGTTTTTCAAAATCTTTGGAAGAAAACATAATATAATATACATATATATTTTTTTATTCTTCAAAGGTCTAAATCAAAATATTAATTTCTTTTAAATGATTTTCTAAATTTTTTAATTTAATTAATTCAACTTGTGGTTCATAAAGATATTTTAAAAATATGTATTTCAATTTAATAAAAATTAACATTTGATTTTTTGTTAATTTATCATAATTTTCAAATAATAATTCATATAATGGTAAATATGAACTAATAAATCCCCATACATCTATTATTTGTATAAAAATATTATCTAAATAATCACGCATATTTAAAGATCCATCTTTTTTAAATCTAGTAAAATACATTAAAATTTCAACTAAATAATTTATAATACAAGGTAGTGTATAATTAATTTCAATAAATTGCTTCATTTGTTTATTATTTTTTAAGCTATTATTATTTGCATATTCTTCTGTTTGTACCACATCATACTTAAATAACATGTACATGATTTTATTTATATATTTATAATGACCATAACCACGTTCATTCATCCACAAATACAAATAATTTTTAACAAATAATGATAACAGCTGACGTTTTGTAGCTGGTATTGATAATAAAGACTTGTTTTCTTTTTTATCTAAAAATTTAGAATAACTATCAACAAACAAATCTGTAAATAACACAATTGAAAAAGGTACATTGAATTGCAATGGACGATTTTTCCAATTTTTAGGAAATGTATTATTTTTAAATGGTATATATTCTACTGTTAAACTCCAATCAATTAACCTTACTTTCATATCATTTTTATCTTGCATCAAAAGCAATATATTAGAAGCTTTAATATCGCTGTGATATATGTGTTTTCTGTTCATTTTTAAAATTCCATTTTTAAGTAATTCTAATAATTTATTATTTAATTCTATTAAATAATCATTATTTTTATTATTTATTATAAATTGTTCAATTGTAACACCACCATACGGCATATTTAAAGCAAGTAATTTATCCAATGAATTATTAATATTACCAACTGTTATTTTTTCTTTTTGAAAAGTTGTACATTCTTTAAAATTTGTTAAATCGGTTTTTGTTAATTTACTTGGTTTACATAATGAAAAATCATCAATTAAAAAATAATTTTTATAATTTTGGATAATTTTTAATTTACTGTTCAAATATACCAATTCATCATATTCTTCTTTTGCATGTTTATTGGTCATTAATTTACTTATTTTGTCTTTATCGCGAGTGGTATTATTTATACATTTTAATGCAGGTGTAAATACGCAACCGAAACCTCCTGATGCTAATACTTTACCGCCATATTTATTATTTAAATCCATAAAAATAGTAATAATTGGTGTTATTATATTAATCAAATATAATATTTTATTTATCATATAAATAATAAATTAATCCACATAATAATAAAATTAAAACTATGTATATTATTTTTTGTCTTATTTTATAATATTCTATTAATTTTACATTAGTAGATTTATATTGTTCATAATATTTAATATAAAAATCTTTTAAACTGATAATAGGTTTCTCTAATTTTTCATTTATTTTATTATGAATAAACCAAAACCATTTAATAAATGATTCTCTATTATCTAAATAAGGTTGAATAGGATATTCATTTAATAATTTACTAAAATGTGAAGCAATTTCTTCTACAGGCAAAAACATAGGAATATTTTGAACAAAATCATAATATTTTTTTTTAGTAACACTATTTGGATAATTTGGATAATTCAAAGTTATTGTATGAAAAAAAAACCAAAATTTTGGACCCCATACGTTTGGATCTAGATTTACCATTAAAATAAAATGATATAAAAAGATGTGTCTTTAAACATATAATGAACAAAATTATAAATAATAACAACAATAATAACAACAATAATAATATAAATGTATGTAATAATTGTGGTAAATTAGGTCATCAATTTAATCAATGTAAATTACCTATAATAAGTTATGGAATTATTTTATTTGAAAAACTACATGATAATGAGTACAAATATTTAATGATTAGAAGAAAAGATAGTTTTGGCTTTATTGATTTTATTCGTGGTAAATACACCACATATAATATTAACCAAATTCAAAATATTGTAAATGAAATGTCTAATGATGAAAAAAACCGAATCTTACATGAAAATTTTGAAATATTGTGGAAAGAAATGTGGAGTGATGCGCCTAGTAGTCATTATAAAAATGAGGAAATGTCTTCTTTTAAAAAATTTGAAAATTTAAAAAGTGGTATAGTTGTTAATGATAAAATAATAAATATTTATGATATCATAAATAATAGTGATACGAGTTGGGAAGAAACTGAATGGGAATTTCCAAAAGGTAGAAAAAATTACAAAGAAAAAGATTTAGAATGTGCATTGCGTGAATTTGAAGAAGAGACAGGAATTTCTAGTATTAATGTTAATATAATAGAAAATATTTTACCTTTTGAAGAAACATTTATTGGTACAAATTTTAAAGCTTATAAACACAAGTATTTTTTAGCTTGTGTTAAAGATAATTCTGTAGATTTAAATAATTTTCAAAAAACAGAAGTTAGTAAATTAGAATGGAAGAGTTATGATGAATGTATAAATTCAATAAGACCATATAATTTAGAAAAAAAGAAATTAATAACAAATATTAATAAAGTATTGCAAGAATATAGATTATATTCATAATATATAAGGTAATATAATCTATGTCTGTAAATAATTCAAATACAGAAAATATACATTATTGTGACATTAATTTAGAAAAAGATTATAAAACAGCAATTTCACCAATAGAACATAATAAATTTTTACTCAAAAAAGAATTTATAGAAAGAAAATGTTTGGAAGAGCATGATAATAATGTTACTGATGATAATGAGACTAATTCATTTTTATACCCAAATTTGAATGATATTAATTTTAATATCAAGATTGCTGAAAAAAAAGAATTTAATGATACTAAATATGATGGTACAATACATGAAAATATTAAAAAATATGCTGATATGTTAGCAAAGGCAGATTTTGAATTATCTCCTCATCAAATGTTTATAAAGAATTTTATGTCGTCACAAACTCCTTATAATAGTTTATTACTTTATCACGGTTTAGGTAGTGGCAAAACTCTAAGTGCAATAGGAGTTTGCGAGGAGATGCGTAGTTATATGAAACAAATGGGTATAACAAAACGAATTATTATTGTAGCATCAGAAAATGTACAAGATAATTTTAGATTACAAATTTTTGATGAGAGAAAATTGCATTTAATTGATGGAGTTTGGACTGTAAAAGGTGGGGGAAATATTGGAAATAAATTATTGAAGGAAATTAATCCTATGAACATGAAAGGTATTCCAAAAGAAAAAATTGTTAATCAAATCAAAAATTTAATTAACACATATTATATTTTTTTGGGATATGGTCAATTTGCAAATTATATCATTAAAACAATTCAATATGAAGAAAATCAACAGTTGAAAAAAGATAATGTTTTAGGTGATGCAAAAATAACTCTTAATAAAAAAATAATAAGACAATTAAGAAATGAATTTGATAACAGATTGATCGTTATTGATGAAGTTCATAATATTAGAAAAACTGAGGATAATGAAAATAAAAAGGTAGCTCTAAATTTAGAATTATTAGTAAAGGCTGCAAAAAATATGCGTTTACTTTTATTATCTGCTACGCCAATGTATAACAGTTATAAAGAAATAATATGGTTATTAAATTTAATGAATATGAATGATGGGCGAGGAATTGTACAAACAAAAGATGTATTTGATAAAAACGGTAGTTTCAAGGAAAATGGTGAAGAGCTTTTGATTAGAAAAGCAACAGGATATGTTTCTTTTGTACGTGGTGAAAACCCTTATACATTTCCATATAGGGTATATCCAAATGAATTTGCAAAAAAAAACACATTTCCATTTATTAAATATCCTTCTTATCAAATGAATTTGAAAAAAATTAAAAGAGAAGATAAAAACCGTATTTTAGGTATTTATTTAAATACTATTAAAAAATGTGAAAATTGTGGAATGTGTCAGTATTGTGCATATAAATATATTATTCATTCTTTAAGAAAAAAGCAGTTTTCTATTACCACAAAAAAAGGGGTAAGAAGAGAAATGCCTAATTTTGAAAATATGGAATCCTTTGGATATACATTATTACAAACACCATTAGAGTCTTTAATTATTTCATATCCAATAAAGGGTCTTAAGGAAATAATAGAACAAATACCTAATGAAAAATATTCTGAAAATTTGGAAGAAACCAAAATAAATAAAGCAAATGAAGGTAATAAAGAAAATACAAATCAAGATTTTGATATGGATAATAAAGAAGTGGAAGTAAGTATTAATAATCCTTTAGAAGAAGAAAATTTAGAAAATGAAGATGATGAAGATGATGAAGAGAATTCAAAAGAAAAATTAGTAGGCGGCGATGATACTTCTTCATACGAAGAAGACGAAAGAAAGATAGTGAATTCTACCATGAATATTGATCCACATTATTTAACAGGAAAAAAAGGTTTAGATAGGATGATGGATTATATTGACCAAAAATCACCACCTTTAAAAGGCGATTTTGAATATAAAAAATCAACATTAAATGATTATGGTAAGATATTTTCTTATAATGAAATAGGGAAATATAGTTCAAAAATTAAATGCGTTTTAGATAATATTTTAGTTAAAAATGCTCTTATAGATGGTAATAGTAAAATAGCCGAAGGTGTTATTTTAATTTATTCTCAATATATTGACAGTGGTTTAATACCTATGGCACTCGCACTAGAAGAATTTGGTTTTACTAGATATGGTGAAAATGTAAAACCATTATTTAAAAATAAACCAACTGAAATTGTTGATGTAAGAACTATGAAACCTCCTGTAAATAAAAAAGATTTTATGCCAGCTAGATATGCGATGATCACTGGTGATCCTAGGTTATCTCCAAACAATGAATTTGAGGTGAAAGGATTGACAAATGAAGACAATAAAGATGGCAGCAAGGTAAAAGTAATATTAATTTCTAAAGCCGGATCAGAAGGTATTGATTTTAAATTTATAAGGCAGGTTCACATACTAGAACCATGGTACAACATGAATCGTATTGAACAAATTATTGGACGTGCAGTTCGTAATTTCAGTCATAAAGATTTGCCTTTTGAAAAAAGAAATGTTCAAATTTTTATGTATGGAACAATATTAGGTGATAATAAAGAAGAGGCTGCTGATTTGTATGTATTTCGTGTAGCAGAATTAAAGGCTATTCAAACAGGGAATGTCACTAGATTATTAAAAGAAACCGCAGTTGATTGCATTATTAATCATGACCAGACTAATTTTACACAAGAAATCCTATCAAACTATTTGGATGAAGAAATTACTCAAGAATTATCTACCGGATTAATTATTCATAACTTTAAAATAGGAGACGCACCTTTTTCCCCAGCATGTGATTATATGCCCACATGTAATTACACTTGTAGACCTACAAAAGAAATTGATGAAAATAATTTGAATGAAGATTCATATAATGATACTTTTATTAAAATGAACTCTGAAAAAATAAATCAAAAAATTCGCTTACTAATGAAGGAGGGATTTTTTTATAAAAAAGATAACCTTATCAATTTAATTAATATACCAAAAAAATATCCTATGGTACAGATATATGCTGCGTTAACTATGTTAATAGATGACAATAATGAATTTATCGTAGATAAATATGGACGAAATGGAAGATTGGTCAATATTGGTAATTATTATTTATTTCAACCTATTGAATTATTAGACAAAAATATATCTATTTATGAAAGATCTGTACCCATTGATTATAAACATAATATGATTAATTTTGAAATTAAAAAAGAAATTATTAAACCCAAAAGGACTTTTGAGTTAGATAAAAATTTGAAAGAGAATACAATGAATATTGATATTAATGATAAATACAAAGAGAATCAAGAAAAATTAATGAAAGAATTTAATGAAAATTTTAATTTAACAAAAGAATACTTGAAGCCATCAACGAAGGTTCCGCGAGGTGATGATAATTGGTACAAACATTGTGGCGTCGTTATGCGAAAAATGGCTAAAGAGTATCCTGATAGTAAAGAATACCTATTATATTTTTTAATAGCTCACATGATAGAATTATTATTGTTTGAAGAAAAATTGGATTTGTTAAATTATATTTATTCAATGAATGAAATTTTAACTGACAGTATTGAATACTTCATTAAAGATTATTTTGAGAGAAAGAGTATTACAACTAAAAAATTCACAGCACTTATTCTTTACAACTTAAATAAAATAAAAATAATGGTATTTGATAATAAAGCAAAAAAATGGATTGAAGCCGGACCAGAAGACCAAAGAGAGATAGCTGAAACTGATGAAGTACGTGAATTATTAAATTTTAAAATTAGTGATTATAATGTTATTGTTGGTTTCCTGGGTTATGAAAAAAATAATAAATATTTAACTTTTAAAACAAAAGATATGTTATCTACTAGAGATACTGGAGCAAGGTGTGATGAAGCTGGAAAAAATAAAACAATTCAAATATTAAATAAAATAATCGGTGTAGAAAAATATACCAAAGAAAATACAAAAATAATAAAGGACGATGATAATAAGGTCGTTCAAGATGCAATGGGTCACGTTGAATTATGTGTTATACAAGAGTTCATTTTGAGATATTTTGATAGAATTAGAAAAGGTGATAAGAAATGGTTTTTAAGTCCTGAGATGGCATTGTATTATAAATTATATACAATTCATGTGAAATAAATAAAAAAAATGATATTAAACATATGAATACTATTATTTGTATTAATATATTTGACAATTAATGAATAACGATATTGAATTAAATAAAATTTATAATGAAGATTGTATTTTGGGTATGAAAAAAATAACTAGCGAATCTGTAGATATTATTATTTGCGATCCTCCTTATAATATAGGTAAAGATTTTGGTAATAACAGCGATAAGCAAAAAATGGATGAATATTTATTATGGTGTGATGAATGGATCCAAGAATGTTTAAGAATATTAAAACCAAATGGAACACTTTATATATACGGTTTTAGCGAAAATCTATCTTTTATTAGGACTCGCATTTATTGTCACGTAAGATGGTTGGTATGGCATTATACCAATAAAGTAACACCTTCATTAAATTTTTGGCAACGGACTCATGAAAGTATTTTATGTTGTTCCAAATCTACTAAGCCAACTTTCAATCGGGATGACGTAAGAGAACCATATACCGAACAATTTTTGAAAAATGCAGCTGGAAAGGTAAGAAAGGCGACAAAAGGCAGATTCAGCAATGGTGAAATTGAAACTACTTATAATGCTCATGAATCGGGTGCTTTACCAAGAGATGTTATTAAAATTCCAGCATTAGCAGGAGGCGCTGGAAAAAAAGAAAGAGTTGATCATCCAACACAAAAACCTTTACATCTGTGCGATACTTTAATAAAGGCTTCAATAAATAAACAACTAATAAATAAAAATTTGTTAGTTGTTCCATTTGCTGGTTCTGGCTCAGAATGTGTTTCAGCAAAAAATAACAATATAAATTTTATTGGGTTTGAAATTAATAATAATTATATAAATATTGCAAATGAAAGATTAAAGTAATTTGTCAACTATTTCTATATAAGTAAAACATGGTTTATTAGTAACTACCGTTGTTGCAATAATAAATTTTTTAAATTCTTCTGTCATATTAATATGTATCCATAATTGTGATGACATGCTAAATGTAATGCCCATTTTACAACCGTTAATTTCATTTGTGGTCCAACCGATTTGTTCATCTTTATTTTTACCACGTTTACCAATCATTGGTTCCCAAGTGTAGGAAGATGGATCTAAAACTAAATAATTACTTGGTATCAATAACCAATCATAACTGATTAGATCGTTTTCGTATGATTCGTCGCGTATGATAAAGGAATAATAATCAAAATTTTTTCTTTTGTTTATTTCTTGAATGATTTCTTCTGGTGTCCCATATTTTTTTGAATTACAAACTGTAGTTAATCTATAAGAACTTATATCAATTTTTTGTTTCCCATTGGAATATTTACCTGATTTATTACTAATTCCACCTAATGAACATTGAATATCCATTCCAGGTGCATGACTTCCATTACTTTTTGAATGTACATCAATTCCAACCGATGTAAATAAATTAGCATTTATATCTTCCCATATCTTTTCAATAATAGGCGATGAATTGATTAAATGGTACCCTTTAACACACTTTTTAAAATTTTCTTCAAGTAATTTTATATTGCAAATTTTTTCAATATTCATTTTATTATATTTGGTTTGAACGTATAATAGTATTTGAATTATAAATATCATTAAAATTGAAGTCATTTTTTTTTTAATGTAGTTCATAAAATATAAATTTAAAATTAAAATTGAAAAATAATTAAAAGAAATTATGTATAGTATAGTATATAGTATATAAATAATCATGGAAATTGAATTAAATGACAATAATAATCAACTTAAGCCTAAACTTAAAAATAAAAAAAAAGAAATTATTTTATCTTCTATTTATTCGCGTTCTATAATTAATAGAACAATCAACTTACCTATTACAGTAATTGGTAAGAATCTTAAACAAGTAATTGAAGAATACATTTCATTTTATTATGAAGGTAAATGTGTAGTTGAAGGGTTTATTAAACCTCAATCTACAAAAATAATTACATATTCAAGTGGTACAATAAAAAGAGGAAATCTAGTATCATTTGATATCGTTTTTGAATGTCAAATTTGCTTTCCGGTAGAGGGAACAATTATTTCTTGCATTGTAAAAACCAATACAAAGGCCGGTATAACAGCGGAAAGTGCAGATGAAAAACCAAGTCCTATCATTGTTTTTGTAGCACGTGATCATCATTATTATAGTTCTCAATTTAATGACGTAAAAGAAGGCGATAAGATAAATATAAGAGTTATTGGCCAACGATTTGAATTAAATGATAAATTTGTATCTATTATAGGTGAATTAAACAGACAACAAAAATCAAAGTTACTTATTGAAGAATAATCTTTTGTGGTACGATGGAGGTTATTTACTAAAATATTTTTTTATATTATAATAAAATTGATTTAGAATAATAATATTATAATATTATTAAACTACTAAAACTGACTAAAATTAGTTGTGAAAAATGCGGTAAAGAATTTAATAGTAAATCTCACTATACTCAACATCTAAAAAGAAAAACTCCTTGTGTTAATGAGAGTAAAATAAAAGAACTTATTGATAAATCAGTGGAAGAAAAATTACATCAATTGAATTTGCCTTTGGGTTGTCCTAGTGAAAAAACAACTGTTGTACAACCTACGTCAAATCTAACAAAGATAACAGTTGATACATCTACTTTTAATGAAATAAGAAAATACTATGATGAAACCCTAAATACAGATAAGACTACATATAAATCAAGTAATGACGAACCTACACCTATTGATTGTATAAGCGAAATGATAACTAAAATTCCAGATGATTTATGGAAAAAAAAAGACTTGTCTATTTTAGATCCTTGTTGTGGAAATGGAAATTTTAGTATTCCAATTTTGTTTGAATTATTAAAACATCATGATAAACAAAGTATTTTAGAACAAATATTAGAATTCAATGATACTAATGAAAGTAGATTAGAAAATGTGCGTAATGTTTTTTGCAACGAAAAATACAATCTACAAATAACTAATCATGATTTCATTACATTTAATAATCCAAAAAAATATGATTTGATTGTTGCTAATCCACCTTATGCAAAATTATTAGAAAATGGTAAAAGAGCATCAAAAAATCATAATTTAATTAAAGATTTTATTGAAAAAGCATTATCTCAACTAAAACCTAATGGTTATTTATTGTTTATTACACCAGATAATTGGATGTCTTACGCAGATAGAAATGTATTGATTGAAACAATTACGTCGCTTCAAATAATACATTTAGATATACATACTGCAAAAAAATATTTTAAAAAAATAGGTTCTAGTTTTACTTGGTATATAATTCAAAATTGTCCTTTTTATAAAAACCTGAATGTTTCTGGTATATGGAAAAAAAAAGAATATACAAGTTCGGTTTTATCTAATCAACGCAAATATATTCCATTATTATACAATCAAACAGTTCAAAATATATTATCAAAAACAATTGATAATACAACACTACAAAAATTTGATATTAAAACTAGTAGCGATTTACATAAATATACAAAAGCGGAATTTATTAACGATGAAAAAACAGATATATTTAAATATAAATTAATTCATACACCGAGTCAAACCGTATATTCATCGCGACCTCATAAATTCCAACAAGGCTATAAAGTATTTATATCAACAACAGATAAATATAATGTATTTATAGATGATTGTGGAATGACCCAATCTATTGTATTTATATTATGTAGTCATGAAGAAGAAGCAAAAAAATATTTACAAATATTACAACATCCTTTATATATATTTATTAATAACATTTGTCGCTGGGGAAATTTTAATAATATAAGAATATTACAAAGCTTTCCTATTCCTAGCATAGAATATTCTGGAAATCACGAAGAAATTTATACTTATTTTAATATTACAGAAGAAGAAGTGAAATATATAAATGTAAACTTATAATAATTTATGCTTTGTCAAAACTAAGTAGATCCCCTTCCCCTATTATTTTTCGCCCCATTACTTTCATTAAATGTGCGTTTAAATCTTTTTCCATTTCTTCGTAAGGAGAAATTTCTATATATTTAATTTTTCCTTCACTTGTTGAATATTCAACTTGTTTGGTGGGAACTTTACATATATAAAACTTGATAGGTATATCTTTTTTTATGCACGCCCTAAAAATTTGAGACCACACATAATTAGTGTCAGAAGGGGATCCTTTCATTGTCCAATTTTCTTCTGTTCCAGCACCATATGTTCTTTGGGGTAGTGGATTCTTTGACTTACCACCCTTAATAATTTTGTCAAATATAACGATCAAATAAAGTATGTTAGATACATCTTTAAACTCATCACTCACACAAATTTCATATCCAGATGTTTTTGAATCATTTTTTTGAATCCACCCACCTTCTTTAAAATTATAACTTGTTTTTTGTAAATAGTCATCTATATTTAGTTGATTTATACAATTCCATCTATGCGACCTGTAATTATATTCTTTACTATTTTTTAGCGTTGTTTGGAATTCCAAAATATACTCATCTTCATCCTTGAGTATTTTTTCAACTGGAATTGTTTCCACGGGCGACATATTATTTTGTGTTTGCATTTCTTCGTTCATTTTATAAAATAATGAAATATTAAGTATTTTATTTCATTTTTTTTTTTCAGTTATAAATTTTTGTATAAATGATAAAAGGTGTAATAATTAATTAATAGTAAAATATATTAAATATAAAATTATATTTATATTATATTGAATATGAGCTATACCGAAATAACAATGACAACAAATGAAATTAACAATTTTTCTGTTAGTGAATTAAATTATATTAGAGAATGCATAGAAAATATGAATAAATTCAATCAAGTTGAAATTTTAAGAATTTTAAACAATTATAAAGATGTTACATTGAATGAGAATAAATATGGCGTTCATGTAAACCTATCAGAATTGAATAAAAATGTTTTAGAAGCTATGAAGGCATATATAAGCTATGTGAATAATCAAGAAACAACTTTGAATGAAATTGAAAAGCAAAAAGAATCTTTCAAAAATATATATTTCTCAAAAGATAATAAAGATAATTAATAATAAAGTAATAACAAAGAAAATTTAAAATGGCATTTGTAAAAGAAGATGATATATACCAAAATTTTGTTAAACATGTCCAAGATTATATGTTTAGTAATACGAATATATGTAAATCATTAGAATGTAGAGTACACGAACAATTTAATAATAAAAAAATAAAACAACAAGTAGATAACTTGGAGAATATTAATAAAAATATATTTATACCTAGCGATAGCGATACTTTATTTTGGTGTTTATACATTATAAAAAATGGATTGAGTAACTATAGTCAATTAACAAATAGAAATTTAATTGTTGAAAAAAAATTTAAAATTGAATATGTAGAACGATTACGTAAAGAAAAGCAATTAATTAAACAATATAAATTTGATACTCTAACAAATATTGAAAATTCATTAGCAAATGAAAATAGAATAGATATTAACACCTTTTTAACTTTATGTGTTGTCGGTTGTTTGAATATTTTTTTTATAAAAAAAAACACTTATTTTGAATTGAATATGAATGACTCCAATAAAATTTATATTATTAAATATATTTCAGAAAAGGATAAATATGGATTTGAAGAAACTAACAAAGATAATCTTAATGATTTTAGAGAAAAATTTTATAAACTTGATAACATGTCAAAACCTATAAAATCATTGTCATCTTATAAAACACAAGAGTTAGTAGACATTTGTAATAAATTAGGAATTGAAACGACGATCAATAGTGAAAATAATATAACTAAGAATAAAAACAAAAAAGATTTGTATGAATCAATTATTAAATATTTTTAAAAAAATTGAACAATAATTTAAAAATAAGTCTAATCATATAATATATAAAATGTTAAATGAAGAGAACAAAGTGAATATAGATTTTGGAAGCGTAGAAATAAATAAAATTTATAATGATTTGGACAGTAAAACAAAACAACAGGTTGATGATTTATCAAAAATAGAATTTAAAATTGCAATACTTAAAGATATATCAAACAAAGAGTTGCAAAATTTATATAATAATTTAAATTTTAAAGACAAGAGTCAAATTGACTCTTTAAAAATTAGGGATAAGTATTTTACACTAAAACAATTATTAAAAAGGAGACAAGAAAACATAACTGGGAAAAAAACACCTGAACAAAAGGTATTACCATTAACGCCAGATTTTAGCCCACCAGATGAATTATTAAAAGAGGATGTAGAAGAACCTGAAAATAATATGGTATCTGTAAATTTAGTAGATTTAAAACAAAATCAAAAAAATTCTCAAAAAGATTTTGCCAATTTGATGAAATTATATTATCAAGCCAATCCATTTACTTATTCTAATAAAAATCATGAATTAGAGGTTAGATTTGGAACTAGAGGTATCAAACCCTTAAATAAAAATGATTATGATAATGTTATCAAAAAATTAAAATCGTTAGGTTTTGCAAGTGTAAATGAAGTGGGAACTTCTAGTTTAAAAATACAATGTGAATATTTGGATAAAAACACTGGAAAATTCAAACTATCCAATACAAGAGTTACTATTAATGACTTATTTGTAATCCAAAAATATTGTAAATCAAACGATCTTAAAACTATATACAAAGACAATATGAACGCGGTGACTTTTGTAAATAAAAACAATGTATTTATTGATAATAAAAAGTTGTTTCCAGTTAATTTTGATGAGTTTAACTTTAGAGTTTCTTACCAAGTAGAAGAGAATATTAGCATGAATTCAAAAAATTTCATTTTACAAAATTGGGATAAAAATAAAAAACAATTTAGATTTTTAAATCGCGTAACTTTTACACATCCGGATTATCCTATCAATGTGGATATTAGTATTACAAAATTCAATGGTGATATTTATAAAAAAACATATACTATTGAAGAATCAAATGTATTCAATAGTCCTGAAAGAATAGAAATTGAATTAGAGGTAGATAATAATAAGATTGGTCCTTATACACAATTTGATTCTCATGAAAAAATATTAGAAGCATTACGCAAAGTAATTAAGTTTGTTCTAAGTGGTCTTCAAAATACAAACTATCCTGTTTCTTATTTTGAACAAAAAGAAGTAATAGATGAATACATGAAAATTTTACATAAAGAAAATTATAAACCAGAAAAAAGAATATATTCAAGTGATTTTATTGGACCATCATCGTTTACTTTACAAATGTCCAATATAGCAAAAATTGATGATAATTCTAATATTCCAAATATTAGAAAAGATTTTGTAGTAACAGAAAAGGCTGATGGTGAACGTAATCTATTATTTATAAGCAGCAAAGGTAAAATATATTTAATTAATACTAACATGCAAGTTATTTTCACTGGAGCAAAAACAATCAATAAAGATATCTTTAATAGTTTATTAGACGGTGAATTAATTGCGAACAATAAATTTGGCAAATTCATAAATCTTTATGCAGCATTTGATATTTATTATTTGAATAAAGTTGATATTAGAATGTTACCATTTGTTTTGAAAGAAGAAGTTATATCTTCATTGACAGAAAATAAGAAAGAAAAATCTAAGACTAAAAATGCTAACAGTAATAGTGACATTTATCAATGCAGATATATGTTGTTACAAAATACTGTTTCATCAATAAAAGCCTTATCTATTTTAGATGTAAATATTTCCACAGAAACAACAAAAAATACAAGTGAAATCAAAAAGTTATTGTCTCCAATTACTATTAAAAATAAAAAATTTTATCCAGAAAGCATTATAAAAGGAAATATATTTGATGCATGTAATGATATTTTGACAAAAGTGCGTGAAAATAGATTTGAATACAATACAGATGGTCTAATATTTACACATGCTTATTATGGCGTTGGTTCCAATAAAGAAGGGGAAACTGGACCATTAAGTAAAATTACATGGGAATATTCTTTTAAATGGAAACCCGCACATGAAAATACAATTGATTTCTTTGTAGTTACAATAAAACAACCTGGTGGAGAAGACGTCGTTAAAACCATATATGAAGCTGGATTGAATTCACAATTAAGTACTCAATTAAGTGAATATAAAACGATTCAATTGAGTTGTACATACAGTGAAAAAAAACATGGGGTTATTTATTTGAATCCTTGTCAAGACGTCATTGATGATAAATTACCTGAATTTAAAGAACCAAATTATGAGGAAAAATATATTAATGATGCAAAACCACTGCAATTTTACCCAACAGAACCGTTTGATCCTGATGCTGGTATATGCAATATAATGTTAAAATTGGATGACAATGGAGTAAAACAAATGTTTACGGAAGAAAATGAAGTTTTTAGTGATAATATGATTGTTGAATTTAGTTATGATTTATTAAAAGAAAAAGGTTGGAGATGGGTTCCAAAAAGAGTACGATATGATAAAACTAGTGAATTTTTACAAGGGATGAAAAATTTTGGAAATGCATATCATGTTGCAAATAGTAATTGGAAAACAATTAATAATCCAATTACAGAAGATATGATTTGTAGTGGAGAAGGAATACCAGATATTACAGTGGATGAAGATATATATTATAATAAACCTGCTGGTAAAACTTCAACAGAGGCAATGAAAAATTTTCATAATTTATATGTAAAAAAATTATTAATTAAATCGGTTTCAAAACAAGGAGATACTTTAATTGATTATGCCTGTGGAAAAGCAGGTGATCTACCTAAATGGATTTCTTCACGTTTATCATTTGTTTTTGGTATTGATAAATCTAAAAATAATTTAGAAGATAGATTAGATGGTGCTTGTGTAAGATATTTAAATTCAACCAAGAATAATAAACACATGCCTAGTGCACTTTTTGTAAATGGGGATACTTCATATAATATTAAATCTGGTGCTGCAATGTTAAATGATAAAGCAATTCAAATAACAAAAGCAATCTTTGGAGATGGACCCAAAGAAGTAGAAAAACTGGGTAAAGCGGTTTTTAGACAGTATGGTAAAGGTGAAGATGGGTTTAATGTTTCATCTTGCCAATTTGCAACACATTACTTTTTAGAAAATCCAAATTCGCTTCAAGGATTTATGAAAAATATATCAGAATGTACAAAATTAAATGGTTACTTCATTGGTACATGTTATGATGGTAAAGAAGTATTTAATTTATTGAGAAAAAAACAAGTAGGCGAATCCATTCAAATTATTGAAAAAGGTAAAAAGGTCTGGGAAATTATAAAAGGGTATAATTCTGCTTCATTAGAAGATAATTCAAGTTGTATTGGATATAGAATAGATGTTTACCAAGATTCTATCAATCAATTAATAACTGAATATTTGGTAAACTTTGATTATTTGGATAGTGTTTTAGATAATTACGGTTTTAAATTAATAGATAGAGAAGAAGCATTATCATTAGGGTTACCAGAAGGAAGTGGATTATTCAGCGAATTATTTATGAATATGTTAGAAGAAATAAAGAAAAACAAAAATAAATCTAAAGATTATGGTGAAGCGATTAATATGAGTGAATATGAAAAGAAAATTTCATTTTTAAATAGATATTTTGTGTATAAAAAAATAAGAAATGTAAACACAGATAAAGTTCAAATGGATTTCAGTGATTATAATGTTTCGGAAATTGAAATGAACAACAAAGAAACAGAACATGCAGTTATTGTTTCTAAAAATCTTGAAAATGAAACAAAAAAGAAACGTAAAATACGCAAATTAGGTAAAAAATTAATTTTAGACCCATCTACAGAAGCAATGGAATAAAAGTAACAGATTGAATAATTACTTAAACATTTAATAATTATAATGTATAATAAAAAATTTATGAATTATTATACATTGCCAAAAATAAATAATAAAATAAAAATAGACCCTAAAATAACAACTAATATTATTAAACCGCATATATCTCAAACATTGATAAATTATTATAATAAATTAATAGAAGAGATCAATGACTTGGAAAAGGTAGATAAAAATTATAATGATGTTGTTAAAATAGTAAATCCTTATCAATACATTTTTTCAAAGGTTCCGGGTTCTAATTATTCTGTTAGTAAAATAAAAACAAAAAGTATTATGTTTTATGAGTTATTAGAAATATTTCAAACAACAAATTTATTAGATTCATATAAATTTGATGTTATTAGTTCTTTAATTATTGGTGCAAATTATGAAGATTCATTAGAATGTCTTGAAATGCTAAGAGAAAATTATAATATTGACAAATTTTTTTGTTTTTATGAATATAATTCAAAATTACATAACAATTGTATAGAAAAAACAAAGTTTAATTTTGTTATATACGAATTAAATCATTATGATAATGTTAATCAATATATAATTATTTTAATTGAACTTTTAATAATTATTATTAATCAATTAAAAGAAACTGGTACTATCATATTAAAAATAAATAATTTATTTTATAAACCAATATTAGAGATAATATATTTACTAAATTCATTCTTTGAAAAAACACTAATCATTAAACCAAATGCTTCTGATATAACTTCTTTTGACAAATATATTGTTTTTCAAAAATTTAAAATTAATCATCATGATTTTGATTTATTTCATAATTATAATACAATATTTAATGAATTTATTACAAACTATTATATTATGAAAAATAGAGATATTGAATTGAATATTAAAAAAATTATTACCAATGATTTACCTTATTATTTTTTGAATAAAATAGATGATATAAATATAATTATTGGACAACAACAATTAGAATCATTAACACAAATAATTAATATTTTGAAAGGGAAAAATATAGAAGAAAAAATAGAGGTTTTAAAAAAAAATAATATACAAAAATCTGTACATTGGTGTGAAAAATTTAAAATCCCTTGCAATAAATTTTCAGATAAAATAAATTTATTTTTATAAAAGAGAATTGCTATTTGGAGTTTGTCTATAATGATTTGTTAAGCGTGAAAAAGGAGGATTTTGATAGTAATAATAACGATAAGGGCTTGGTTGTGAAAGGCTTCTAGAATACTCAGGATTCTTAGCGTAACGACAAGCCTTACTATTTTGATATGTTGTTGGAAAAAAATTAAGTGGTGGTTTTTCACATGGCTGTGCTGATTTATTTTTTCCTAAAGATGTTTTATAATAAGATGCCGCATTTTTTTCAATAGTAGTAACATTTAATTTTAATATACGTGTACTTGAATCTACAGCACCCTGTTGCGCATATTGTGGGTTATTTGGTTTGTAGATAGTTAATTTACAACCTATTGGATTATTCGGTCCAGAAAGTGGAACACCATAATAAGGGTTGTTAATAAATGCAGTAAAAATAGATAATGCTATATCCCGGGTTCCTTTAGGAAGACTTTGTAAATATGTAAACAAAGCTGTTAATTTATAATCTTTTTTTTCAATAAAAGAATCATATTGTGTTTTAGAAATAGCATTTTGGATTAATAATATATCAAGAACAGCATATAGTAGATTGATTTCAGAAGCGGTAACAATTTCAGCATTTGGTTGACAATTCGCAAAATATGTATTAGTAATGGAAAGTGGATCCCCTGGCTTAGATGCTTTGATCAATGCTGCAGTAGCTGCTGGATTTGTTGACGCAGCAATTTCTGCGGCATTTACAGGGTTATATGTCTCAAAATTGAATACTTTTTGTTGATATGTTTTACATCTATTTTGTAAATATTGTTTATGTGTCGTATAATAATTTTTAGGTAAATTTGTATTTGCGTAAATAACACGTTTTAATGCAAATTTCTCTTGATTGCAGCATAAAACTTTGTTTTCTGTATTGGTTTCAGGATTTTCAGTCAAATAATCTTTATTTGGATAGTATGTATCAACAATTCCAACCCCTTGACATGTAGTACAGTCTTGATTAATTTGCAAAGTTTCATTGGTTTCAGTAACAGGATTTTGTTTTACTAAATAACTTCCTGGTTTATCTTGCATTTCATTTAATAATCCACTTCCACCAAAACCTCCACCAAGTGAAGTACCTTTACTTGATTTTACACTACGATTTAAATTATATTGTATTAAACCGATTTCTGCCTCAGGTATATATGTTTTATTTTTATAGATAAACTGACCTTCTTTATCTTTATCAAGAGTAATTATATTAACATTTGGAATAACCCTTCCCTTTCTATAATGTTTTAGAGGTCTTGGTTTACCAAAAGGAGCAGGAAATATATTTCCTGTATCTAAATTAGTTAAAGGACGAATATGTCCGTGAGCAATTCCCGTTGGATTGCTATTTATACCAGTGCCTTTCCATGTTTTATATCCACCTTGATTAAGGAGGTTTACTGATAAACCCATTCCAACTGGATAAAATGATGTTCCTAATGAATTAAAACCTGTATTTAAAGAACTGTTATCTATAACTTGTGTCATTTATTATATATTATTATATTTATATAATAATATAATAAAATAAATAGGATAAAATATTACAATATATTAATAATGTTAATTAATGTATTGATTATATTTTTTATATTACTTATATTCTATCAAATATTTATATCACAATTTTTTTATAAAACAAATAATTATAACATCATAGAAGGTCTTACCACATCATCACAATATCAACCATATGATACAAATAATCCAAATAATGCTATGATTTTAGCACAGCAAAATGCTGGAAATATACAAGTTTTAAAGCAGCAATTGGAGCAGACTTTAGGATTAGAGAAACAAGTACAAGATATTAGTGGTAATCTTGCGACGCTGACGGCACAAGTAAATGGTTTAATGGGTATTCAAAAACAAAACGTAGAATCAAAACTACCTGCTTCCCCGCCAAAAATAACAGGATTAAACTAATTGTTTCATTTTTGGAAAAGGTGAATAAAATTATAATATTTATATAAATTAGTGTAAATAATTATAAAACATGTCAAATATATTTGAAGAAGTACTTAATAATGCTAAAGGAGTGGAGGAAAAACTACTTGGTCCAACATATCCATATTATAAAAATATTAAAACCCCTAGGGAAATTGGTATGTCCGACGAAGGGTCAATCCAAGCACTTGGAAATGATGTGAATGGGTTAATAAATTACGTTAAACTTTTAGTTGATGGCAAAGGGATTGCATCTACAACAGGACAACCTTTAGGTAATAAATTTTTTTTAAACACTGGTGCTAAATGTTTAGATAATAATACAAAAGAAGAAGTTGAAAGATATATTTATGTTAATAATGTCCCAGATGGTAGTATTCCCATTATATCACAAGGTTTAGGTGTAAATTTTTCTGATTTTCGCGGTTTAATACCTGGAACAATCAGCAATTTAAATGTTTTAAATCCATATGCACTTATGCAATCTTTTCTCTCTGGTTCGCTTCCTCCTTGTCAAAAATTAACAATGGAAACTATAGATAACAACAATAATAAATCTTCTGAAACACATTATGTAACATTAGTTGATATTCAAAATATGAATCCGTGCAATTTTCAAAATAATAAAAATCCAATTTCGGGTCAATCGTGTAGACAAGCATTTCAAAATATAACAGCAGATAATCAAAATGATGATACTAATATAGATCAAATTAAATTGCCTCAAGATCCAATTGCACAACTCTATTTTTTAAGTTTATCCGCTTTGGCAATCTATATTTTATACAGATTAATGGAAAAAGGTAAATAAAGTTACAATACAATGCAAAAATAATATTATTATTATTGCATTGTATTACATATAATAATATTATTTGGAGAACAAATCATTTAACGTCTAGCTCTTCTGGACTTGTTTTTTTTGCCTCCAACTAAATCATGCACTCTCGCGGTTAATCCAGTAAAAGGTGCTGCTCTAGATGCTAAACTATTAATTGGTTCATTGGCACTAAAATTACCACCTCTTTTCATTGTTTTTGACCTAGATTTTGATCTTTTGGTTTTTTTTCTTAATCTCTTTCCACCATAACTATATGGGGTTGATGATGTTGATGTTGATGTTGATGCTGTATATGTTGATGGTGATGGAGATGATGTATATGTTGACGGTGTATATGTTGACGATGATGATGAAGTATCCAAACCAGTTATTTTTTTTGTTTTGTCCCAAAGACTAGACGCACCTTGTGATATAGAGGTTCCCAAATTACTAAATGTTTGTTCAAGTGAACCTAAACCCAAGAACCCACCTTTTAAATGACGACGTTTATGATGTTTTTTTGGCATTTCTAATAATATTATATATTATTGTAAGAAATTATAATATATTATAAGAAATTAATGATAATAATAAAAATCATCTAACAAATGTTAATCTAAAAAACAAAAACATGATTCCTACTATAATTATTGATAAAATAAGCATTTGCTTGAGCGATTGCTGCAATTTTTGATTTGTACAAAGCAAGTGCTTTAGGATCGCGTTGTGTTAAATAATTATAAATTCTAAAAGCAGAGCCTGCGCCAGCGCGTGGTCCACCTAATAATATAGCTCCTGCTGTTCTAGCAGATGTTCCTAAACCACTTACATTACCAAAAGAAGTGGCTTTAAATGTTGTTGTAGCTAAATAATTTTTGTATGCACTTGACATTATTATAAATTATATAAATATTTTTTTTATTTCTAAATACAATTAATTTTAAATATAATTAAAATATATTTAAAAGTAAACATTCTAATAATTTTGTCTAGGTAAAGACCCCCATCCACAAACCGCACCATTTTGTAAACTATAATTATATATTGAGCCCTTCTTTTTTGGCGCAACGCAACCACCAGAACGCACCCGTCTGATAGTTGTTCTTGTACCACTTGGATAATAACTCTTTGTTGATATTGGTGCGGCCAAAGGTAATCCTACTTTAAAACCAGATTTTCCTACAGCTGTTCTTTTCAATATATTGATATACATAGAAGAAGGAATTGGTTCAATATAATTTGTATGAGTAGAAACACTTTGATGACGTCCTGTTGAAGAACAATAAAACGTTGTCGGTGGTGACGGATTTAATACACCAGTATTTTGCAATGCCGCGTCTAAAACACCTTGTTCAACATATTTATCTAAACCTTTTCTTATATTTGGACTGTTAATATCTTGTCTTTTTATAGCAGCTCTTAAATATTCTTGCCTAGGGTTTGACATCATTTCTGAATAAACAGGTTGTTGCATTGGATAAAATAATGGTGGATTGGGTCTTCTGCCTGTTAAAGTGCCATAACTATGATATGGTAATACATTTGGATATTGATTTGTACTTAGTGGGCCTATTATTGGGGCATTTACATAATTATCGTATGATACAGAACCTTTTGATGTAGTTACACTATATGGAGTTGTCATTTATTATATAATTACAATATAATATTATAATTATATGTAATAATATTTTCATTTTTTAATATAGTTAGGATTTCCACAATATGCGCAATTTTGAAATGTAGGTTTTCTCTCTTCGCTCTTTAAACAAGATACAATGGTGTTCCTTTTTTTACATTTACTACATTGAAATATTTCTGTTAAATAACTGATTGACCAATTATTAAATTCTGTTTTTTGATTTATATCTTTTCTATTACTCATTATAGTAAATAAACATTTTTAATATCTTCTAATAGCTCTATAAGCGCTTTGACTTGCACTGTAATCATTTCCTGCAAATGATTTATCATTATAATTGGTTACCATTGCACGTTGTTTTAAATAGGTAGTATAATCTGAACTATCATAAACAAATTTTACATTGCAAGCTGCTGCAGGAACACCGGGAGCAATTTGATTACCAGTGTAAAGAGCACTTGGGGTACATGATTTAGAAACAGATCCAAAATGCTGTCTTAAACCTTTTACCTGTGGTCTGCTTTGAAACGTTTGACAAGAACCACCACAAGAATAATTATCGCGACTTAAAAGATCACCCGAATTTGTTACTGCGCGAAATGGTGTTATAATCTGTTTTCTATTGGATGCTCTTAATTCGGCTTTATATGTTGTATTCCACGAATTTCTTAAAGTAAAACGAATATTTTCAAAAACATTACTACCATATGAGCCTTTTTCTGTTGTTTGGACAGCTTGAGGCATATAACCCTGGAAACCTCCACCTAAAGCCTTTCCTTTAAAATCACCGCTAACTAAAAAAAATTGCGGAAAATTTCCACTAATACTATTTGTATAACCAATACTTGTAGACATGATAATAATATATAATATATATATAATAAATATATTATTATAACAATAATAAAATTACTAAATTTATTAAACTTTATAATTTTTAAATATTAACATTATATATATTTGAATGTTTAATATACTATTTTTAATAAGCGCTATTCTTTTTGTAGTAATTGATTTTACTTACTTGAATTTAATTAAAAGTTATTTTGAAAATCAAGTCAAATCTGTACAAGGATCCCCATTGCAAGTCAATTTTTTGGGAGCCATTTTATGTTACATATTTTTAATTTTTGGATTGAATTATTTTATTATTAAATCAAAAAGATCGCCGTACGATGCCTTTTTATTAGGTATATTAATTTATGGTGTTTATGAAACTACAAATTATGCATTATTTAAAAAATGGTCTATTTTTACGGTAATTTTAGATACATTATGGGGTGGCGTTTTATTCGCACTTGTTACTTTTATTATTGATAGATTAAGAATGGTATAGAATAAATTAAAACTATAGTAATAATTATATTTGTATTTAATGATAATCCGGCAAAATAAGAACTAAATAAACACGCAAATATAACCATAATACTGTCACCTATTATAGCTTTATAACCAATTTCATCAGCATATTTTTTGAAGAAATCTAGAATAAAACTAAACCCCTTTGGAACACTTTTAAAAAATAAATAAAATAATATATCGTGTATAATTTGAACGCACAATGCTAATAAAATAAAGTAAACAATGTTCCATTTTTTAAATATGAAACTATATATAAATCTGGTTATAAGTATTGCTAACACTATAATTAAAATGTCAGCTACAACTGCTGATAAATTAAAAATCTTATACCATTGATGTAATAATTTTGAATTGATGAAATTATTTACCAATAAAAATATAACAATTAAATCAATTGTTATGCAACCGTTTAATATGGGTAAATAATCACTTGCATTTGAAAAATTAGATATATTCTTGAATATCATTTAATATAATATATTGTAATATTTTATTATAAAAAATTGTCAACATCTTTTTTCATAACAATTGTGTTATTTGTTAACAATTCTGTAAACGCGATCATTTTATCATAATTTTGATTCAATATGTTTTTAGCCTCACTATATGCAATGTTTACTAATTCTAATGATTCTTTATCCATAACATATTTAGTGTATTGAGAATATTTATCGCCTATTCCTAAACTTCTACCTAAAAATGGATTGGATTCATCGCCAATGTTATCATTAAAAAATACTTCTAATTTATCTCCCATTCCAAAATTACCAACCATACGTTGTGCTAATTTATTGGCTTGTCTCAAATCTTCATTTGCTCCCAATGAGATAAAATCGTCGCCATAATATAAACTTTCTGCTGCTTTACCACCCAAAGTAACAATCAAACGTTTTTTTAAAATATCCTTTGTGTATAATCCACCTTCTTTTATTTCAGGTTTTTCACTAAAAATGGTATATCCACCTGCTCCATTATACGTAGGTTGGATAGATGCCTTTTGAAAGTCAAAATATTTGTTAAAAATAATTGATAATAGAGAATGACCAGCTTCATGTATTGCAACCCTTTGTTTTGTTGCAGTGTCTACATCAGCATTATTTCTTATTAAACCAACAATTGATTTTTCAAAAGATTCAAAAATATATTTTTCTTGAATCATAGATTCATTGTTTCGCGCAGATAATATAGCAGCCTCATTTATTAAATTTTTTAATTGTGCGCCTGAAAACCCATCAGTGAGTTCAGCAATAGCTTTAATATCAAAAGGTTTATCTGTTTTTTTATTTTTTATATAAAAATCAAGAATTTTCTCTCTTGAAAATTTATCAGGAACTGGAACTCTAATAATTCTATCAAATCTTCCAGGTCTAAGTAGAGCTTGATCTAGAACGTCTCTTCTATTCGTAGCAGCCATCACTACAATATCTTCATTATCGTTAAACCCATCCATTTCATACAATAACTGATTCAATGTCTGCTCACGTTCATCATTTGCCATATTTATTCCAGCTCCACGTTGTCTACCAACTGCATCAATCTCATCAATAAATATAATGCACGGCCTGTTCTTACGAGCTGTATCAAACAAATCTCTAACACGCGAAGCTCCCATACCGACAAATAGTTCGACGAACTCTGAACCAGAAATAGAGATAAAAGTTGAATTCGTTTCAGTTGCAATCGCTTTCGCCAATAATGTCTTACCAGTACCAGGCGGTCCTTCCAACAAAATCCCTTTAGGCATGTCAGCACCAATTTCTTTATATAACTCTTTTTTTTCAATATAAGAAATAACTTCTTTACATTCTTCAATAACTTCTGGACTGCCGGCCCAACTAGAAAGGGAAACATTTGGTTTAACAAACAAATTATTTTCTTTTTGATTGTTGGGAAAACCAAAAGATGGCATATTTCCTCCTCCACTTATTCTACTATTCATTCTTGGATTCATTCCTTGCATACTATTAGCCCTATACAAAGAAGTCAAAAATGAAATAAAAAAAAATATTGGCAATGCATAAGTTGTAAGAGTTAAAAATTCACTTGCCATATTTTGAACATTGGTTATAGTTTGTGGAACAAAATTGGCAAAATACAAAGGAACGTGCATTTCTGCTGTTTTTTGAACTAAATTCGGTACCAGTGCCGAATTGATATCAACCAAATGATAATGATTATATAAAAGATCATCTTTTGGTAAATTATCTACACTGACAAGTTGATTATATTTATTGTCTATAAAAACTTTTGATAATTTATTATTGAGTAAATCTTCAATTACGTCATTGTAATTTTCTTTCAAAAAATATAATTTATAATTTTGAATTAAATTTATTTCTTTTGAAAAATCTTTCTCGTTTATACCCATAGACATTTGATATTTATGGTTATAAATTGAAACCTTGTTTTTTGAAATTTGAAAACATTGTATTCTGCTTATTAATAACAAAAATAAACAACCTATTTTTGGTAGCATTTATTTAATTATTTACTATTATATTTAAGTTTATATTATACATAAATAATATAAACTTATCATATTATTTATATATATAGTATTATATAAACTTTATATGAATACATTTTTAAAACTGTATGCTATATTATATTTTCTAACTAATTGTCATAGTTTTTTTTATACAAATAAATTCATTGCTAATAAAATCAATCAATATAAATTTAATGTAAAAATACAACAAGATGGATTAGAAACAAAAGTAATAAATGAAACAAAACCTAACCATTATTATTTTGGTTCATTTCCTAGATTAGATGCACCCAATGATAAAGGACAATTAACGTGGTATCCAATTGGATTTTCTAGAGACTTTGATAAAACACCAAAAAAAATAACAATAATGGATGCTAATTACATTGTTTGGAAAGATAAAGATAATAATTATTATAGTATTAGAGATAGTTGTAGTCATCAAGGCTCGTCATTTATGTTAGGTAAAACGTGTAAGAATACTATTTCTTGTCCATATCACGGATATATATTTGATGGATCTAATGGAGAATTGGTTCAAATTCCAAAATTACAATATATTGAATCACAATCACATAATATTGATTGTTTCAAAGTTGTTGAAAAAGGTGACATGGTTTATTTAAACACTGTAGCCATTTTAAATGAAGAAATGAAATCACAAATAGATGAATCTTATATATTTACTGAACCAGAATTTTATGATAAATCACAAAGAGTAGTTTATCTGGCAGAAGATTTTGAGCATTATGCAAAATTTGTAAGTGTAAATAGTTTGGACATTTGTCACATAGGTTTCGTACATACATTTGGCAATAGAAAAAGTCCTAATCCATTACATAATTCAAAAATATTAAAATTAAATGATTATGAAAATCATTACAAAATAATTTATGAATATATTGCTGGAGAGAACTCATTGGTTAATAAAATTTATAATTTTGATAATATTACTGTTGAAAATGAGTATGCGTTACCCCATACAACTGTTGCAAGAGTTAAATTTGGTACAATGACGTCAACTATTATAACACACGCTTTACCTATATCAAAATTCAAAACAAAACTATTTGTAAAAGCTTATAGAAGTTATTGGAGTTATTATCATGAAAAAAATACATTTTATTTATTACATCCATTTGAAAGCATTATAAATTATTTTGGAGACAAACTAACATATAATACAATGTATAATACATTAAAACAAGACAAGGCAATTGTGGATAACATTGATAAGACAAGTTACGAAGGAATGCATGGAAAATTTAGCATTATTTATGACATGTTTTCTAATCATTATAAAAATAACTATAAGATGTTTTATGAAGAAATTCCAAAATAGAAATAATTATTCATTTTCTTCAAATTGTAAATTAATTAACATTTTACATTCTGTGTATTTTTGTATTAAACCATGATAATAATGATTATGATGAATTGCAAAATTGCTATAATCATATGGCCAAAAACGATGATAAGCGAGTGAATCTTCACAAAAAACTTCACCCACACAAAATTGCATTGCTTTTTCATAAGAAGGTTTGTTAACTAAAACGTTACCATAATTTCTACTAAAATATAAATCTTCAAATTCATTATTATATGGTATTTTTTCAATGATTTCAAGCATTTTTGATTTATTTCTTAAACTGAACCCACCATTTCCAATAAAATTACAATTTTTTGTAGGTTCGTAGTTACACATTAACCACGGCGAACCAACATAATCATAATTTAAATAATCGTTTATCAAATGTGCATTATTTTTAATAATTATAGAATCTGTTTGAAAAACTAAAAACATATCTGTCTTAATGTGATCATAAATTGTATTTTTATTAGTTAGTATTTGACTGTATGTATTTTGATTTAAATTATCAACATTTAAATTCACTAAAAAAATTCTATTATTGAAACGTAAGTTTATTGTTTCAACTATTTTGGTAGCATAATCATCGTTTTTATTTCCATGAAACAAAATTATTTTCCATTCATCTGTTAAACAATCACAAGCATTTGTCAAGACAAATTCTAATGCTTTGTGTTTACGTGGTTCAACAATAATTGCCGTATATTTGAAATTTTGTTTACAATTACTACTATCATTAACACTTGTAAATTGCATTTTTATTAATAATATAATTAAATGATTTTTCTTTATATTATTTAATTCCTTGTAAAATTTTTTATGTTTTATTATGTTTATTATAATAAAATGTAAATCTAAACAGTATCTGTAATAAATCGTGGTGCAATATTCATTGTGTTCAATTCTTGAAATAGTAATTTACAAGAATAAGGAATCTCAACATATGAGAAATCAGTTCTATTGTCACACACTCTACAATGATGAATATGCATTTCATCATTATAGGCTGCAATTAAACCACATTTTTTACAAACATGTATTGAATATTTATCAGATGCATCATACATTCTACCACGTGTAAATCTTGCAGCACCATGTGAAACCATTGCATCTTTCTCCATCTCACCGAACCTCAAGCCACCATCGCGGCTACGACCTTCTGCAGGTTGTCTAGTTAAATTTACCATAGGACCAATAGAACGACTATGAGCTTTATCATTTACCATATGTTTTAATCTTTGATAAAATACGGGTCCCATAAATACACTACATTCTACTTGTTCACCTGTTAAACCATTATGTAGTAATTCATTACCATGAGCTTCATATCCTAATTTAATCAATTCGTCGCAAATATCTTTCACTTCAAATTGACCAAATGATGTTCCATCGCCAAACAAACCTAATTCTACTAATACCTTTCCTAATACAGTTTCTTTTAATTGTCCAATAGTCATACGTGATGGTATAGCGTGCGGATTAATAATAATATCAGGTTTTAGACCACTCGCAGTAAATGGCATATCCGATTCAGGAATAATATTACCAATTGTACCTTTTTGACCGTGGCGCGAGGAAAATTTATCACCTATCACAGGTTTTCTTACGATTCTCAATCGCACTTTAGCAAAATTATAACCTTCGCCATTTCTATCAATATAATTTTTATCTACGTAGGTTTCTTCAGCAGTTCGGTGAATACGACTTTGATCTTCAAATTTAATTACTTTTGTATGATCGTTTCTATTTTCTTTTATAGGAGTCACTTTTGCAATAATAATATCACGATTTTCAATTAATGTATTTTCAGGAACTACACCCTTACTATTAACTTTATTATAATTACCAAATTTCATGCCTTTTGTTTTGCTAGGATCTGGTTTGCATCTAATTTCTTCATCACCATTAATTTTTTGTTTATCTTCATCTTTTTCTGTATGATAAATAGTTGTAACAAATAAGCCTCTATCAATAGATCCTTTATTGAACAAAAGCGAGTCCTCTTGATTATAACCTGTATGTGTCATAATAGCAACAATTACATTTGTTCCTGATGGTATTTTATTCAATTGAATTAAATTCATGACACGGGTGTCAACCAAAGGTCTACTTGGATAATTCAATACATAAGCAGTTTTGTCCATACGATTTTCATAGTTGGTTACATAAACTCCCATCGCTTGTTTTCCCTGCGCACATTGATAACAGTTTCTAGGTGATTGATTATGCTCAGGAAAAGGAATACATGATGCTAGTACTCCAAAAATAGTACTAGGATGAATTTCACAATGAGTATATTTGTATGTCCTGTCACCTTTTTGTATTAAATCTTTGGGCTTTGTTGCAATCATTGACCACATTTGTTCATCTGAATCTATATATTCAATAACAGACTGATTATTATCATAACCAATTAATAAATTGTCCCAATTAATTTCAGAGTTTTTTAATTTATTTATCATTTTATTTGTTATTAAAATATTACTATTTTTTACTCTTAACAGTGGCCTCATTAGTCTACCACCATCATTACAGATTCTCAATTCTTTGTTTCTGTAATCAAATATAATAGAAGTATAAATATTGATTATACCCTTGTATTTTTTTTCTTTCAAAGAATTATATAACTCTTCTACTTCATTTGTAATACCTACCCAAGCACCATTTATAAAGACTTTAACTTTATCATGTAATTCAAATGCTGAGTTAATATCATTAATATTAATTATACTAGGCATAACATAATCATATAGTGAAGATGAATTGGAATATATTGTTATATGAGTCATGTAACTCAAATTCTTTACAATTCCAACAGACTGTCCTTCAGGAGTATTGTGAACGGCTAAACCATCTTTTAAAAGGAATCTTCCGCGTTTATTGTGTAATTGCCATCCTACATATGGACCAATTCCTACTTCTTGTAATTTAAATTTACTGCACATAAAAGATTTACTTCTTATAAGTAACGTTTCATTTTCTATAGGCATTAATTTTTTTCGTGGTAAAAGTGTTGGAATTTCATAAATTTTATGGCCTGTAATTGTTAACTCTTTATATGTGCTAAATTTTTTATCTCCACTTTTTTCATCAGTCCATTGACTTTTTCCTTCTTTTATACCACACGAAAATCCAAGAGACATCGCCAAGGTATAAGCATCTTCTATTACTCTATAGTTAGCAGGTCCTTGAGCAATACGTATTTCACGTCCTTCAGCACGAACAGAACCATCTGTATCTATTAATCCAGCCAAAACTTGTAATCTTGTTTCTCTATCATTTGTAAGATATTCATTTGGAATATGTTTATTTTTTAAAAGATTATATTTACGAAGATATTTTTTAAGAGGGGCTTCTTCAACTCTATTACATAATCCTTGATTAGATGCCTCTTTATTTTTCTTAGAAACTACTGAGAAACTATATCTTCTTCCATTTACTACTTCCGCTCCATTTTCTTGACCCCATTTTTCCCAATAAGCAAGTGTTTCAAAATCCGTTTTATAATTCAAAGCAAATCCGGTTCCATCACTTAAACCATCTCCTAACCACATACCAAGTAAATACGGATCCAACTCTACATCTTTTTTTGTCCAATGTATACCTTCAGTTTTAAACACAACCAATTTATCTTTTGTTCTTTGATTTAAAGTCAAATACTTTTCAATAGTTATATCCAGCGTATCGTCATCATTAAAACTATTTACAAACTCTTGCGCGGCTTCTAGCGAGTCAAAATATTTTTCTTGAAAAACCAATTTATCACGATTTAAATATTCTACAAAATGCGTATAATTCCTATCGCTTCTATTTGATTTTCTAATCACTTTATGACCTCTTATTTTGAGTGTAAGAATATGATTATCTGTTACACGATGGTTCATAAAGTTTTTTTTATCGGGTATAACATCATACATATTCTTGAAGCCTTCGCAAGTAGAACGAACGCATACTGAGTTACCTAAATCATCAATAAGTATGTCATCAATTTTTATATCACCCGCACGTTTGAAAGTTCCATCCCACATTAAAATCATTGTTTCAGGATCAAAACATTCTGCAGGACATATCATTCCCCACGACGTATTATGTAGTTTACGCGGAGGAATTAATTTGCCACTTTTATCAGTAGGAGTAGAAATTCTTCGTGCGTGACTTAAACTGGAAACATAAGTTAATCTATTTAATACTTGTGCTACACCAACTTTATTTGAATTTGAGTGTTTTATTCCAAAATCGCCTGTTGCAAGAGCTCGTTTCAAACCATTTTCTATAGTAGTTGATTTAATAATTTTACATATATTTGTGAAATTAATTATGTTTTCATAATCATCTTTTGATTTCCATGAACCTGTATTAATTTCGCGTATTACTTGCTTTTCCATATCTTTTACCAATTTATTGAAATAATTTCTAAACAAATTATTAAGTAATGTACCTGTTAAATCAATACGTTTATTTACAAAAGAATCTCTATCGTCTTGTTTAATCATTTCAAAATTTGCTTGAAGCAATTTATTCGCCATATAACCCAAGAAATAAATTTTCTGTGTTATATTATGACAATGTGGAAATAAATCATTATTTAAAATATCCATAGTAAACTCCAATTTTTTCTTAGCACCTGTTTCCCTGTCCATATTTATAGGAGTATACATAGCAAAACCTGTTATATATTTTATACATTCTTCTTTTGATAAATATTTATTAGCATCAATGATAGAACCTTGTAAAGATTCTAATATTTTTTTATTATTGTCATTTGTTATGTCTAATAAAATTTTTTCACATATTTCTTTATCTGTTATTACACCTAAAGCACGAAACACCACAAACAATGGTATTGGTTGTTTAATACGAGGTATTTGGACAAACAACGGATTTCCAAATCCATTGTTTTTTGAACTTATCATCATATTTATTTGTTTTGGTGAAATGCATTTAAAATCAGGAACAGATTTTATTTCAGCTATCCATGTATATTTTGTATTATTTTTTGAAACATTAAAACAATATACTTTATTCTCAGCAGCTCTCTCTTGCCCTAAAACAGTTTTTTCTGAACCATTTATAATAAAATAACCACCAGCATCAAATTTGCATTCTCCTGTTTGTGTATTTTCAAAATGTTTATATTGATTCAATACACAAATATTTGATTTTAACATAATTGGTAATTTACCAATATGTATTCCTGGTAAAGTTTTATAAAATATTTGAGTACTCTCTAATTCTGGACCACTTCTTACAACATACTTAATGTTAACATCTACTGTCATTGAAGAAGCATATGTAAAATTACGGAGTCTTGCTTCTTGTGGAAACATTAATTTAATCGCTCCATTATTTTCGTGAATTTGTGGTCTGTAAATATGAAAGTTTTCAAAAGTTACAAAGGCTTCTAATGAATATTTTTTGTTATTTGGATCGTAATCTTGTTCTGAAACAATGTGAACAGGATTAAACATTTCTATTGTTTTTGAAATTTGATATCCTACAAAATTATTATATGATTCCAGTTGATGTCTAACTAACCTTTCCAAATGTTGACCTCTAAAATAAGATTCTATGATATTCCATGGTGTTTCTATGTATTGATCATTTTCAAGATCAAAATGTTCAAATTCAAATTCTTTTTCAAAACTCATTTTTTCAGTGTAAATCGGTTTATTTGACATCATTAAAGGTATATTTATTATTTCAATTTATTTTTATATTGTTTATAATTTATAATAGTTTTTTCAAAAAAAATATAAT
>Ga0114973_10000033_pt1 | contig 77939 bp, 82 predicted proteins | sample M_140807_MF_Meta_FD_87025 | JGI IMG/M metagenome (GOLD analysis project Ga0114973, IMG submission 87025) | Freshwater microbial communities from Lake Montjoie, Canada to study carbon cycling - M_140807_MF_MetaG | ecosystem: Environmental > Aquatic > Freshwater > Lake | place: Lake Montjoie... | reverse complement strand
TAAAAACAACTAGAAAAAGTAATTGACATAATATAAAATAAACAAATTTATTTTATATAATTATTTTATTATTAATATATTTTATATATTTTATATATTTTTAATTAGTTCAATAAATTTTTTTTCACATATTTCCATTGACAAATTTTCTAATATATACTCTCTCGGTTTATATGTATTTAATTTTGATATAAATAAATTATATTTGTCTTCCAATTCTTCAAAATTATAGAAATACTCACCACATCTTTCATCCCAATAAGGTATAGTTGTTGCGGGAATGTCATCGTACTTTGAGCCATATTCTTGTTTCATTGAAGTAACATTCCAAACAAGTAATGGAACATTACAAGATAAAGCTTCTTCAAGTGCGAAACCTTGACTTTCATGTGCGTCTAACCATATTCCATATTTAGAATTTTGTAAATAATATAAATATTCTTCTTCAGAATATTTTGAACAATAATCAAACAATTTAACTTCAAGATTTTGTGTTTTTAAAAAACTCAAAAGAAATTCTAATTCACTTGGTTTTCTTCTTTTAAAATATATAAATACTTTTTTTCTCTCTTCAATAGTATTTATTTCATTAAATTTTGTTGTATCAACACCAAATGGCATAGTTTTTATTTTAATATTATTACAAACCACATTATTTTTCCAAACATCAGCAGCCCATTCACTAGGTTGAACATAAATAGTATTTTTTTCTCTTATTATATCCAATAATTTTTTTTCTGGAAAAATACTAAAATGAGGTCCAAATAAAAATTTAGTATTTGGATATTTTGAAACATCTATTGGATAATTTGGCGAATAAACACAATCATAATTATTTAACTCAATACTATTTAATATTTCAGAATTATTAATTATGTGTAAATCTATATTTTTATAATTTTTCAAAGCAAAATCATTTTTAATATGCATTCCATTTTGTAAATATATAATTTTCATATATTTAAAACTACATTTTATATTTAAATTATTATTTTAATAAAGTTTTATTAATTAAAATACTAATTCAAAAGATGGACATATTGTTTTATTCCAATCTATATCTTTATCTGGATTTATTACATCATATACGTTATTACTATTATTATGTGCTAATTTTATAAACCTAGATACATTTGAAGAAAAATCACAAATTGATATATTCGAATTTAAAACAATATCTATACCTACTAACATTTCTGTTGTATGTTCATAAATTTGATTATTATTTAGTTTATCTATTGAAGTAAAATTTCTTAAATTTTCAATTACAGATGAAATATATTCTTTATTTTCAATATGTTCTTTAAATGCCCATTCAATGCCAGCTTTATTGCAATTAAATATAATCATACCACCTTTTGTTTCTTCTTTGCATAAAGTTATAATATGTATATCTAGTTTATTTTTAGTTAGATAATTTTTTAATTCTAAATAACAATTATAATCGTCTGTTTGTAAAAAAATAGTATGACAATTTTGGTTTTTACTTAATAAAACTTCAATATATTTTTCTGTACTAATATAGTTACTTTCTCCAGATAACTTATCACCACGCCTAATAAAAATTGAATCGTAATTTTTTAAAGAAAGTTTTTGTTTCGTTATCTCAATTCTATTTTTTATATAATCATTATAAATGTATATTTCCTTTATAATATTTTTATATTCTGTAATTGAAAAATCTTCTATTTGTTGATGATGATAAAAATATTTATCTTCACATATATTCGCATCATTAATATCTATATTTTTAAAATAATCTTCCCATCCTTTATCATATTTAAATAACCAATTACACGAATCAACCTTAAACTGCAAATTATTTTTTTTGGCATATAAATAATGATTTACCATAAAAAAAAATAATGAATAAAATCCTGCACTTTTGTCTAATTTTGTTATTATCATTTTAATTTATAATATTATTTATTTATATTATTGTTTATATTATTATTTAAAAATACATATAATATTATATTTATAAGTTTATATGCCGTTTATTGATGAACTTTTACATTATAAAAACCCTGTATTTCTAGAAACAGGGTCCCATCATGGAAATACAATTTATAAAATATTAAATAACAAATTATATATTCCTTCAGAAATATACAGTTTAGAATTATCGGACGTTTTTTTTGAAATGTGTAAAAAAAGATTTGAAAATAATTCAAATATTCATTTATTTAAAGCAAACTCTAAATACGAGTTATATAATATAATTAAGGAAATTAATACTACTATTACATTTTGGTTAGATAGTCATTGGTCAGGTTGTCCTGATGTAGGTTGTGATAATGTAACAGTTTGTCCTATACTAGAAGAATTAGAACAAATAAAACAACATTTTATTAAGACACATACTATTATAATTGATGATATTCGTTTAATGAATAATAGTCTAGATAGATACACTGGGTTTCATGTAACTTTAGATGAAATTTTAAAAAAAATTTATGAAATAAATCCAAATTACAAAGTAAAGTATTATGATGATGAAACTGCTAAAAATGATATATTGGTAGCATATATAGATAATAAAATTTGCGTTCATAAATATTTAACAGTATGTAAGACTAATCCTCAACCGCCAGGATTAGCAGACTTTTTACGAGGAACAATTGCTTTGTATAATTTTTCAAATCAATATGGTTATAAATTATTAATTGATTGTAATCATCCATTATTTACTTATTTGAAACCAAATGAAAATTTAATAAATGATAACTCTTCAGAAGTAATTGAAATGCTTCCACCATTATCATATGTTAACATATATGATGAACTAAAAAAAATATTTATTAAAGGTGAACCATTTTCTATAATAACTAATTCATTTTATGCTTTACAAAATGATAATCCCATAAATTGGGGTTTAATTTCTAATGATTGTAAAGAATTTATGAAACATATATTATCTCCAACAGAAGAAATTGAACAAAAAATAGAATTTTTGTTTAACTTTTATAATATTAATTCTATTAATAATAGTTTTAAGGTAATACATTTACGTTGCGGAGATAATTTTCTTCACAATAATATTTTTGATGAAAATTTATACAAGTTATATTTTGATAAAGTTAATGACTTAGTAAATAAAAACCAAGATATTAAATTTATTTTATTATCAGATTCTTCAAAAATAGCAAATAAATTAAAAGAAGATATTCCATTAATAAATTATTGGAACAATAATAAAATTCACTTGGGTGACTTAAAAAATTATGCAGACACTTCTGTTTTTGATACATTAGTAGATTTTTTTATAATGTCAAAATCAAATGAAATATTAGTAATAAATGAGTCAGGCTTTAGCAAGGTGGTAAGTATAATTTATAATATTAAATATACAAATATTTAGATACTTATAAAGTTAACATGTTTGATTATTTACTTTATTAATATATTCTTCATAAATATTCTTCATTATCATATGACCATTCTCATTATAATGGTATATTTTATTATCGTCTGATACTAAATCATTTATATTATATCCTTTTTTATTTATTTCTTTTACAGGATTAATAAAAAAAAGTTTATGTTTTAAACATATATTTTCTAATATTTCTGATAACTTATATCTTTCACTGTTTGTATCTGTTACTATGTGACAAACAATTATTACATTTTTTGCATTTAATTCATGAATTATTTCAAGAATATCATTTTCAATTTCATCATCACTTTGTTTAATTACTTCACTTTTAGACGTTAAGTCATTTATCATAGTATATAAAGCTCTGTGAATATAAATATTATTATGTTTATAAGTTTTTCTGCTTGATATTTCAATAATATAAATATCAGTTTCTTCAAATATGTTTTCAAATTGTTTAGAATAAATAGGTATTTTGGTCAACATAGGTGTTCTAAATGTAGTGATAGTTTGTTCTTCTGATAAATGATTATGTTTTATAAATCTTATTACTTCTAAAATTTCTTTTGTATCATACGTATAAGATATTTCATTTCTTATTTTATTATTGTAATCAGATAAAGATTCTAGTCGACAAGTTCCAAATAAGGTAACTTTTAATTTATTATACATCTAATGTAATTTTATATAATTTTATCTATTTTTAATCCTAAACTTTCTAATGAATAATTTTCATCCCAAAATTTTTTAGTTTCTTCGGTAAAAATAGGTCTATTTATAAATTCCAAATATTTTTCATCATCATTATCTAGTTCTATTATTTTATTTATTAATTTTTCAAAAGATTGTTCGCTTTCATCTTCTAAAAATAACATAGAGTCTATATTAAATATATTTTTTATATTATGAGTTCCCCAATATATAGGAATAGTCGGTGCTAAATATGGATTTACTATTTTTTCAGTTGAATAAGTTTCCATTTTAGTATTCTCAAAACATATCATAAATTTATAAGAACCTATAATATTAAAGTATTCATTTGACCAATAAGGATATTGAATATTATAACCTACATTATTTGCATATCCGCCCATTGAATCTACTTTTTTATAATTATTAAGTTTTTCAAATATTTTATTTCTAATTTCACATTTATGATTAGATACAATAAAGGAGCAAAACTTTTGTGGAATTGTATAAATTTTCTCTCTATTATAAAGTTTTGGTAAAAAATTATTACAGTGAATATAAGCAATAGATAAAGGTAGGTCAACAATATTTTTAATATTATTTACAGACGTTAAAACAAAATCATAGTTGAGATGTTCAGGCAATGCTGGTTCTCCTATAAAATTTATTTTATATATCCAATTTTTTATTTTTCTAATTGTGTCATCTGGACTATTCGCTTCTAAAAGAACATTAGCTTTATTTATATCATATGTTATTTCAAAATTATTTAATTTTGTATATAAAAAAAGTTGCTCAAAAAATCCAATATGGTTAGCATCTGTTTTATTATAGAAACCATTCCACCAATTGAAAGGATAAATATATAACTTATTTTCTGACATATAAATATTTAAAATTTAGTATTTAAATATTTATTTACAAGTATTTTTTTAAATATATTTCATATTTTGGTGGTAAATTAGTATTTTCTTCTATGGGAATAATATCTAACTTCGAAAAATTTAAAATATTAACATAATTTTTAATATTTGTTTCTAATATTTCTTTATTAAGATGATGTTTATTATTATATTCATTATCAGAAAAGCTTATAATTTTATTTACAATAAAATCTAAATCACCAAAATAGCTAAGATGCCACCCGCCATTTTTGATAATAAGACTTGTAGCATACATATCACGCATTTTTTGGAATGATATATTTAAATTTTTATAAGCATAATATGTTAATAATTTAACACCATGCCAAAAATGTCTTCTACTTCTCAAATTGCAGTAATACATATCTAATTCTAATTGATACAGTTGTGAATTATCAAATTTTAACGGTGTGTTTACTGGGTCAAATACATTTTCTTTAGAATAATTAATTGTTGCATCTTTTGATATATATAAATTATATGTACTATTTTTAAATTCAAGTAATATATTTGGATTAGGTATTTCATCTAAATCAGAAGAAAGTATAATATCATTATCATTTAATTTATCTAAAATAGCATCTATTCCTTTTTTTATACAATTTCTTTGATGAAATTCATTTTGCCATTGTTCATTATTAGATATATTAATATTTGGAACCTTAAAAGGAAAATCTTCTACTATTATGTGAATTATTTTTTCATTAAATTCTTTATACATTTCTTTATTTTCATTATAAAATAACTGTTTAGGTATTCCAGTAAATGTATGAGTTGATTCAACAATTATAAAATAATCAACAATATCATTTAAAATAGATAATCTATAATATAATAAATCAAATTCATTATAGAATATAAAACAATCTATAATTTTCATGTATAATTTAATAAATATATATATACATATATTTTAACTAATTATTTATTGTAAAGTTTAAATACTTAGTTATTAGTTATTAGTTATTAGTTATTAGTTATTAGTTAAATATAAATTTAATTTTTATTTTTAATTAATATAGTAAAATATGCAAAACTTGGAGACAATATTTGATAATATATATAAAAATAATGGTTGGGATATGGGACAAAATGAAAGTAAATCAGGATTAGGTAGTACAAATGAATATACTATAAATATTAGAAACACATTTATTAGTTTTATAAAAGAAAATTCTATAAAAAATGTATTAGATACTTCTTGTGGCGATTGGTATTGGATGAAATTTATAAAAAGCAATTTGCCAAATTATACTGGACTAGATATAGTAAAAGATATAGTTGATAAAAATAATGAATTATACTCAGATTCTAATACAAAATTTATTCACACTGATTTTTTATCATTTATTAAAAAACAAGAAGATAAATCAATAGACTTAATATTATGTAGACATACATTAGAACATTTACCAACTGAATATAATATAGAATTTTTAAAGGAATGTAAAAGAGTTTGTAAATATCTTTTTGTTACTGGTTATAATAATATAAATAAATTAAATGTTGATTTACCTGATACAATATATAGACCTATAAACTTAAAATTATCACCATATTCAGATATTTTAAGTCCTTATTATAAACATGAATTTTATGATGGTCCAAATTATACTTTTTTATCAGAAATGGTAATGAATATTTATGATTTTAGTATTTGTTAATTATATCTAAGATTTGTTTAGAAGTATTACCATTTCCATATACATTACATTTAGGTAAATGTTCTGAAGGTATTTGTTCATATATATTATCTAATAATGAATAATCTTCTAATACTGTAATATATTCTTTAGGTATATGGGTTCTTTCAGTAGATGCTCTTAAAACTATACAATGCTTACCTAAAAAAGACGCCTCTTCTTGAATTCCTCCAGAGTCAGTAATTAAAAAATTACTATTCGCAATTTGTTTTGTAAATTCTATATGATTACACGGTTTCCTTAATTCAATTGTTCCTATATCTTTAATTGTTTCTCTTACTTTATATTGTAGTTCTGGATTATGATGTAAATACCAAATATATTTAATATGTGGTGTTTTTTTAACTAATCGTTTTAATCCTAACAATAAATTATCTACTTTATCCCAATTTTCTCTCCTATGAAATGTAATTAAAACAATATTATCCATTTTACATTCAAGATTATATGAATTTATTAAATCTAAAATAGTATTCCCGACATTTTGTATAATTCCAGATACTTTTTCATTATGCAGAATAGTAGAAGAATCATTATGTGGTGTAAAATGAAAAGAAGCTATTCTTGAAATCATTTGACGATATGCTTCTTCAGGAAATGGTCTAGTTAAATCATATGTCCTTAAACCAGCTTCAATATGAATAATACATTTCTTTAATTGGAAACCAGTTAAAGCACTATAAAATGCGGTTGCTGTATCTCCTTGAACTATTATATGAGAACATTCATTTATAAAATTGGGTAATTTTTGTATTATTTCACTTCCTATATTGCATAATCTTTCTTCTGTAATATTCGTTATAATTAATTTTTCATAATTATCATCTAAACTTTCATCAATATTTTCATGTTGAGTTATATAAATAACTTTATATGAATGTGTTTTTCTTATTTGAAATTCATTAATTATACATTTTATTTTTAAATATTCTGGTCTAGTACCAAATACAATCGCATATTTATTTTCCATTTATTTTAATTTATATTATTTTTAAGCATTAATTTAATAATATAAATTTAATTTTTAATATTTGTTACTTTTACTATTTTCCATGAATGTTCTCCAGAAGCAACAAAAGGTATATTTAAATAACTCAATATTTCATAATCATAATTTTTATCTAATTCTTCACCAAAAGAGAAAAAATGATTAAAATCATCAACAACTATTATAGTATCATTTTTAACAAAATTTTTAATTTTATTAAACCAATATTTTCTATTTTCTCCATTTGGTCCATCTATTAAAATTAAATCAAATTTTATATTATCTTTAATATAATCTTCTATATTAACATTTTGTATATTGTTTTCACTATATAAATTTATATTAAATAAGTCTTTATTTTTTGGTAAATATTCTGCATTTGTTTCAAATATAAAATAATTAAGCTTTTTAACATTTTGAAATAAATTATATATTTTTAAACTTGAATTACCACTTCCAAATTCTAATATATTGTAATTGTCATAATTCTTATTTAAATCTATATTTTTAAATAATGATGTCATTTCTAAATTTGTATACGACCATCCTCCATCAAAAATATTATATATAGTTCCACTCCACATAGTATATATATATATTTGTATAATTTTTAAAATTTAAACGTAATTAAATATTTATTAAATTTGAATCAAACTTACACTCTAATTGAGATAATTCGTGTCCATCTATAGTATATTCTCTATTACTTGAACCTTTCATAAATTTATCTAGACTAGAACCTATATCCAAATAAATATTGTGAGGGTGTTCATTCCATGCGTGTGAAATTAATATCTTTGAAATAGGTCCTCCTGAAAACAAAAATAATTTATTTTTATATTTTCTAACTTCATTCAAAATATTTGATAAATATTCCTCACCTTTATTATCCCATTCGTTTACCAAATATAGAGGAATATTAATATATTTTTGTACTAAAAAACTATTGGGTAAATCGTTTGGACCAATAAAAATAAATGGTATTTTTTCATCTAATAAAAAACTAGTCCATCTTTTCCAATTTTTATTTACAAAAACATTTGCAAATGTTGTATATGAAGGGTGTAGTTTAAAATTTTCAATATACCATTTTCCCATATTAAAATTGCAACATCCACAAGGTATTCCAACATAACAATTTTTTTTTGATGCTAAATGTATAGCATAATTTAAATCATTATATAATTTTCCATTTTGAATAAATGTCCAATTATCTATATTTGTCAATGTGTTGTTTTGAAGAATATGATATTCTCCATCAGCTGGTCGTATTAAAGCAAATGAATTATTATTTTTTATTTTATCTATAAAGTTATTAAAATCGGTACTACTATTTACGGTCTGTCTTTTTATTAGTATATTAAACCCATTTGTTAGTGCTTCTACAAAAGGCTTATTAAATGGATCAATTTTATCATTAATATTTGATCCACTATTACCATCACAACCGATTTCCCATGCAGTTTTAGGAAGTGACCCAAACAAAGATAAATCATTACTCGGGTGAGGAGGTACATAAGTAGCTATATTAGCATATTTTTGAAGCATAAATGCGAAATTAATATCTTCACCAACACAAAAATGTTCATTTACTTTTGGACATTCTGCAGTAAAATAACTTATCCATTCTTTCTTAAAAAACCAAGAATGTCCAACAATATCAACAGGTTTTGAAAAATTATTATTGCCATCCCAACCATATCTTTTTAATATATCATATTTATCTGTATCTTTAAATATAACTCCAATTGTTCCATATAAAGCCTCTTTTTCTTTCATACAATCCATACAATTTTTAAACCAATTATGTCCTGGAATTGTATCATCATCAAAAATACAAACATATTCAGTATCTGCTAACTGACTAATAATGAATCTAGACCATACTCCAGAATTATAATTGCAGTCAAAAACTTTAAAAAAAGGGTCATTTTTATATTGTGTTAAATTAATATCTTTATTTCCATTATTCCAAATAATTATGGATTTTGGTGGTATAGATTGACTTTTTATTGCATTAATTTGTTCTTCTAATACATGATACCTTCTAAAAATATTTACTATGGCTGTTATATTTGTTTCCATTTAATTAATATTTTAAATTACTTTTATATTATTTTATTATTATTTAAAAATAAATATTTTAAATTTATGTATATGAATACACAAGAGTATATAATGCTTATTATGAACTGCAAAAAATATATGAAAAAGGCTTTATTTCAAAAGCGAACTTGGTTACCGCTTATACCTTCCCATCTTAAATACTATCATGTAATAGGTGATGAAAATTTGGATACTGAGTTTAAGTTTGATAATGATGCTTGTGTTTTATGGGTTAAAACAGCTGATGATTATAATTCATTACCCAAAAAAGTCATAGCATCTTATAAAGCAGTTTCAGAAACATTTGATTTTAAATATTTATTTAAAACAGATGATGACCAAATATTAGTTAATAACAAATTTTTTGATATAATAACAAATCTTATATCATCAAAGACGCCGAAGACACATTATGGTGGCTATATTGTAGATGTTCCAAAACCATATTTATCTCAGTATCATAAAATACATCCTGAATTACCATCTTATTTACCTATATTACAAACAAGATATTGTAGTGGTCGTTTTTATTTTCTCTCTAAAGCAGCCATAGTAAATTTAATTTCAAAGAGAGAAATAATCGAAAAAGAATATTTAGAAGACTACGCAATAGGTCTGAATTTAGATATGTATTATAAAAAGGATTTACTTTCAATAGCTACAAATAAATTTTTTACAGATATTGAATTATCAGATTTTCCAAAATGGTTGGAAGAAGGTAAAATTTAAGTAGTATTATAAATTAAATAAATTTAATTTAGGAGTAGATTTTTCTTTTACTATTTTTTTTTTAAACGCTTCTTTATCTAAGTCTAACATAAGATTTGAATAATTTGTCGGTCTCTTTTCAATATCACTATAATCTTCTCTCTGTGTTACAGTTAAAGGAATAATTAAATACCAATTATCTTTTTGTTGTAAAGAAAACCAGAACTTATCTATAGCATACAATCTATGTTGGTCAGGAAATTTAAGTAAGTTTTTAATTCCTGCTCTATAATTTTCAATTAATGTATCAAAATAATGACTATTAACTAAATAACCTGTAGTTGTTTGACAGCTAGATATTTTTACACAAGTTTCATCTATTTTTTTATATGGTGCTATGTTATTTCCACCAATTAACACAACATCCCAATCTTTATGATTTTGTAAAAAAATATTTAACTGATTTTTTAAAAGTTCTGGATATAAAAATTTTATATCATCTTCAACAATTAATAGATGAGACCATTTATTTATTTTCGCAAATTCCAAACATTTTAAATGACTAATACTACAACCTAATGCGCCATTTGTTAATTTAACAGCATTAAATCTTGTAGCAGGTATTCCTAACAATTTTAATTGTTTCTCTACATGAGTTTTTCTATCTGGTCTTGATTCTAAATTAATATAAAAAGCGTGGTTAATTTCTTGAATAGAATTCATAATTATATTTACTAATTTATTTTAAATTAGTTTATTTTAAATTAGTTTATTAATATTAATTAAGTTTTAAAGAATAAAATTTGTTTTTTTCTCTCTTTAATCATTAAATGAAAGATGAAACTTTTACTGAAGAAGAGAAAATTAAAATTTCAAAACAAATAAAAAATATAACTATATATGATGTCAATAAAGAAATGGATGATTTAATGACAATTGGAGAGAAAGCATGTACGATATCTTCCAGGTCTCGTGTTGGAAATAATATTGTAGATTATTTTACATTTAGACAGAGACTAGAAACGAAAGGTAAATATGATATAAATTTTTTTGAATTTATAATAAATATGGATGATTTTAAGAAAAAAAAATTTATTCAAACGATGTTGACATATTATAAAGATGTCAAAAATAAAAATAATACAAAAAATGAATATACTGTTTTCAAAGAAGTGTATAATATTTGCATAAGTGCAATAAATATTATGAGACCATTAAACTGTATGGAAATATATACAAAATATAAAGCAAAACGTGTATTAAATTTTTGCGCTGGATGGGGTGGTTCAACTGTTGCGGCAGCTGCGTTAAATTTGGAGGCGTTTTATGGTGTTGATATAAATACAGATTTAGAAGAACCTTACGACAAAATGGTAACGTATTTGAAAACAAAGTCGGCGACGAATTGTGAAATATTTATATGTGACGCTCTTAAGTTTGATTACAATAAAATTAGTTACGACACTGTATTTACATCACCACCATATTATTTTTTGGAAAAATATGCGAATTCTCTAAAATATAGTACAAAAAAAGATATGGATGAAAATTTTTATAAACCATTATTTACCAAAACGTATAATGGTCTTAAAATTGGAGGTCACTATATAATTAATATATGTAAAGAAGTTTATGATAAAGTACTTAAAGAACTGCTAGGTGAGGCACATGAAATATTTCCATTAAAAAAATCAAAAAGGCAAAACAATTATACCGAACTTGTTTATGTCTGGTTAAAAAAATAAATTATAAAATTACTTATTTTGTTTCATGATTAATTATATCGTTTACAAAACATTCATAATAATCATTAAATAATTGGTTACAAATTTGACTTCCTTTATAAAATACAAATTTTTCATGTTTGCCTTTTTTTGTATAAAAACAATATTTTGTCCACTCATCTTTAATATTTTGACATTTTGTGTTAGGGTGGTTATTATTATCATAAATATTAATTACATCTTTCAAAATTTTATTAGTTGTATTCATTTAAAATAATAAATTATTATCTTTAAATTTTTTATTATTTTAATAAGCGCCTCCTAGTCCAATTCTGGCGCTTGCTTGTGCTCTTGGTTTAACACCTATATATGCTGCATATTGTGCAGAGTATTTATTTGGAGGTGGTGGTACATTATATTGTTGAGACATTTGTGTTGGAATTTTTGATATATGTCCATTTTGAGTAAATTGTTGATATACTTGTTGATGCATCTGTGGATGCATTTGTGGATGCCTCTGTGGATACATTTGTTGCTGCATTTGTGGATGCATCTGTGGATACATTTGTTGCTGCATTTGTGGATGATTATACATATTATTAGGATTATTATTGGAATTATCATCGGTATTATCATCAGTATTATCATTTACATTATTATTAAAATTGTTATACACATCGGTTTCTATTAATTCTTTTTTACCGTTTTCTATTTCTTGTAATAACTTTGCCGGCACTTGTTTACCCATTGATATTAAATACCTTACCATATTTTCTTTTTTTTCCAAGGTTGTTGGATAATATGGTATGTTTGACCAGTCCTTTGTTGTAGCAATTGTTTTTGTTGTCTCTTTAATTCTATCTGGATGTATTATTTTTCTTTTTGGCTCTCTTAAATCATAATTATAATACTCTTCAGTACCAAATTGTATATAAGTTAAAAACGTTGCTATATTAATATAATAAATACGTGGATTATTTACAGCAAAAATATTATCATTTGGATTATCAGATTTTAAATCTATAGTATACTTCAAGTTGCTAATTGTAATTAAACCATCTAAACCATTATCATGTTCTCCACGCCAAGGGTCTTTTTTACTAATTATTCTAGATACACCATCAAATAATTGAAGAATTTCTGGACTACCAATATTATAAAATACGCTTCTGTCTACTTTTAACCCTACAGTATCACATCTTTTTTGTAAAACATTATCTTCCATACCCCATCCCCAAAAACAAGGATAACCGTTTGTTGTTTCAAAATCGACACCTTTCATTATAACTATACCACCTAACGCATATTTATAACCATAATAATGTTTTACTACACCTTGAGTAGTTTCATAATCAAATATTTTATGAAACGGAATTGTGTCTACATCATTAAATATAAATGTAATATCTTTATAATGGTCCGGATATTTATTTTTGATAGCAATAAAACCGATATTTTTCATAGCACCTCTATTAAATGTTCTAGCGTCGCATTGATGTGAAAAATATATTTCATAATCATCCTTTTCCTCAAGTATAAAACTCATATATTTGCTAAAAAAGAACTTATGTTGTATACGATTTCTATATGGAACTATAAAAACACGTTTAGGAATTTTAATTTCTTCTTTCATATCATTCGACATTTATAATTTTATCAAAGCAAAAATTTTGTGTATACAAACTAATAAACTTAAATATACTTTTTAAATAATGTATAAAAATATATTTAAAGATAAAACAATAATATTACATAATATTACCATATTTGCTCTTTTTTGTTTTTATTAATACAATTTTATCGTATGAGCCATCATGCCTTTCATGTAAACATTTTATACCACATAAATCTAATCAAGACTATGGGTTATGTAATATGTTTAAAAATAATGTTTACTATAATAATGAAATTAAACTCATTAATAATTTAGCTACACATTGTAGAAATAATGAAAATTTATGTGGAAAACAAGGGTTTTTATATGAGTTAAAGCAAGATCAAGAAGATAAACAAATTTCATATGAATATGATGAGTTGCAAAATAGATGTTGTGGAGAAGTTAATGAAACAGATGAAATTGAACAGCTTGAAAGAGAATTCTTTGAAGTATTTCAAAAAATAAAAAAACATAATAAAAAAAGAATTTATAAAACTACAACAGATTTGTACAAGTTATTTAAACATAAATAAATATTTTTATTGAATTATAATAGTTAAATAATTTTTATACAGATGTTAAATTATATTTTTTAAATATAGCAGCTGGCATAAGCTCATCTTTAATTTTATCTAATTTTTTATAACATTTATTTATTGTTACTTCACTTGTTTCACTAACATTTTTAACATCTTTTTTACTTACATTTAATTTACAAATTTGTGATACAAAATAAACTACACCAGCAGCAATTGATGGAGGTGTGTTTTCAGGCATTATATCCATTCTTTCTATTTTCATCGAAATAAACTGACAAAGTTTTGTAAGCTCAATATTTATATTTAATTTGCTACAATATCTTTCGATAAACGCTTCTGGTTTAGTTTTACCAAAATTAGTTTTCTCTTTATTATCCATATCTTTTTCTAAGTTATTAATAATAGCAAGAGCATTTTTACAACCTTTGGTAGCACTTGTTACATCCAAACGGAAAATAGATGCTATTTCTTTTGCTGTTCTAGGATAATTATTTACTCTACAAGATATATATATAGATGCTGCTAAAATTCCATCTCTATTATCACCTCTAAATGTTAACTCATATTCTGATATTTTTTTATGATAAATTATAGCATCATCTATAATCATCTTAGGAATTCCAGCATTTTGTGCCATAATTGTTATTATTTGAAATTCATCATATTGTGATTTTTCTTTATATGGCATTGATTGCCACTCGGTATATCGTCTTATTTTTCTCATTTCGTAAGACATTGGTCCATTACATAAAACTTTACATCCATAAGACGACTCCTTCAATAATGGATTTATAGGCATACCACATCTTGTAGGGTCTGAATTTTGATTATCATCGGCACCATAGTATCTCCATTCAGCTGTTTGGTCTACTAAATCTTTATAAATAATACCACACTTATTATTTGTACATGTTAAAAATCCTTCCTCTGAAAATGCTAAATTACTTTCACACCTTTCACATACTTCTCTATTACCTGAACCATATATACATTCTAAAGGAACCTTTTGTTTATCAGGATTTTCTATTTCTGTATCAAAAACATTCCATAATTCAGTTCTATTTATATTATTGTTTTTTCTTTTTTGACTTTTGTCTTTGCTCATCTTTGTATTATCTTTCAAATAGATAATATATTTTTAATTCAATTTTATTTATATTATTTTAAATATATTTTTTTAAAGTACTATAATATATGGGAAATATTTCTTCATCTAATTCAAATAAGACACCAGAAAAAGAATTCAAAAACTTTTATGAAGTTATTGATTTTATTGCTACCTATTATATATTGACAATGGATTTCAAAAGTTTAAGCAAACTTTCTGAAAAAGCTTACTGTGATAAATTAGTAATTCTTACTTCTGATATAATTAAAAGATACTTTAATGATAGTGAAATAACATATCTTTCTCAAAGAATAAAAAATGGTGTTGAGGTTAATGAACTTAGTAAAGAAAATGTTACTTTTGTAAATAAAGATAGTCTCGACAATTTAGATGTGTCAAATGATTTACAAAAAAGTATTAAAAAAAAACGTGTATGTATAGGAATTGCTAAATTTTATGTTAAAATTGCTCATATATTCGCAGCTATTGTTATGACTATTAATCCTGTTTATACATATAAAGATGCTACTGGACAAACTGTAAAAACAGGATTATTAAATAAAGATAAAATTCCTAAAAATGTCAATAGAAAATTATACAAACTTAATATTTGTGATAATAGAATTAGATCTCTGAAAAAAAATGAAGTTGTAGATAGTGTTAATGATAAGGTAACAATTCAACCTAATATTTGTAGTATAAATGAAGGCAAAAATGGTTTTGAAAAAACACTTGCTGACGAACCTGGAATTAGTGAACTTGCGAGACTTTATTTTGATGACATTTATGATTATTCTAATGGAAAGTTTAATGGAATGACTAAAACTACTGAAAGTAAATATTTAAAAGATTTAAAATTATTTTATACTGCTTTTACAGGCAATGAAATTATGCCTCCTGAAATAACTAGATTTAGTGATATTAAGTTGAGAGATTATAACAAACGACCTGTTTGTCAAGGCGAAAATCCTTCTTTTAAATTAAAATATACGCTTGATAAAAAAGATGAATTATTTGTGAACTTTGCTGAAAATATTAAAAACATGATACAGAATGCTGCTGACAATCAATATAAATTGTTGTCAGTTATTAATTTAATATTTACATATGTTATAGACCCTTATTCAGGTAAAAAAGTTATTAGAGTAAATCCTAAATTAACCGAAGAATTATTACAAAATGCTGTTGAAAAAACTAGACGTTTAATTGTTGATTTATATGTAAAATGTGAAAATGATTATGTTAATGGAATTAAATTATATGAAGCAATTGTTGAATCTAAAATAATAGAAACAACTCAAAATCAAATTGAAACCCTAAAGAAAGAAAGTTCAAAAATAATAAGCCAAACAAAATCTATTTCTAAACCTATAAAAGAGTTACCACTACAAATTCCACCAAAACCTGTTGTTATTATAGAACCAAATAGTACAACAATGTCATCTACAACATCCTTGCCATCTACAACAACGTCATCTACAACATCCTTGCCATCTACAACAACGTCATCTACAACATCCACACCATCTACAACAATGTCACCATCTACAACAATGTCACCATCTACAACATCATTGCCATCTACAACAACGACACCATCTACAACAACGATATCTGATACAATGTCCACACCATCTACAACAACTTCACTTGATACAACATCCACACCATCTACAACGACCTCACCTGATACAATGTCCACATCTAATACAACACCACTATCACCTGATACAATGTCAACATCATCTACAACATCTACAACAACATCTGATACAACATCATTATCTAATTATACTCCATCATCAAATAATACTATAGTTTCAAACAATACTATACCATCTTCAGCAGTTTCAATATCAAATAACTATACTACAAATTCTGCTACCGCAGTTCAACCAATAAATCAAAATAAACCAATTTTTTAAATACTTAATCATTTACAATATTATGTTACAATAATATATAATGACAGATTTAAAATTACCTGAACCGTTAACCGTCAATAAAAATATAGTAAGAGGTTTAAATGAATTAGAAAAAAAAGGGGAAACAATTTTTACATTTGCTGGAGAAAGAAATATTGAAACTATGTTTGAGCTATTTTTAATAAAAAAATATAAATCAAAATGTGTGGCTGTTTCAAGAAAAATAGGAGACAGGAATAAACCAATTGGAGTGACAGTTAATTTAAAAATGAAATATACAAAAGCTGAAGAAGAAGAAATGAAAGAAGACTTTAAACATATTTCAAAAAAACTAGTAGAATGCATTAAAAATGGTGAAAATACAATTATAATTCCTCTTAGTTACATTAAAGGAATTACTTCACACGCAAATGTTTTAATTTATAGAAAAAATTTAAGACAATTAGAACACTTTGAACCTCATGGCGGAACTTTTATTGGAGACCGTACTGGAGATGAAAAATTTCAAGTCCTAGCAACAAAAATTATGAGAATGTTAACAAATATTTTAAATTTTGAATTAACAAAAAACGGGTTGTTGCCAGTAAATTACGTAGAGGCTTCTCATGTTTGTCCCTATATAGCAGGTATGCAACTTTTGGAAGGAAGAAGTAAACTTAAAAAATCTAAAAATGAGCCAGGAGGTTATTGTTCTGTGTGGAGTATGTTTTTTTCAGAATTGTGTTTTAAAAATCCTGAAATATCTAGTTCTGAAATAATAGACAATATATATAACTACTTAACTACAAAACCTTCAGCTGAAGATTATTTAAAAAAAGTTATAAGAGGATATGCTGGATATATATTTGAAACTGTAAATAAATATTTAGAAATATTTTTTAAGCCAAAATTAACAATAGTTGATGTTCTTGATTTTACAAAAAAACTCGATATTCGAAGAATTAGTGTATTAGATCAAGCTATAAACATTTTAGTTATGGTTGAAACTACAGTTCTGTTAGACCCAAATTTTAACTTAGAAAAAGAGTTAAAAGAAGCAAAAAAAATATATAAAGATAAAACTAAAGGCATGACAAAAGAACAGGCGCGTTTGTTAAGAAATGTTGACAAAGAATTAGCAGCTGCGTATTATAAAAAAAGAATTTTGCAAAATTATGAAGAATATACCAATTATGGAAAAATAACAGAAACTATATTAGATTCTCCACTTGAAATTAAACCAGAAGAAATAGTAAACACAAATATTATAAAAAAAGGACCATATGAAAGACCACGACTAGTAGTTGATCCTCAAACAAAAAAAGAAAAAGCACAAAAATTTAAAGAATTTCAAGCAATACAATTAAAAAAAATGATGGAATTTAAACCATCTGAAAATGTAGCACGTGGATTGTTATTTCAAAAACATAAACAGTCTGATATGGAATTTATTAACAAAACCAGAAAAAAATCTGTAAAAGTAAAAAAAACTTCTCCAAATTCAAAAACAAAGAGAAAACAAATAAAGGAATAAATAATATTTGTTTATAATATAATGACAAATATTATTGGTGTAAAAAATCCATATGGATTAGTTCAGAAAGCAGGTAAAAGAAAAACCCATAAAAAAAGAAAATCATGTAGAAGAAAATTTAGAAGAACTCATAGAAATTATAAATAAATTTTTATATTTTATATATATAAAATGGTTCATACACGTTCTCAAACAGCAAAAAGACGCACAAAAAACAAATTTATCGCGCCCGCGTAAAACATTCAAGATGTAGAGGCCAACTTCGTAGTGCTTGTTTAGAAAAATATGGTTGTAAAAATACAAAAGCAGGAAGAAGACGTTCTTATTGCCGTAAGAAGGTAAACCGTAGTGCTTAAATTTATTAGCCTAATAAATTTTTATTATGATAATAATTAATAATTTTATTCATTAAAATTATTAACGGTATATGAAAAACTGGTAAAAATACTATTACGAATATTAAGATTATACAAACTTCAAGAGTTGACATGGTTGTTATTTTATAATATTGATTTAGTGTTATATTTTTATATCAATTTTAAATTATAATCATTTTGGTGTAAATCCGCCTATACTACCAAACAACTTACGGGCGTTATATAATGCTTGTTTTTTTAAACTTTTTTTAGCAGCTCTAATAGAGCCAGTTTTTTTTAAAGTATTATTAGCAGCATCAATAGCAGTAACCCATTTTTTACCACTTTTTGATTTCTTATTATTTTTTGTTTTGTTATTTTTTGATTTCACTTTACGTCTTGTAGTCATTATTTATATATAATAAAAATATTAAATATTTAATTGTTTAAAATTTATTAAATATTTAAAAGAAGATATACTACTTAAGCACGAGCGCGGGAAGCAGCGGCGGCACGGCTGGCGGCAGCAGCAGCAGATCGGGAAGCAGCAGCGGCACGACTGGCAGCGGCAGAAGCAGCACGTCCAGCAGCAGCAGAACGGGAAGCAGACGCACTTCTAGAAGCAGAAGCAGCGCGACTGGCAGCGGCAGAAGCGGCACGACTGGCGGCGGCAGCGCGACTAGCAGCAGCAGATGCCATACGGGAAGCAGCGCGGGATCTTCCGCGAGCCATTGATCTAGATCTAGAACGAGACATTGAGCGACGACGATGAGTTCTCATTTATATATATATCTCACAAAAAAAATTTTTAAATTGCTAAATTTTTTTCTAAATTATTAATTAATTCCAAATTCTATTAGTTGAATGCCACCACATTTTATCTCCTTTTTTAACGTTGTAAATGGCCCTAAATATATTTGTTCTTGATACAGGAACATTACAACGATATTTATCTAAAGGATGTGGATTTGTTCTCAACTGTGCGAAAATAGCTTTTTTGCTTATTTTTTGCCTAGATTGCATTGCGAAGTATACAAAAAATGCTTCAAATGATAAAGATTGTATAGGTAAGATATCTTTATTTTTTAATTGAAAATCTCTTAAATATTCTAAACATATTCCTAAACCAGAAATATCCGCTATATCTTCGCCTATACTAGGCCTAGCATCGAATTTAATTCCATCATAAGAAGCAAATTCTTCATATTGCTTAATAACATCATTTTGAATTTTTTTAAATTCCTTAATATCTTGTTCTGTCCACCAATTGTTTAATTTTCCGAATTCATCATATTTACTTCCCCAATCATCCAAAGAATGCGACATTTCATGCGCAACTGTAAAGCCAATATACGCTAAATTATATTCTAAACCCCTTTCGTCTAAATCAACGAATGGTTTTTGAATATATCCCAAAGGTATATATATACTATTTTCTGTAGGAGTATACGCAGCATTAACTACATAAGCCTGTGTTCCTATAAATTTCGGCGGAATTTGTGACCAATCTATGACTGGTATATCAATGACATTTTTATCAACAAGTTCAACCGCCTTCATATGTCTCCAATGTGCCATTTTTTTCATATTTCCCCACGGGTCATCAACTTTATAATCTAATATAGGGTCATCTCTTAATATTTCAGGTGAACCAACAATTAGTTTTAAATGTTTTAATTTTTCAAGTGCTTTTTCTTTAGTTTTTTTTTGCATCCAATTATTTCGCTTAATAATTCTAACAAATACTGTTTTTAAATCTTCTACTAATGATTTAACGTAATTAATTGCTTGTATATTATTATATTTTTGGATATATTCATTTGTTAAAAATGTATTAAATAAAAATCCCATAGGAAAAATAGGTGAAATATCTTTTTCAACATGTTTTTCTTGACCTCTCATAAATTTTCCTTCAAATTCATAAAAATTTAACCACCCATTTTGTGACCAACGACATTGTTGACGAATATATAGATAAATCCAATATGTTCTCCATTGTGGTGAATTCCATTTTTCAAGTAATAATTTAGTTCCGCATAATAAATAATTTATATTTGAGGTTACAAAATTATCTGGAACTTTTTTACAACCAAGAATTTTACAAAATACTTCCCAGTTAAATCCAAAATCCCTTAAAGCTTCTTCTCTTGTAACTAAATTATAATCATCACGGTCTACATTTTTAATAAATTCACAAGCCATAGCATTTAATATTTCAAATTCTGTATGAAAAACATCTTTAACTTTAAATCCGTGATTATCACCATAAGCAATAGTAAATAAGTTTTCTAAATATTTAAAATACTGATGTCTATAGTTGTTTTTATATTTTTTAATTTTTTCTGAGTCTAAATCATCGTCAAAATAAACATCAATATCAATTAGTGTTAACTGAGGAGGCTCTAAATAACATTTATATATTTTTGGATTTTTCTCATCTGGATTAATTGACCAAACAAAGGGACATCCCCATGATACAATTTCATCTCTATTTACAGTACCTAACTTTTTCCATAAACCGTCTTTATCTGCCATTAATTTATCAGTAAAATCTAAATAAACTTGTGCTAAACATCTAGTTTGTTCAGGTGTATTGTATCCTTTAAAAGATGTATACGCATTTTTTATGCATTTAGATAGTTTAGTATTTTTTGTTGAAGGATTTGATATGTATCGTTCAATTATTTCAAGTAATTCTCTATATACTTTATCTTGTACAAGTCTAAATTCATCTACTTGAATTATATATTTTTGTGAAACTTCTAATTCATACTCTTTTATCCATCTATCATTTATATATGCGTAATAATCTTGATTTGGTTTAATATTTGTTGGGTTTACAGCTTTTTTTAGATCAGATACAATTGCTTTTTCTAAATTATAAGTAGTTTTTTCAAGATTAATTTTATGTTTTTTGAACACTTCTTCAGCCTTATCTTCAAAAGTATTGTATGTATTAAAAGAGTTTTTACAAATAATAGAAAGTTGTTCTGGAGTAAAATTTTCAACTTTTTTTAAATTTTTTTTTGTTTTGTTAAAATTATTATTTAAATTTCTTTTTTTTTTAATATGGGAATTTGTCATATAAAATAACAATATATTTAATTATTTTATATAAATATATGTTGTTAACTATTTAACAAACCTATTTTCTATTTTATTTAAAAGATCATCATCATAAACTAAATTTCCTGAAGGTTTATATGAATTTATTGGAGTATATTCTTTTTTCTGTTGTTTTAATTTTTGAATATCTTGTGTTTTATTATTTAATAAGTATTCATTTGGATCAGAAGAATTAGTTATTGATTTTAAATTATTGTCTTCATCATTTTCTTCTACTGTATTTCCATATTCATCTAAAACAATACCGGTTTTCTTCTTTAATTCAGTTCTTACATAAGACGGTACCCAATGCATCCAAGATATAAATAACATATTTGGATGAATATATCTTACATTAAATCCATTTAATTTAAGTTTATCAATTATGTATGCTATACACGAACCTTGGTCATATTTTGGTACTCCTATTATTGTTTCTGGAACTAAAAACCAACAAAACTGTTCATCTACTTTTTGTCTAGACACAGTTTTAATTTTAACATGAATACGGTTTAAAATTTTATTAAAAAGACTTAATTTATTCAAGTCTTGCTGACGTTTTTTTTCATATAATTCGTCTATATTTATCTTTTCGGAAAAATTTTCTATATTTTCAAGAGTAAATATATTTGCCATTTGTATTTTATACGAAAAAAAATACGAATTTTTAATTAATAAAAACCACTTATTTTATATATTTTATCATTTAAAACTTCCACATTACATCTTTCTTTACAAAATTCGAGTGTTATAATTTTAGATTTACCATCTTTTTTAACTATTCTTAAATTATTATAAATTTTTATAGCTTCATTAAATGTTTTACCTATTAAATGTTCAAAAAATTTTTCTTCATTTTTTTCTTCAGGTAATTCTCTTAATTGCTGTTTAAAATATAAGTTATTCATTATATTATTAATATATTCTATACTTTTAAATTTGTTATAATACTATATTTTATTTATAATTATTTAAATATAAATAAAATGATTAAACATTTGGTTATTTCAGGCGGCGGACCTATAATGGTTCAAGTGTTAGGAGCAATTCAGCAACTTGAACAAAGTACATTTCTTGATATGAAAAATATTGAAACTATTTATGGAACTTCTGCTGGAGCCATTGTAGGGACACTAATTTGTCTTAAATTTGACTGGGAAACTATTAATGACTATATTATTAAACGCCCATGGCAAGATGTATTTCCTATTAAAGTTCAAAATATATTTGATGCTTACACAAAAAAGGGAATATTTGATATAAAAACAGTTGAAAAATGTTTCAAACCTTTACTTGATGCTAAAGATATTCCTATGGATATTAATTTAGAAGATTTTTTCAAATTTTCAAATATAGAATTACATTTTTTTTCTTTTGAAATTAATGAATACAAAGTATGTGATATTTCTTATAAAACACATCCTAAATTATTACTTATAGAAGCTATTCAAATGACTAGTGCTTTGCCTGTTCTTGTGACACCTGTTTGTATTGATGATAAATGTTATATTGATGGAGGAATGTCTAGTAATTATCCATTAAGTCATTGTATTAATTCAGGAAAAAATTCTGATGAAATATTAGGATTTAAAAATAAATATAATGATAATAAAAATTATATTAATCAAGAATCAACAATACTAGATTTTCTGTTAAGTTTTTTATTTAAAGCAATATTCAGTCACAACACCGATAACAGTCAACCTGATATTAAATATGAAGTAATATGTGATGCGCAATATTTAAATTTTGAAGTTTTAAAAACCGCATTAAGTAATGTAGATGTAAGACGTGAATTATTTAACAATGGAACCGAAAGTGCGATAAAATTTTTAGCTAGTTTAAATGACAGTGTTCAAGAATTGATTTAAAGTATCCTTAGATGGTTTAGCATCATATTCAATAACTTGTCCGTCTTTTAATAACTTAATTGTAGGATAACCTTCAACATTATATTGATTCATCATTTTTTCTACTTCTGCTGTTTCTTCAGAGCAATTAATTTCTGTAAAAACTATTTTATATCCATTTATTGTTTTATTTTCATATTGGGCTTTTAAATCATTCCAAATTGGTTTGGCTGTTTTACAATGAGGGCACCAATCAGCGTAAAAAAACAAAACTTCTGCTGTATTACCATTTGAATAATTTGTATCGACTTGTTCATGATTTGCTTTATATTTTGCGTTTAGTTGAGGTGAAATATAATAAAAATAATAAAAAATAGAAATAATAGCAAATAAAACAACAGCTAGTATAACAATAATTGTTGTCATGCTCATTTTACTTCCAGCACTTTTTATTCTTGAAAAAATACTTGTAGAATCTTCGCCAAAAGATTGCGGTTGATTAAAATTTATATATTTTGCTGTAGCCATATATATATATTCTAAAAGAAATTAACATTCTGTTTAACGAATACAATATAAAGATAATAAATAATTATATTTATGTTATTTCGAACAAATAGAGGAGAATTAATTGAACTTAAAAAATATGACTTTTCAAATGATAAATTATATTATCAAAAAATAATGGAAATTAATAAACCAAATTTGTTTTCAAATAAAACAATTTTTGCTAAATTAAAAAAAACTTTTAATAATAAAAATAATTAATAATCCTATAAAAATTGTAAATACATAACTACAAATTATATTTATATTCAATTGCGAGTTAATTTTTTCATTTTTCGAATTTTGACTAGCTGCTCTTAATAAATTTGTTTGGTAGTTATTTAAGTAAAAAGTGTAAATTAGTAATAGTAAAGCTACTAGTTTCATTAAAAACGAAGTTTTGTAAAAATTACTTAATGGAGTAATAACAAAAAAAATTATAATAATAATTGCAGTTGCTGAACACATACACATTTTTTTTGTCGAATCTGTAAATATTGTTAAATTAAATGGGGTGTTTGAATCCATATAAAATTATATATATTATATTTTCTTATAATATAATATATAATGACACAAACACGTAAAAATAGAAATACACATAAAAAAACAAAGAAAAGAATATTTACAAAAAAAGATTATATTTCTGGTGATGGAATGCTTACTACAGCTTGGGGTCCTGCTATATGGCACTATCTTCATATGATGAGTTTTAATTATCCTGTTAATCCTACTCCCGAAGAAAAAGAACATTATAAAAACTTTATTATAAGTCTTCAATATGTATTACCATGCAAATATTGTCGTATAAATTTAACAAACAATTTTAAAAAAAAACCTATTGAAATGTGTCATATGGCTAACAGAGAAACATTTTCGCGCTATATATATGAGCTACACGAAACAGTAAATAGAATGTTACATAAAAAATCTAACTTAACTTATTGTGATGTGAGAGAAAGATATGAACATTTTAGATCTAGATGTACAGAAGAAAAACCTAAAATTTTTAACTTTAAAAAAACTAATACTAGAAGAAAAAAGGAAAAAGGATGTACAGAACCACTATACGGTAAAAAATCAAAATGTGTAATTAATATTGTTCCACAAGAAGACAAAACTGCTACTTTTAAAATGGATAAAAAGTGTATTAAAACACGTGACTAGTATAATATTTATTAACTCTTTCTATAATATATGAATTATATTTTTGAAGCTATACTTGTTGGTTTATATGAAGTAATTTTATACTATATTTTTTCGCAATTTATAAAAACATTTTATATATTGTTACTGGTTGTAGGGTTTTGTAAACACTTTTTAGGTAAATTAATTGGATTACAGACATGGTATTGTAATAATGGTTCCGCGTGTATAAAAACATTATCACAAAAACAAAAATATATAGCAAATGATATACACTTTTTGCGTAGTTCTGTAGGAGAAGCAATTGCGCATTTAATTTTAGGTATTTTATTATATAAATTTTTAGCAAAAGAATATTTATTTTTTGCTATAGGTGTCATTTTACATATAGCAGCAGAATATTTGGGAGTTCATAATAAATTTTGCAAGGATGCGTGTGAAAAAACAGAATAAATAAAATTAAAATATATTATATTTAATTTTATTAAAATTTATTTTACATACCAAATGATGAGAAATCATTTACAATAGGTTGAGGTAAATATTGGTCATCAATGGCATTATAATTAGGAACTTTTTTACATTCAAAAGCTGGTTCAGGGCATCTAGCACAAGCAGGACAAGGCGGGCAAGGTTCTTGTCTAGGACATGCTGAAGATTGTGGACAAGCAGGGCATACCGGTGGTACAATTTCAGATTTTAATATATATAAATCTTCTTGACCTGGAGGTATTTGACTTGCTGGAATACCTTGAGGCAATGTACTGTAGTATTCGTTACCATAACCATTTGATGAAGATGTTCCAGCAACAGTATTACCATATGGACCTTGAGCATAATATGCTGTGTTTCCGTAAGGTCCAGTTGCGGCACCTGCGCTTCCACCATAAGGTCCGTTATATTGTGTATAAGCTAAAGCATTGCCAGATGGATTTACAGAATATCCAGTGCTTCCGTAATATTGTGTACTTGTAAGTTGCGAATTTGAATTTGAATTTGTATTTGAATTTGTATTTGTAAAATAAATTGTTCCTCCACTCGAAGGATTAAAAACTATAGAAATATTTCCATTTTGGTTCAAGATAAAAGCTGTTCCAACTTGTGAAAAAAATACATCGGGTGATGGGTTTGATTGTGTAGAAGAATTTGAAGGTGGTGTTGTAGTAAATGTAACTGGTGTATTTTGCCCAGCATATAACATTTGTAAACTTTGTGTTCCATTACTATTTGTAACTACAGTAATAGTGTCACCACTAGGATCAGAAAACATCATTCCGTTTTGTAATAATGATTGTGCACTGGTTCCTGTGTAATGATTATAATTGTCATAACTAGAAGACAATGATGGAAATAATGATGACAAAGATGAAGACGATGGTGACGATGATGAAGACGATGACGAAGACGATGATGATGAAGATGAAGAGGGTGTAAAAGTTTGTTGGTTTGTATTATTTGGTCCGGCAAATACTATATTACCGTTAGAAAGTGTAGCAGTAAAACCAAAAGGATTTGTAAATAAGTTAGGATTGCTAGAAGATTGTGTAAATATGACAACGGATGAACCAGTAGTTTCATTTAAAGTTATAATTTGAACACCACTTGAATTTGTTGACATAGTAGCTGTATCACCGTTTGGGCCATTATATACTGTGTTATTGTTTACAAGACCTTCTTTATTACAATTACCTCCTAAAAATGAACATAAAACTAGGCCTAATAATAAAATCAAAAAAAGAAATAATGCTTCAGTATTCATTGTATAATTTATATAGTGAAAAAAGTTTGAACTATATTATATTTAAAATTGATTAGATTTTAAAGATATATTACCTTAATATATAAGTATATAATGAAAACAGACTATACATGTGCTGAAATAATTGATGATTCCGAAACAGATGAAGAGTTTGTTATGAAAAAAACAAAAACAAAAGTAATTAAAGCTCCGCAACAATTATTAAAAAAATGTTATAATGAAGATGATAAAGTATTTGAAATTGGTGTTGATGAGGTAGGAAGAGGGCCTCTTTTTGGTAGAGTTTATACAGCAGCTGTAATTTTACCTAAAGATGATAGCTTTGATTGTTCAATGGTGAAAGATAGTAAAAAATTTCATTCAAAAAAGAAAATAGAAGAAGCCGCCAAATATATTAAAGAACATGCTTTAGCTTGGTATATTAGTTTTGAAGACGAAAAAACAATTGACCAGATAAATATTTTACAAGCAACTCAGACATCAATGCATAATTCAATTTTAGAAGTTAGAAAACAATTTAATAAAATTTTAAAGGAAAATTATAAAGAAGACCCATATGTAGAAGGAAGCGAGTATTCATATAGTTTATTAATTGATGGTAATTATTTTAAACCATTAACATACTTAGACCCAAAAACTAAGAAGTTAACAAATATTCCATATGTAACAGTTGAGGGAGGTGATAATAAATATGCTTCTATTGCTGCTGCTTCTATATTAGCTAAAGTAGAAAGAGATAAATATATAGATGAATTGTGTAAACAAGAACCTACATTATCAGAATATTATGGAATTGATTCAAATAAAGGTTATGGAGCAAAAAGGCATTTAGATGGAATAAAAGAACACGGAATTACAATCTGGCATCGCAGAAGCTTTGGCATTTGTAAAAACTTTGCTTAAAATATTTAATGATTAATAAAAAAATTGATATTATATATATTTTTTTAATAAACTGTATAAATACTTATTGACAATAACTTAAAATCTTTATAACAAATTAATTAAAATAACATGCGTGTTCTTGTTTTTGACACCGAAACTACTGGATTACCAGAAACAAAAATTTTAAATCCTGATATGTTACATTTGTGGCCTCATATTGTTCAATTTAGTTATATTATTTACGATACAGAAGAGAATGTTATTACTGAAACTTGTGATTCAATTGTGAAAGTAGGTAAAGGTATAAATATAACAAAAGAATCAACCAAATTTCATGGAATAACAAACGCAATTTCAAAGCGAAAAGGAGTAGAAATAAATTTAATTTTACAAAAGTTCTTTTGTCATTTAAGAAATGTTGATATAATAGTTGGTCACAACATAGCATTTGATATAAATATGGTGAAAGTAGAAATACTCCGTCAAATATATTCTCATACACAAGCTGACAAATTACAAATTAAATTTGATTTTCACTTCTTGACAAATTTTAAAAATATTTGTTGCACTTGTTCATTGAAAGAATCAATTGAATTATGTAATATAACAGTATTAGGCAGAAAAGGAATGCCATATTTAAAATACCCAAAATTGTTTGAATTACATGAAAAGTTATTTGAAACTACACCAAAAAATTTACATAATTCATTTAACGATATTTTAGTAACCTTAAGATGTTTTATGAAATTGAAGTACAAATTAGATTTAAATACAAGTTGTACAAATTTTAAAACTATAGCAAAAAAGTGTGAAGTGTTTTGAATAAAATTTAATTATACATAATAATTTATATCATATTAATTTTTTTTATGATATAAATTTTATTATTTATTATATTTATAATTATAAATTCCACACCATAATGGTTGACTACAATGCGTTTCATTTTTGTAAAAACCAAGTTTAAACCCACAATTAAAGAAATATAGAGGAATACAACAACAAAGACCGCATTGTTCTTGATAATTACCATCATCTAAATCTTTTTGAATATAATATGGATATTTCATTTCTAATATACTAGATAATATATTTTTTAAGTTATTATGAAAAATATGTAAATAAACCATCAAATAGAAGACGTTAATTAAAAAATTTATCTGTCTTACATATTTGGTCATTTAAAATGTCAAAATGTGTAAAATGTAACTATGTACTTTTTATGCTGAACACATTTCACAAATTTCATCTTTTTCTTCTTTATGTTCATTTGCTTGTGGTTCAATTGTAAATTGTTGAGCTTGATGTTTGGCCTTTCTTCTTAAATAATAAATTCCAGTTTTTAATCCTTTTTTCCATGAATAGAAATGCATAGAAGTTAATGAATTATATGTTGGGTCTTCTAACCATAAATTTAGACTTTGACTTTGACAAATAAAAGCACCTCTATCAGCAGCCATATCTATAAGATGTTTCATAGGCATTTCCCAAACAATTTTATATTTGTTTTTGGTATGTTCCGGAAGTATACTTAATTGTTGAATAGAACCTTTATTAGCAATAATATTGTTTTTAATCTGTTCATTCCATAATCCAAGTTCAATAAGCTCTTTCATTAAATATTTATTGACAACAACAAATTCACCTGCGAGTGTTCTTCTCGAATACAAATTGCTAGTAAAAGGTTCAAAACATTCGTTATATCCTAAAATTTGTGATGTAGAAGCTGTTGGCATAGGTGCGACTAGAAGAGAATTTCTTAAACCATATTTTTTTATAGATTCTTTAAGCTTATTCCAATCATAACGAGCGCTAGGGGTTACATCCCACATATCAAATTGAAGAATACCTTGTGAAGTAGGAGAACCTTCAAATGAACTATACGCACCACAATGTTCACGAGACAAATTACTAAATTCACAGTGTAACAAATCTTTATGACCATATACACTTAAACTGCTAACTGGTTCATAATTAAATGTTGGTGAAATAATATTTTGTAACTGTTCATATTTACTATTTCTTGTAATTTCATTAAATCTTGAAATTGCGATTTCATTACTTCTCTCTAAAGCAGCATGGTAAATAGTTTCAAAAATATGTTTATTAATTTCTTTTGCTTGTTCAGAATGAAAAGGTATATCAAGAAGAATAAAAGTGTCAGCTAATCCTTGAACACCAATACCAATAGGTCTATGTTTAAAATTACTATTTTTAGTCTTTTCAGTTGGATAAAAATTAATATCAATAACACGATTTAAATTATTAGTAATAACTTTAGTAACTTCGTGAAGTTTATCATAATCAAATGTTTTAGTAGTTTCATTAACAAATGTAGGAAGACCAATGGAAGCTAGATTACAGACAGCAGTTTCTTTACTATCAGAATATTCTATAATTTCACAACATAAATTTGAACTCTTAATAGTGCCAAGATTTTGTTGATTTGATTTATGGTTAGCTGCGTCTTTATAAAGAATATATGGTGTTCCGGTTTCCATTTGTGAATCTAAAATTTTAAACCATAACTCACGAGCATTAACAACTTTTCTAAATTTTCCTTCATTTTCATATTTTTCATAAAGTTCTTTAAAATTATCACCATAAACTTCTGATAATCCATGGCACTCATTAGGACATAAAAGAGACCATTTTGAGTTATTTTTAACACGTTCCATAAAAAGGTCAGAAACCCAAAGAGCATAAAAGAGGTCGCGAGCTTTTAATTCTTCATCACCGTGATTTTTCTTTAATTCTAAAAAATCTTCAATATCAGCGTGCCATGTTTCTAAATAAATTGCGAAAGAACCATTACGTTTTCCACCCCCTTGGTCAACATATCTGGCTGTATTATTAAACACACGTAACATAGGTACAAGTCCATTTGATGTTCCATTTGTTCCATGAATATGGGTTCCTTTTGCTCTAATATTATGAATATGAAGACCTATTCCACCAGCATATTTAGAAATTAGTGCGCAATCTTTAAGAGTATTATAAATACCATCTAAGCTATCATCTTCCATTGCGATTAAATAACAGCTAGATAATTGAGACCTTGGTGTTCCAGCATTAAAAAGGGTTGGAGTAGCATGTGTAAAGTATTTTTGTGACATTAAATCATAAGTTTCTTTTATTAATTTCAAGCAATTTTCAGAATTAAAATTTTCATCAACGTGAATTCCAATAGCTACTCTCATCCACATATGTTGTGGTCTCTCTATAACTTTATTATTAATTCTAAATAAATATGATCTTTCTAAAGTTTTAAAACCAAAATAATCAATTAAATAGTCTCTATTATAGTCAATCATAGAATTAATTTCTTCTGAAAAATTTGAAGAATATAACCATAGTAAATTAGAAATAAGCGATTTTTTTTCTCCAGTATGACTTGTAAAGTTGTACAATTCATTCATAACACTAAAAAAATCAGGACAGGTATTTTTTTGATGGTTTGAAATAATAATGCGAGCTGATAGTGTTCCATAATCTGGATGATTAGTTGAAAGAGATGCGCATTGTTCTGCTGCCAACTCATCAATTTTTGCGGTGGGTATTTTATCATATAACTGGTCGATTACTTTCATTACAAGCGATGAATAATTAATAGAAATTCCTGCTTCTTGTCCTAATTTTTTTACTCTTTCTAAAATTTTATCAAATGATACTTCTTGTAATTGTCCATCTCTCTTAGTTACACGCATTTCAGTTGAATTTTCCATTATTATATAATTAATTATATTAGTTTTAAACCTTTATTTTATTAATTTTAAGTTGTATATTATTTTAAATAGCTTGTAAAATAATATATAAATTATATATATGAATCAAATTGTATTTTTATTAATTATTTTAGTGTTAGCTCTAGGTCTACCTCTTTTATTTAAAATATCAGAAACCTTTAAGAAGATGGAGGGGTATTCAAATTATACTTTAGGGGGAGCATTTGGAAATTTTCCAGCAGCTCAAACCGAAGTATTAGTTCAAGATACATATCCACCAATTGGTAAAAATCAAATTTCTGATGATACATCTAATGATATATGGTGGCATTATCCTACATTCAAATTAGGTTCATATAAACAAATAACAAATAATATTAGATATCCAAATAATCCAGATGTAGGTACGTGTGAACCTGGTTCAATGTGTGGTGCGTTATATCATGAAAAATTTATCAAAAGCAATTATGTTGAACCTTTACCACCTTTAAATCCTGATTGTGGAACCAGAATAGGATATTTTGATACAAATATAAATTTATTACCATTTAGAACTAATATGCAGAATATTCTTTATTAAATATATTTTTTATATAATAATTATCATATTATATAAAATATTAAACATAATTAGCGTCTTTTTGATGTGCATTTTTTCTTATTACGTCTTCTTTTTCTTGTTCCTCCACTAACATAATTAGAAGTAAAAGATAATTTATATTTGTTGATTACATCTTGAACTTCATTCAAAGAATTAGCATTAATTAACTCTGATTTAATTTCAGACCACATCCCTGTTCTGCCATTTGTTCTAGGAGCGTTTTTATTTTGATCAATAAGTGTCATTATTCTAGGGAATGAAAGTGAAACACGACCGCCAGCACCGTCTCTAAATTTTATGTCTTTATTTGTTTGCCAAGATTTATTAATTGTTGGTGCCATCATAGGCGCAGCAGCTGGCATCATAGGTTCAGGAGCTGGCATCATAGGCGCAGCTTCTGGCATCATAGGTTCAGGAGCTGGCATCATAGGCGCAGCTTCTGGCATCATAGGCGTAGCTGCTATATCTTGTTTTAAATTGTTTAAATCAACTTGTGCTTCAGATATTAGAGTTTCTAAATTTTGGATACGACCCATTAGTTGTTGGTTATCTCCACCTCTTCTACTTCTTCTACTTTTTGAACGACCCATTTATATATTATATATATATTTTAACTAAATATCTTAAGTATCTACTTTAATTATTTTATTAAATTTCAAAAGACAACCTTGATTTTCACTAACACCAACAAAAGGCTTTAATGGTTCTTTTTTAGCTTTTTTAATAGGAGCTCTATGTTCATATCCGGTTATTCTCTCTTCTTCAATTGTTTTCCAAACTTTTTCTAATTGGCCTATATTATTTTTAAACCATTCACAATTTCTTAATATAAGTACACAACTAAATACTTCTAACTTCCAATATATAAACTTAAAAAAAATATAATTAAACGGAGCTGCTTCATATTTTTCAAGTTCAGACTCTTCCCAACATTGAATATCATAATCCGAAATAACATTAAGTGGTTTATAACTATAAAAAGGTTTACTTTCTTTTGTATGAAAATACATTATAATACCTTTAGTTTTTTTATCAGCAGTCATAGTTAAATTTTTATTACCATTTTCATCAATAAATACATCATTATAAAAACTTTGTGTATCTGGATATTCAACAAATTTTGTTTCCAAAAAATCGCAACTATCTAAATCACATACTTCCATTTGTAACTGCATTTGTGTCCAATATTCTTTTTTTGGTATTCCATTAATATCACGACTTACAACATTTTTAATTTCCAACATGCGACCAAAACGTTCTGAATTAGTATCAACATTAATACCATCTGGAGAAGCACCTAAAAATTTATAGACAGAATGTTGAATGCATCCAAAATCTTCAACTTTAGTATTATACATGGATTCATAAAGTAAAACCGATAATGGTTCATATTTTTGTCCCCAATGTAGAGGTGTATTTGTGTTTACCATTTTATTTTGTTCTTCTTCATCCTGATTATTCAAATCCTTAAGTGGTTGACATTTTTCATAAATAAGTTGATTAATAGTAGGTTGACTTTCAAATGCTTTCCAAGCATTACTAGCGGTAATTAAATTCCAGCGAAATATGTACCACGCGAGTGTTCTTTGAACTGGTTGCGGAATTTCTCTCAATTTCTGTATTTTTTCTTTAATAATAAAAATTTCTTCATCGTCATACTCGACTTGTTCAAAAATATTAATATTATCTAATTTATCAGGATAAAATGTAGTAAGAAAAATTTTTAAAGCTGCCTCAATTAATTCATTCATTTCATCTTCAATAATATCACCATTGTTTAAGTCTTCAATATGTTCTTCCATTTGAATATAAAAAATATCAGTAATTTCTTCTAATATTATATTATATAAAGCTGGCTCAGAAATAATATGTGGATTTAAATTTATATATTCATCCATCAAAAGCATAGCAGTTTCAACAAATTCATTGGTATATTCTTCGGTAAATATTGATGGCTCTTCTTCAAATATTAATTTATCTAATATATCTTCTAGTTCTTCTAATTCTGAAAGTAACATATTACTATATATATTAATTTAAATGTTTTTAATATAAATTAATAATTATATAACAAAACTACAATGTTTAATTTTCATTATCTGATTCAGAATCGTTATTTTCTTTGGTATTATTTAATACTTTATTTCTTATAGTCCCATTCCCTTTTTTTGGTGTAAGTGATTTTAATGTTGAAACCCGTTTGTCAATATTTTTAAATGTGAAATGTTTGTTTACTTTATTATATGATAAAGCAGGTATTTCTTTAACAATTCCATTTATTTTATCATAAACAACATCTTTAACCCTTGATAATTTTTTTTTATTTAGACTATCTTTTAAAAATATAGTTAAAAGTTTAGTTTCTTCTTCATCCAAGTTATTTTCTTTTTTATATAATTCTACATATTCAGTTAATTTTTTTGTCTTTATAGTGTTGTTTAATTTACACCAAGGTTCATTACTGTTATTAATCATTTCTGCTTCAAGGAATTTTTCAAGATTAGAAAGATCATTAGATGATTTAGTTTCAGCCAAATGTACACCATTTAATAACATTGTTTTATACTTAATATTTTTTAGTTCTTGACATTCATTGTCATTTTTTTCTTCCATTTTTATATATAATATATAGTTTTAAGTTTAACTTAGTTTTATAAAATATATATTTATTGAACAACTTTTATATTGATTTAAAAAGTAAATATATTATATATTATGGATGAAAATTCAAAAAAAATAAATATATATGGTACAAATAATAGATATAAAGTAAAACAATTAATTAATGAACGTAAGTCAGAAAAGGAAATAAAAAAACGAGTTCAATCAGAAAAATGGTCATTTTCAGAAGAACATTTTGAATATTCAAAACAAATAAAAATGATACAAGAAATTTTAAATAATACTTATAATTCTTATGATGACGTATCTAAAATAGCAATTCAAGAAATAAATAAAAAAATATATGGTTATAAACAACAAGATATTTTAAAAAAACATTATGATGAACCAAATTTTTTAACATTTGAATCTGTAATTAATAAAATAGTAGAATGTGAATTAAAATGTCGTTATTGTAAAAATGAAATGAATGTTTTATATGATATTTCGAGAGAAATGAAACAATGGTCTGTTGATAGAATTGATAATGATATAGGTCATAATATAGATAATTATCATTTAGCTTGTTTAGAATGTAATTTAAAAAGAAGACGACGGACGGATGAAAAATTTTTATTTACAAAACAATTAAATATAGTAAAAAATGATATATAAGTTTATTAATGATATATAAGTTTATTAATAATATTTAATACCTATATTAATATTATTAGTATGGAAAAGAAATGGACAAATGGCGAACCTTATGAAAGGTCTAGAAGATTAAAACATGTTCAAGAGCTAGAAAGTAAACAATTTAGTAAAGAAATGGATTCTGCGGCATATACATCATCATTAAATCATGATGAAAATACGTGGGAATTATTAAATCAACAAGCAGCAAATAATGGTTTTAAAGTATCAAATAAGAGAGAAGAGTTGGATACAAAAATAGCAAGTAGAGAAATGGTACAACAAATAGGGTTTAATCCTTTTTTAAATGATAATAGTTATGTAAATGATATTTCAATAAGAGACCAATTTTTAAAACCAGTAAATACAACACAAGGATTAACGCGTGCTACTTCTGAAAATAATTAAGATAATGATTTTGAACACATTGTAAATAACAAACGATTAACGAAATAAGCAAGAAAAGTATTACATAAAATCAATAATCCTCTAGTAAATACTTGGTATGTTAATTTTTGATAGTGAAACAAGATAAAATAAATTTCAGAAATGAAAACTATAATTAATACAATTAAAAATATTATTGTTAAAAATAAAAAATAAAAACAAGAATCTTTATCTAAAGGACCTAAGTAATTACTATAAAAACTGTTCATTTTATATTATATTAATTTATTTTTTTAAAATTAAAATAAATTAATTTCTTTATAAACAACTTAAATACGATTTTTAATTTTAACATAATGAACGTTTCAACAAATTATGCAACGCAAAATGAATTATTGCTAAATAACTTAATGGATTTTTATAAAAATGAAAAATATTTAAGTAGGATGTTAAAAATTATTACAGGCGAATCAAAAATTTCGCTACGTATAGTAGATTGGTTTGTAACAAATTATGCTAAAAAAAATTATACGTTATATTCTATTGATACAAATGATAATACTATTAGATTTAAGGTATATTTTGATTATAAACTTAAATTAAAAGCATATAGTAAAAAACGATTTGACCCCTTTTGTCGTTGGGATAGAATAAGTATTCCATATAAGACTGGAACATGTATTGAAACTACTATTGGACAATTAAATTTTTTTAAATGGGCAATTGAAAATCGCGTTATTGAATATATTGAGGAAAATTATGAAATTATTGAAAAAGATATGAATAGCCGAAATAGTACGTCAAAAAGAAAGGAAACGATTGTTGATAATTCTAAAACGAGAAAAAAGAGAGAAGAACTATCAATTTCAGCGACAAAAAGTATTAAAAAAGAAGAGGTTGAAATTGTAGTTCAATTTCATTGATTTAAAAATTTAATTTATATATTTATAATATAAATGGACTTTTTTACAAATTTAGGGCAAAATATATCACAAGGTATAAGTAGTGCTAAACAAAAAATTTCTGGCAGCACTTCATCAAGTTATCAACCAACAGCTACTACACCAAGCTCTTATGGAGGAAGACGTAGACATAAAACACATAAAAAAGGAGGTAAATGTAGAAGTAGAAAACATAGAGGAGGTAAATGTAGAAGTAGAAGAAGAAAATAATAATTTTATAATTTAATTATTAATTTTTAAATTTAAAGTAATTTATTATTTAAAAATTAATTTAAATACTTATGTATGGGAAACACTCAATCAATGCCAAAAATAAATTATGAAGATGTACAATACGTTATTAAAAATGTTGAAGCACATATTTTAATTAATACATTAAATGAAAATGAACAAGGTTGTTTAATACCAAATACTGTTGGAATTCATAAAGAAGTAGATTTAATAAATAATTTACTAAAAAATGGTAATAAACAAGTAAAAATTATTATTTATGGACGGAACTGTAATGATGAAAAAATTTATAGTAAACATAGTCAATTAACTTCTCTAGGATTTTATAATGTATATATTTATACTGGTGGATTATTTGAATGGCTTATGTTACAAGATATATACGGAATTGATGAATTTCCTACCACTAAAAAAGAACTAGATATTTTAAAATATAAACCAAATAAAGTTTTAAATATTCAGTTGCTTGAATATTAAATTTTTACTTCATTTTTTAAATAATTTTCTATAGCAATATTTGATAATTCATCAGCGCGTTTATTAAAATTTCTAAAAACATGTTCATATTTTATTGAATCAAATTTACTTTCTAATTCTTTTGCCCTTTCATGTAACTCAATTAAATTCGGTGAATTACATTTATATATTCCTGCCATTTGATTAATAACTAATTGACTATCACCTTTAACTAATAAACTTTTAATTTCAAATTCTACTGCCTGATGTAAACCTAATATAAGACCAGCATATTCAGCATGATTATTTGTAGCATTTTTTCCTACAAAAAACGACCCGGACCAAATTTCGTCGTTATTATAACAAATAACCGCTCCAGCACCTCCTAATCCAGGATTTCCTTTACTACAACCATCAAAGTTCATTATAAAACCAATTTCTGGGTAAATTTTTGAGGACAATTTAGATATGATATTCAATTTTGGAAGCATTTTTGTTATATTGTAATAAAACATGTTTATATTATATTCAATTTTAATTTAATATAAATAATATATTTTGTAAACTAATATAAAGAAATGTTTAAATGGATTTTATTTTTTTATTTGTTTACGAAATTTATTTTTGCCGAAACTGAATGTCCTATTGTTACGAGTGTTGGTGATAGAAGAACAGATAAAACAAAACTTAGGTTGGTTCAATATAATGTAGAATGGTTGTTTATTGATTATTATAGTCCTATGAATTGTCCAGGTGATGGTTGTACATGGAAAAATTTAACTGAAGCTCAAAATCACATGGATGTTATAGCTAAACGCATAAAAGAAATAAATCCAGATATAATAAATTTTTGTGAAGTAGAAGGCTGTGATGAGCTTAATATGTTAAAAAATAAGTTAGATAATAGTTATGTGCCCTACTTAAAAAAAGGCACTGATAGCAGTACTGGTCAAAATGTCGGAATGTTGACACGCGTTGACCCCATTAAAAGCTTATATAGAAGTGAATTAAAATATAAATATCCAATTGTAGGGTCCAATTGTGGTTATACCGGTTCTGGTGGGTCATCTGGTGTTAGTAAACATTACATTACTGAATATGAATTAAATGGAATGAATATTGCTTTTATTTCAGCACATTTATTGGCTATTCCAAAAGATCCACCAAGATGCGCACAGAGAGAAGCTCAAGCATCAGTTTTACAAAGTGTTATTTATGATTTTATAAATAGAAATTATGAAATAATTATGTTAGGGGATTTTAATGATTATGATAATGAAATATTAGATATTAATAATAATAAACCTACATCAGCTGTTTTAGATATTTTAAAAGGATTAAAAGGTGAACTCGCTGGCAAATATGAACTTTATAGTTCTGCCGAAACTATTGTTCAAAATGAAAGATATAGTGACTGGTGGGATTCAGATAATAATTGTAATACGTCTTCAATAAAAGATTATTCGATGATTGACCATATATTAGTTACTGAAAAGATAAGAAAAAATATTAATAATACTTTTATTTATCATGGTTATAATGAGTTTTGTGGAAAATATGATTCTGACCATTTCCCAGTTGTAGTTGATTTTAATTTTTAAATTTCACTTAAAGATTTAACATCTTTTTTTGCTTTTTTATGTAATTTTAATGATTCTCTCTTTGAGTAATTTGTAATAAATAATTTATCACTCCTCAATTTAAAAATTCGGTAGTCAAATAATTCTAAAGCTTCGTTTAAAGCATCATAATAACCAATATTACTTCCATTACACATTCTATACATTATACATCTATCAATATCGTAAGATGCTAATAAATCAGCTTCTCTCACAATATGATAAGCCAACTGATATTCGCCCAAATTTGGAAACCCATTTACTTTTACCTTTGAATAAGACATTGTGCCTATAATTTTTCCCATTATATCTAAATCAGACGGTTCCATAAAATCTGTCAAATAAGTTTGATATTTTTTTATACCTATTTTTTCATCCATATATTTTTTATCACACATATCATGACCAATAGATGCCATATAAATTATTTCTTTTTGTTTTTCTAAAAAAGGATTTTTTTCTATTTCACTTTCATAGATTTTTTTCGCTAAACCATATACTTCCATACTATGTTTTAAAGCATGCGATTCATCAATTTTATAAGTATCACTAGTTTGAATTACATATTTAAAACCCATATTAATTAAATTCATAAGCGACAATGATGTTGACATAATTTTCATTTAAATTATTAAATCTAATATGTTTAAATTTATTTTATATATGTATTATTTATTTATTTATATAATATATATGTCATTTATAAATAACTATAGTAATCATTTAAAATATATAGTTTCTATAATTGAAATAATTACTTATACAGTCGCAGTAATTATAATTTCAATAAGTATAATATATTCTATTTTTATATTTGTAAAAGAATTTAATAATGTTAACTTAGCTTTTGAGGATACAAGGTTATCATTGGGAGAATCTATTTCTTTAGCATTATCATTTATATTGGCTATAGAAATTTTAAAAATATTTTATATAAAAAATTATAAACAATTGATAATTATTGTAGTATTGACTTTATTAAAACTTACTATAAATTATTTTTTAACGTTTGAAATAGACAATATACAAAAAAAAAGAAATTTAATTAAATATAATCACAAATTTCACACACAAAAATAGAATTTTCAATTGAAATTCTAAATGGCTTACCACAACCATATATTAATTCATATTTAACATAATGTTCACATAATTCTTTACAAGCATGTGGTTCTATTTGTTTTCCGTTAGTTTTTAATGTACCGTGTCGAAATATTCCACAATTTATTTGTTCAATAATAATATATTCTTCACAATGAGGACATTTTATTATAGGCTGCTCAGTCATAAATATATTATATAATTTATATTTAATATAAACTAATAATTAATAAATTTATCAATCTCAGAAATCCATTCTTTAATTTGATTGTGATTTTCATAAATATCTACATTTCCATTTAAAACTAATTGTTCTTTACAAATACATTCTTGTGAAGTCTTATCTAACATATTATTATGATACTTATCACAACTTTGTAAATATTCTAACGGTATTAAATTTTCTCCTTCTCGTGCGCGTTTTAAAATTCTCGAATGACATTTTTCAGGTGAAGTTTTCACATATATTACTTTATGAAGTGGAAAATCTTGAGAAAATGTGTCAAACCAGTTTAAGTAAATTTGATAATTAACATGTTCAAGTTTTTTTGTATCGTATAACATTTTTGCGAAAACCATTTTATCTGTAAATAAACTACGCTCTGTTATAACTATAGTTCTATTAGAAGAATTAATATTTTTATAAGTATTTTTTAAAATTTTTAATCTAGAAATATATGCCATTACTTGAAAGGAAAACGCATATTTTTCTTGATCTTCATAAAATTTTTCAAGAATTGTAACTCCATTTTCATCAGTATTTTTTTCCCATTCATCAACAGGTTCTTTTACAAATTTAACATTAGGATTATCCTTATAATGCTCACGTAATTTTTCCAATAATGTTGATTTTCCTGAGCCAATATTACCGTCAATAGAAACTAATTGTATGTTAGACATATTTTCTTATAATATTATCATTATTTTATTTATATTATTTTATTTCAATTTTAAAAAAAATTGAAACAAAAAATACACTTAAAGATACTGGTAGATATTCAACAACTACCCAACAATGGATCTTAAACAACGAAAATTAAACAAATCAGAATGGACCTCCATTGAGGTTTCTGTTTCTAAAGCTGAAGTCGATGTATTAAATATGATTGTCAAAGGTTATCATGACGTAAATATTAGAAATAATGATACAAATTCTCTCTTTACATTTTTAAAGATAGAATATACGTTAAAAATGGAAGATTATTTATTCAATAAATACTTTCGTGAAGCTAGCGATAAAATTGAAAATGAATTACAAACTGCTGATGCTTCTTATAAAAAAATGAAAATTGATAGTGAAACAAAATTAAATTCAGCTGATAAAATTAGGTTAGAAAGATTTGATATTAATACATTAAAAAAAATAGAAATTTATGAGTATATATTGTTAACTCATTTAGAACAACTTGTGTTCAATAAAAAATCATCAAATTCTAAGTTATTCCACTTTCACTATTTCACATTACATAAATTAATTAGAAATAATGTATTAAAAATTAATCGTCATATAAAAGAACTTGTAGAAAGAACATTAAATATATTTGAAGGCGCGATTGATAAAATTATAATTATTGAAAATGCTGTTGAATTTATTGAGAGAAATGAAAGTTTATTAAAGTATGGCGATTTAACATTATATGAACATCAAAAAGAAATATTTTCATTATGTAAAATTTCGAAGCCTAAATTGATATTATACATGGCTCCTACAGGAACTGGGAAAACTCTCACACCAATTGCCTTGTCTGAGCAGAAAAAAATTATCTTTGTGTGCGCAGCAAGACACGTAGGTTTAGCTTTAGCAAGAGCTGCTATTTCAGTCAAGAAAAAAATAGCATTTGCCTTTGGTTGTGCTAGTGCCGATGATATTAGACTTCATTATTTCGCGGCAAAAGAATTTACTATAAATAAACGCACTGGTGGCATAGGAAAGGTTGACAATAGTGTCGGAAATAATGTAGAAATTATGATATGTGACATCAAGTCATATTTACCAGCAATGTATTATATGTTGGCATTCTTTAAACCCGATGATATTATTATGTATTGGGATGAGCCAACAATTACCTTAGATTATGATGAACACGACTTTCATTCTACAATTAGAAAAAATTGGAAGAAAAATTGTATTCCTAATGTTGTATTATCGTCAGCCACTTTACCTAAACAAAATGAGCTCACAGAAACATTGCCAGATTTCTTAAATAAATTTCCTGGGGCTGAAATTTTCAATATAGTTAGTCATGACTGTAAAAAATCTATTCCTATTATTAACAAAGATGGTTATGTAGTTTTGCCTCATTATTTACATAGCGATTACAATAAAATGTTAGAAATTGCGAAACATTGTGATAATTATTTAACACTTCTTAGATACTTTGATTTAAAAGAAGTTGTTCAATTTATTATTTATGTTATTTCTAATCAATTTGGCAACTCTAAAACACAATTAGAGAGACATTTTGATACATTAGATGATATTAATATGAAAAGTATAAAAATTTATTATATTCATATTTTACAAAATATACTTGCTGATAAATGGGACCAAATATATAGTCATTTTGGGTTATTAAGAACACCGAGAATATTTGAAAACGCTACCATTGACCCAAAAGGTAATAAAATTACAAAAATAAGAAGCATTGGACCTGGTATTTCTAGTACCTTAAGTAGTTCACAATTATCTGGAAAGCCATTAACACGATTAGCAAGTGAACAAGTTACAAAAATAGTTACAAAACCAGCATCTGAAACACAAAAAGGAACATCAGGTGTTTATTTCACTACAAAAGATGCTTACACTTTAACAGATGGACCCACTATTTTAATTTCAAATGATATTGAAAAACTTGCTAAATTTTATATTCAACAGGCAAATATTCCAGCTCAAGTAATGGAAGATATAATGAAGAAAATTGATTATAATAATGTTATAAATGAAAGGTTGTATGAATTAGAGTCACAACTTGATGTAATTAAAGAAAACGCAGATAAAATGGTAAAAAATGTTGTTTCGGCATTTCATGGAGGACAAAAAGTTTCTGGCAGATGTAAATCAAATAAAGACCCAAAAAAAATGTCTAGAGATGTTCCCCCTGAATTTGAAAACAAAGGAGAAATTTCAAAGTTAACTCAAGAAATTAACACATTAAGATTGATGATTAAATCGGCATCATTGAATGACACATTTATTCCCAATAAAAAAATGCATTTAGATAAATGGGCGGAAGAAGTTGAAACTAGAGGAGCTTTTACAAGTAATATAGATGAACAAATAGTTTCTGATATAATGGCGCTTAAAGGTGTTGATAATGCTTGGAAAGTACTTTTAATGATGGGCATTGGTGTGTTTATTAATCATGAAAATATTACTTACACTGAAATTATGAAAAAACTTGCTGACCAGCAAAAGTTATGTATAATTCTTGCTACAAGTGATTATATTTATGGAACAAATTATCAATTTTGTCATGCCTTTCTTAGCAAAGACTTAGATTTGACACAAGAAAAAATTATTCAAGCTATGGGAAGAATTGGCAGAAATAATATCCAACAAAATTATACTATAAGGTTTAGAGATGACGTACAAATTTTAAAATTATTTACGTCTGAAACTGATAAACCTGAAATTATAAATATGAATAGATTATTTAATACAAAAAAAGTGATATGGCAAGATAATCAATTTATAGAAATTGAGGATGATATTGATAGTGATGCTGGTGAAAGTGGTGATATTGACGATGAAGAAAATTCCTGTGACACAGAAGATGATAATTCTATCTAAAAATCTTATGTAAAAAATCTATATAAAATTTATATTTAATTAGTTATAAATATAAAATAAAATTTTTTTTTCATTTTATATTTAAATGGAAAAAAAAATTATTACTGAAGAACCTAACAAAGTTCTCAATAATGAAATTATTAATGATGATAATAATAACGATACTAATGCTTTAAGTAATAATAAAGTTGATGTCGAAATTGAACCGGATGTAAAATCAAATAATGTTTATTTACAAATGTGTTCTTGTTTTATAGTTTTAAATTGTTTTAAACCTGATACAAATAAGTCATTATAAAATTCTTATATAATATGCTACTGAATTATAAACTCCATTGTATTTTTCTCTTATAGTTGTATTTAAATCAAAGGTTATTGCCGGCGCTTCTTCTCCTCTTATTCCATCTCCTCCTTGACCAGCTTCAACAATTTCAATATTTAAATTTCTATCAATATTAAAAGCATTTTGTACCTTGTACTTAACATGCTCAATGAAGTTTGCTATACATAAATTTGTAGGTATATTTAAAGTTACTACTTGTTCGGTATAAACAATTTTAAAAGTAAATGAAGCATATTCTCCATTATTAGTATTTGAATTATTTGAGTTATTCGAAGACATTTGTTTGTTAATCTGATATAAATATATTGAATTATTATCATCTCAATTTTTTTTAATACTTAATTATAATTTAGGGTTCATAATACTACAAACTTCTTTAACTACTAACTCATTTAATATATATGTATTTATATGTTCATTTTCTCCGTTTAAATTTATACCATGTCCAACACCCTCAACAACACTTAAATAAGGTAATCTTTCTTCCATATGAGTATGTACCATTCTATATCTAGTTGTTCCGTCATAATCTAAACAATTTGTTACGTTCTCGCCTTTTTCATTTATAAAATAATCATACCTACCTCCGTTATCACCATAGCCATAGTTTTGGCTACTAACATATCTACCTAAAAATTTTTCTGAATTAGGCTTGATTGTTCCAATCTCATCACAAGTTTCCAAATTAGATTCATATGTTCCCCATCTAGGAGTTTGTACGCTTAAGGTTTCATAAGATTTTCCAACTTCAAATTTTTTTTCGTTTTGAAAAAACTTTGGTTTTATTTTATTATCTGTCATAATTGATTATAAAATATATATTTAAGTATATTTTACAATCAATTTTTTACATAATTAAAATTGATTGTAAAATATAAATAAATGTTATATATAATTCTATATATTTACAATGCAAAAAGCTAATATTATATTACCACCACCACCAAAATTACTTTTTGAACCAGGTATTAAATTTTGCTCGGAAGTTGGATTGTTTTTAAGGCCTGCTTTTATTAGATGTGGTAGTTTAGAAATTTCGTTTTGTAATCCGGAATTAATAGTGGCAAAAATTAATCAGTATATTGATTCCTATGAAGGTTTATCTTGCATGAAATACGACTCATATAAAAAACAATGGGAAATTGAATATGGAACTAATGGATTAGCAAGAATTTTAAAAGCTTTAAATTGGGAAACAGAATATCACTTTAACTTGGGAAACAGAATTGATAATTTTAAAAATATAGAATATAGTATAGAAAAATATAAATCCAATAAGTTAATTGAGAGAAAAATTAATACAAAAAAATGGTGTGCTCAATGTGTTACACTTAAAGCAAAAGAAAAATTTGTATCAGCAAGAGATGATGACGATGATGATTATGAAATAAAACTTAAGTGGACAAAATTTACAATTGCTTTATTTTATGATAAAGATAAAAATAATATTATTATTGAATTTCAGAACCCTTTTCGTGATACAGATGATTTAACATTTTATTATTTTAGACAAGAAATATTAAATTTACTTTAGAAATTTTTATGATTTTATTTATATTAACATTGATATTAATATAAATTTTATTTTATTATTTATAATTTGATACTATTATATATTATTTTAATTTTTTTTTGATTTTTTGTTTTTGTTATACAATTTTTTAAAAGACTTTTTCATTCGTCTTAAAGATTTTTGTAATTTTTTCTGTTTTTTATTTTTAGTATATTTATGATTTTTATTTTTAATATAACGTTTTGTTTTTTTATTAAATGAATTACCACCACGTGGTGGTCGTCCGCCGTGTTTAATAATTCTATATAATACCTCTAGTTCATCTTCTCGACCTTGTAATAATACATCTATAATAGATCTTCGTTCAGGTTGACCATAAACAAACATGTTAAACTCGTAAGAAAGCCAATATAAATTTTCAGCTGAAGGTCTAATGTGTTGTGGTTCATAACCTTCTGCAAATCGCACTTGTGGTATTGCTTCAAGAATACCAGTAATGCCAAACATCATTCCTTGATCTGTATCCAAAAAATAAAAGCGAAATCCTCCTCCAAAAAATCCTCTATGGATGCGTAAAGTATCAATATTCAGTCTATGCCGACCCGCATATTGTGCTAATTCTTCACAATATAATTGAATGTTGTATTCTTCAATAAGTTTAGTAAACACAGGTTCATTGTCATGAGGAACTAGACGATTTTCTCGTATCCATTGTTCTATTGCTGTTAAAGCTCTAGTTGCAACTTCACGTTGAAAATCATTATCACCGGCACGGTCTAAGTGTTGTTGAACAGCATCTCTTATTTGAATAAGTCTCTGATGATTTGCTTCAGCTGCTCTTTGTTCTTGTTCACGACGTTGTCTTTCAATTTGTGCTTGCCAATCTGGACGTGGACGTGGTCGTGGTCCTACTGGTCGTGGTCCTGGTCCTGGTCGATTCCAATCTGGACCTGGTAGTGGAGCTGGTGGTCTTGGTTGTGGTGGTAGTGGAGCTATAATATCCCAAGGGTTTTCCCAAGGTGGTGGGTTTGGTCGTGGTCCTACTGGTCGTGGGTGTGGTTGTGGTTCATCTTGTTCTATAGCCCCAATAATTGCTATTATGTCATCTATATTATCGTCATGAGGCAAAAAAGGATCATCATCTAAAATCATAGGTTCTGGTTGTGGTTGAGGTGGTATAATAGGTATATCTACATCTAAAATAGGAGCATTATTATTTTGTTGTGCTCCAATTAGCATTAGTTGTAAATCCAAATTATCTGGGTCATCTTCTAAAAGAGCCAATAAATGAGCTATTAATTCATCATTTTGATGTCCTATTGGTTGTGGATTTGGTTGTGGATTTGGTTGTGGATTTGGTTGTGGATTTGGATGTGGTTCTACCATTTGTTGTTGTAAGTTTAATGCCATATTTAATTCGTTTTGTAAATCCACATTATTAGGGTCTTCTTCTAGTTGAGCCATTATATGATCAATTTGTTCTTGTATTTCTCCTGCTGGTCCTAATGGATGTGGGTTTGGTCCTACTGGTTGTGGGTTTGGTCCTACTGGTTGTGGTTGTGGTTGTGGGTTTGGTCCTACTGGTTGTGGTTGTGGATGTGGGTTTGGTTGGTGACCAGCTAATTCCAAAAGTGCTTGCTGTAATTCAATTTCTAATTGTTGAATATCTACATTCGGGTTTGGGTTCCACTCGGCTTCACCAATTTGGTCCATTAATACATGAATGCGATCTTGTAATTGTTGTATCGCTGGGTTTTCTGCTCCTATTGGTTGTGGATTTGGTCCTACTGGTTGTGGATTTGGTCCTACTGGTTGTGGATTTGGTCGACCATCCATATGCTCTAAAATATCTTCGGGATTAACCAACGCTTCAGGTAAAAGAGGTTGACCTTGACCAGCCTGAATACGAGCCATATCCGCAGCTAATTGTGCTGGTACCCCTGCTAAAGGATTGTTTGGCGACCCTTCTTCAAAAGCTACAGCACGTTGGTCATCGTAAAAAACAGTAGCAAATAAGTTCCATGGTGGTTCACCACCGCCAATGCCACCTCCAGGTATCTGACCCCCCATGTTTTGATACTTTTCTTCTAAGTATTGATATTTTTTTAACATAGCAAGTGACATTTTTCTATATTTATCGGGATTACCTCTAGGACCTTCTCCAGGTTCTACTCGTAGTTTAGCTCTACCATCATAGTCAAGAGGTCTCAAATCAAAACGTACGTTGGCATCAGGTCCTCGATAAGCAGGCAAATTAGGTAAAGTACCGGTAAAATTTACATTAACACATTGTACTCCAAAAAAACCACCTTGCAACCAATGGTATTGTCCTCTTAAATCTGCATTACCGCCAGATAAAAAATGAGCAGAATCATGACCGCCGACGGCCGCTGCACCTGTTAGATCTACTCCACAGCAATAACACCATTTGTGTCCACAACCTATTCCAGCTGCTCCCGGGATACCTTCTGCTCTACAAGTCATAACACTACATCCCTGTTGGTGCACTCCTAATATATTACAGTTAGGACAATATCTATTATTATATCTTTCCATCATATTTGTAAAAGCTCTTGTAGCTTCGCTTCTTAATTGTTGTTCTCTAATTTGTCTATAACGTTCAATTGATACTCTAACTAATGCTTGACCTCTGTTTTGTAATCTTCTATAATGTATAAAAAACTCTGCTAAATTTTTGACTTCCCCTCTAGAATACACATCAAACTGCTCTTTAGGCATTAAATATGGTCTTTGCAAATCACAACCATTAAATGATAACTGACAATAAGAACAACTTAAATATAACATTTCTACATCATCGTTTCTTATAGCTCTTCCAAACCTACCAATTCTATTTGAAGAACATCTAGGACAACAAATCCATGATTTACGCCTATTAATTTCACGTTCAAGTTCCCCTCCTTCAAGTGCAGGATTTTCTGCTTGTATTTCAGCTTGAACTTTTGTTCTAAGGTCATGATTTAAATATTTTTGATTAAATGATACCAACCTTAAACTATTATCAAGATAATCACCTGAAAAACGAACTGACATCTCAGTTGGTGATAAATCTGCTATTAATTCACGTGCTCCTTCAATAGACAAAGATGTGTTTTGATTGGCTGGACCAAAACTTAAAGGCCAATTTCTTTCGGATATTGCTCTAACAAGGCATCTAGAACAAGTTAAATTTTCTCCGTAAGTTATTGCGGTGTTTATTTGTTGTTGAGGTTGTAGTTGTGGTTGTTGAGGTTGTTGTTGTTGAGGGTTATGAAGTCTTCTGTTTATAGCATCAGAACGTGCGATTGATTCTGGAGAAGCATCTATTTCTCGATTTTGAATGAATGCTTCTCTTTCTTGTTGAACTTCTTGTAATTCCGGTTCAACGTTGCCTTCCTCATCAACATAAGCTGCTTGTAATTCGTCATCATTTCTAGTATCAGGTTCTTTACCAAATCTCGAATTAAATACATATTGAACATCTCTGCGTTGTTCTGCTGACAACGAAGTAACTAATTGTTTACATGGGAAAATATTTACTTTACATACAAATTCAGTATATGACCTAACCCTTTGTTGTAAAGCTGGGTCGTTACGATTAAATGGTGGTTCTACAAAAGCTGGTCTTTGTTCTATAGGTACTCCATAATTTGCTTCATCATGTTGTGCTCGAGCTTCTCTGTCGTGTTTAGCTTTTAATTCTCCCATCATAGCATCAACAGCGCCATCATCAAATTTTTGATGTATATAACCACCTTCTCCTCCAGCAACTGGAAAAAAACAAAATTCTTGAGCGCATCCTGGACAAGTAACTGTTTTATACCTATTAATTTGCATTCTAGGAATTGGTGGTGCTGGTTGTAATCCAGCGCCAGCTAATCTGTTATTAGTAAGCATAACTAATTTATTCCTAGTGATACCTTGTACCGGAAAAAGTGCTAGACCAGCCTCATTATTCATGCCATTATACCTTTGAGATACCAACTGGCGTTGAGCGGTATTTAATGGATTTAGTAGTGCTTTTGCTGCGTCAGTAAACATTGCTCTCTGTTGAGGCGCAGGTCCTAAAATTACAAAACTCCTTAACTGTTCATCTGTAAAATCAATTCTCTGCGGAACCTCTTCATCAATTACTTCTTGTGTTGTAAAAGCAGGTGTTAAATATCCGGATTCTTGTTGAAATTGAATTATTTGTTGTCTTAATTGAGCCAAAGGGATAGAACTAATTGTAGATATAGAATGTCCATAAGAAGCAGCAGATCTTGAAGCAATATTTCGCCTTATCATATCTGACAACGGAGTACCAACTACTACTGCTGTTTGTTTTATGTATTGGTCAAGTGTTTCTAATCCTATTGATATATTACGAGGTATGTTACCTTCTTGGATAGGAGCATCTCCTTCTTGAGGTGCTGCTTTAAGTAGTCCAATTGTAGTTCCAACCATTGCTGTTAAATTTCTAACACCAACTGCCTCTGCTACAATACTAACTGCTACAATGGTTGGCTGACCAGTTGTTGGTGAAAACACCTTCGCAAGTGTTTCAATAGACATAAGTGTACCAGCAAAATATATTCCTGTTTCTATTATTTCAACACCTAATCCAGTAGCAAGTAATCGGTTACGAACATTTTTAATCATATCCATCAACCCTCCACCAGTTTGTTTTACAATGGTGTTGGTTGAATTTTTTTTAGGCTGTTTTACTGGATATAAAGTCTTTTGAAAATATGGTTCAGTTGTATTATATCTCATTAGATGAAATAAATTTAAAATAAAAATTAAATCCATATTTTTTTCAGGTTCATTAATTATTGAAATATATTTACTATATGTTTCATCATTTGTGACATCACTACATATTTTATATTTTTTTTGTAGTATACTAAATATCTTATTGAAACTATTTTTATCTAGTTTTAATATTTGTAAGTCAGTATTTGTAATTAAAACAGGTGTTGTATACAATTGATTATCTTTAATAATACTTATATGATTTGGGTACAACTTATTAAATCGTTTTTCATCCATATCTTGAGTAGATTGTGATTTATTTATAACTACACTATCAGACATTTTACCTTTCAAAGTGTCAACTGGACTGGCTTTCAAAGTATCAGCCGAATTGGAGACGAATAGGTTTTTACTAGGCATAACATTTACTGCTCCAGCTTTCATATAATATACTTATATTTTATAAAAAATAATTATATATTTTACTAAATCAATATTTATTTTATTAAAAATAATTTTTTTATAAAATATGAAATAACATAATTTAGTAACAATTTAAATTTTTTATTTATGAAAAAAAAATTGAATTGCTTTTAAAATAAAAAATAAATAGTAGTTTAATATGAACATACTTCCAAAGAACTTAATTACAACAATGACTTCCAATAATATTTCCAATATACATTCAAGCAATAGCCATGCTGATGGTTTAAATGATGACTTAGTACAAGTACCAGAAGAAATGCGCTTATTCACTATATCTCAACATATAAATAATAATCCTAATATAGTTTTACCACCAAATGCATTTCGCTATGCGACGATTGTTAAAAACCCAACAGTTTTTCCTACTAGACCATTTTATATTGAATATTCTTATTCACTTTTGATTTCACTTTGCGAACCAGTACGCTTAGTTTTAACTATTCAAAAAGAACTAAAAGATATAATAAGGATTAATAATTTAACTTATTGTGATAAGTCCAAACAATGGAAATTTTCATATGATAAACCTCGCAAATATTTACAATCTATGCACCAGATATCGGTATATCACGCAGCAGTTACCGCTTTTTATAAATTTCCTCCTGAAAATTTAGAAATTGAAGACATTAGAAGAATTTCTGATTATAAAACTTTGGTAGGGCTTTATGAAGATCACATTGATACAAGGCTACCGTATGCCAATTTTATATTGACATTGTGGTATAATCCTGAACAAAAAAATATTATTATGGAACTAATAAAATTAAGATGTTGTTACGATGAAGAATCTTATTTAACAGCAAATTTTATAAGAGATAAATTAAATAAGGCTTTAATAGCAGATGGATTTGAGGTTTCACCGTATAAAAAAATATTCCATTCTTAAGCAATATGATTTATAAAAATTAGAAAAAATATTTTTATATAATAATACTTTTATGAAAAATCGGCATTTGAAGTTTATAAAAGTGTAATAAATACTATAAATTTTAAGTTTTATCATATCTACTGGTTATAATTTTTTTATATTTTTCCTCTAAATAAGGAAGACGTTTTTTTACCTTTAATTTTATTTTTCTTTTTGATTTTTCATCTAGCATCTGATATTTTTCTATTTTAATTTGAAATTCATTTTTAAAAACACCATTATAAAGATGTCGTGGTAATTCATAAACACATATATCACCTTTTAAGCGAAGTTTTAAATCATAATATCTGTATACTTCAAAATCATTCGCCAAATCAAGCTGTCTTTTATTTCGTGTTAAAAACCACATTTTCACATCTAATAATATACTGTAAGATAATTTTAAATAAGTTTATCAATTTTATTTTAATTATAAAATAAAATTTTAAGTTCTGTCTACTAATCATAATATAACTTACATATTTGAAATATATTAAAAGTATCGAGTTTATATTATGTATTGAATGCTTCGAAAAGTCAAGTGTAAAAATTTATTAGTTAATGAATTTTAACTTATGTTGTTTTTTGCTTTAATAATTAAAAAGTATAATTTAATTATTAATTTGTATAAATATTTTTGATACGATATATCGTAACAAAATATTTAATTACTATAGGCCAAACCACCCATACCACTCATGATACGGAGAACGTTGTAGTTGGTGGCATAGACACGAACCTTGGCAGTCTTGGTACCCTCAACAGTGGCGTTAGACAAGACCAATTGAAGAGTGGCGTTATCAATTCTGGAGAAGTTGCATGTGCCTGAGGGTTGGTGCTCTTCAGGGCGCAAGGCGAAAGCGTACACGTTAATACCTTCATCAGGGTTACGTGTGTGGGCTTGGTAGGGTTGGACCCAAGAGAAGTAAGATCCTTCGCGCTCTGAGAAGCGATCTTGGCCGTTAAGTTGGAGCTTAGCGGTAACGACGGGGTTTTGGCCCCAGCAATGCATATCCAAGGAGGTCTCAGAAAGAACGAATGTTCCGGCATCAGAGACACCTGAGTTTTCGTTGGGGTAGTTTCCACCTTGTAAGATACCGTAAGGAGCTTGGCCACTTTGTAAGAAACTAGCGGCAGCAGCAGCTTGTTGCTCTGTAGCATTTAAGGGAACTTTAACACCTCCTAAGTTAGGTTCATTGTAGGGGTTTTGGGGACCGTGCCAGTATCCAGTGAAGTTTCCACCGGGGATGTAATCCAAAGCACCAGCATCAGCGAATAATCCGTTGGCGTCAATGTAAGCACGAGAGTCTTGAGCAACAGCAGCAGGACCTCCGAAAGCATGAATAGCGTTAGGGAGAGCATCAATGGCATCAGTGTAGTTGAAGGGTTGAGCACCAAGAACCTTGAACAAAAGAGCATCGCAAGTCAAAGACGAGCAGTAATCAACGTTTTGATCAGGTTGGATGACCCAAATAAGCTCCTTAACGGGGTGGTTAAAGTTGAGCTTGATTTTGTTACTTGAAGAACCAACAGACTCATCACCAGTGAATTGGAGTTGGGAAATCAAGTACTCATGGGGGTTTTGTGCCATTCTTCGGCGTTCATCAGTGTCCAAGAAAACGTAGTCAACATACAATGAAGCAGCAACCAAAGATTGATTGTAGGCAATAGTGGCAGGAACAGGGCGACCAACAGAGTATTGGCCAGGAAGTCCAGAGTAAGGATTGGTGTTGCAGTTCAAAGTTGTGACAGCCCACAAGCACTCATCAATGGGTCTGATATCAAGGTTAATCTTGACTTCGTGGTATTGAAGAGCAATCAAAGGAAGGGCAAGTCCAGGGTTTGTACAGAACCAAAATTGAAGAGGAACATACAAAGTTGTCTCAGGAAGAGCGTTACGGGGAGCGCAAACTTGACGGGGGGCCAAGGAGTCGCAAGGAGATTCGACATCAGAGAAAGATGGATCAGTGATGAAGGTGAGTTGAGTGGTGTTACCAATCATGTTCCAGTAGCCACGGAGTTGCTCGGAAGTGATGGTAAGTTGGTTCCAGATGTGCATCCAGTCACCATATTGACGATCAATTCTTTGACCACCAATTTCAACCTCAACTTGGGCAACAAGTTGTTCTCCAATGTAGTCTAACCAACGGGCATAGACACCGGTGTTTTGGCCGGTAGTGTAGTTTCCAAGACCCATAAGTTGGTTGATCTCAGGAAGAGTAACTTGTAAATAAGTGCGGTAAGCAAGATCTCCGTTTCTGGAGATCACACATTGGACACGACGTCCAAAATCTGCTTGACCGTTGAATGTTTGTTCAATAGATTCAATTGCGAAGTTAGTATATCTGCGATAAGTAACTTTCCAGAAAGTAATTTGAGGATTACCAGTAAGGTAAACATCTTGGGCGCCATAGGCGACGAGTTGCATTAATCCACCTCCCATTTTATACAATTGCTAAAGAAAAAAATTTTTCGAATTTTAAATTAATTAATTTAATTAAATTAAAATTATATTTAATTAAATACTTATGAAAATACTTTATTAAGGTCTAAATTGGTCTTCATAAATTTCAGTAAATATGCGTCTTCTAGTATCTCTTTTTTACCTTCATGATTTTTAATAAAAACATATGATTCTTTTCGTTTTTTTACTGTCCATCCTTGCTCTATAGAATTGAAAAGCAATAACATTTTTTGAAATTTAATAGCGTCTATTTTTATATTTTCATTTTCTAAATCTTTAAATGTTTCTAAATTAATTTTAATGTCCATTAAATAAATTCTAGAAAAGTATAAATATGTTTAAACTATTTTAATTATTTTAATTAATATAGGGTTCCTATAAAAGCATAATCCTTCAGTTTAATTCTTAGTTTATTTATAAAATCCATAGAATTATCAGTAACATATTGACAAGACAACATAATACGTTTTTGATTATTACATAGTTTAGATGCTCTATGATATAAAAAATTACCTTCAAAACATATTCCATTATTTGTTAAGTCCATATCAATTATTTTATTATTTTTGTCTTTGAATTGAAATTTAGTACATGTAAGAGTATGTGTTATGGGTATTAATACTGTAAAAAATCTACCATTATAATAATTATAATCATAATGCCAATTAATCCAGTCACCTTCTTTTTCATAAATTATGATTGCGCAAGATGTAGGAAATTTCAAATCTGTTGGATATAGTTTTAATCCTGTTAAGTTTGAGATAATTTTACATAGTTTATTCTGATAAAATGATATTAAATTTGGAGAATATTGAACAATATTTTTTGTTGGTATTGTAATTCCACTTCTATTCGGTAGTGCACAATTAAAAATATTTTCAGGATATGTACTAATAGATACGCGTTTTTGTATTTGTTTATTTTCTAACATTAAATCTACCTCCGATAATATAGTTTGATTTAACTCTATATTAAACTCTTTAATTAAACAAAAATTATTTTCACAAATATATTCTTTATTTATTTGACAAGAACCAGAATTATATGCGTATACAATAATAAAAATAATAATTATCAATATTATTATAGATAGTACTTTTATATAATTTAATAATTTCATTATATAATCTTTAAATATATTAATTCTTCATATTACAAATTAAATAAATATTATTTTAAATATTTAAAGGAATGCCAAACTTTAAACCAAAATCTAATAAAAAGATAAAATTTAATAAAAAATCTTCAATAACTCTTGATACAAAACATAAAGAAATTTTAAATGATTTAAATAAAGACGATACTGATAGAATTCCAGAATTAAAAATAGAAAGACATGAAATTAGAGAAAGATTAAAAAATGAAACTGAAAAAATTAGCTTAGAACAACGATTGGATTTAGAAGATAAAGTTAATGAAATTACAAGAAACATTAAAGAAATAAAATCTAGAAAAAAAGATTATTTTTTAGATAATTCAAAATATATTTTTGAATATTTTGAAAATAAAAAAAGTATATCAGATGGCAATACAATACAAAAAAATAATAACAAATCTAAACTAGTAAATACATTTTTTAAAATTAAACCTGAACATGATTTAGACAAAATCGCACAAAAAGAAAACAATAATATTGTTCAAAAATATTTAAGCAATATTGATGATTCTTTTCTTGATATTAATACATTTATTTCCCAAACTGATATATGTAAATTTTGTCATAAGGGAGAATTAATCCCACTTGAAGAAGAAGGTATATTAGTTTGTAATAGTTGTTCAAGAAGTATTCCTTATTTAATTGAAAATGAAAAACCTTCTTATAAAGAACCTCCAAAAGAAGTATGTTTTTATGCTTATAAAAGAATAAATCATTTTAAAGAAATTTTAGCTCAATTTCAAGGAAAAGAAACAACACAAATTCCAATAGATGTAATTGAAAATATAAAACTCCAAATTAAAAAAGAGAGAATTGATTTATCGCAAATTACAAACGCAAAAACTAAAGAAATTCTAAAAAAACTTGGCTATAATAAATATTATGAACACATACCATTTATTAAAGATAAATTAGGAATAAAACCACCTATTATGTCACCTGAATTAGAAGAAACCTTATGTAATCTCTTTATTGAGTTACAAGCACCTTATTCTAAATATTGTCCTGACGATAGAGTTAATTTTTTAAATTATTATTATACAGCATATAAGCTTTGTGAACTTTTAGGAGAAGAAAAATATTTGCCACTTTTCCCATTATTAAAAGATAGAGAAAAAAGAATAGAACAAGACGATATATGGAAAAAAATATGCGAAGAATTAGATTGGGAATTTATGCCCACTATTTAAAATATTAAACATTTTTATTTATTTTAAAAAACCTAAAATTAAATCTTTCGCAACATCTTGCGCAATTTCTTTCTTTAAATTATTTGCGTATAATTTTTCTTGACGAAATCTTTGTAATACATTAAATACCAATTGATTATTGCTTTTATTTATATTTTTACAACAACTATCATTTAATTTGATTTCTATAGCATTTTTATTTGTAGAGAGAATTTTTGAGCTAGAACCATTTAATACTGTATACAAATTATCTGGTATTACTATTAAACTATTACTATTTTGACTATCAGGATTATTTGTATCTAAATTTATTTTTATATTTGTTAACTCATAAAATGCTCTATTCGCTTCTGTTCTGGCGAAATATTGTGTGTTTATTGTTTTGCCAAATAAACGCATCATCGCATACCATTTGCCACATAAATATATAAAACAATTTATGTACTTATCTTCAATCATTATTTTACATCTAGTTGTATTATTTGATAAACTTACATTAAATTCTGGAATTTGTAAAGATTCAATACTTTTTATTAAGACATTAGAAGTTGTTATGTAAAACATATGATTGTATATTCCATTCATATTAATACAAGTATTCCATGTGGGATTTATTTTATTTTTAAATTGTTTATCTAAAAAATTACATTTAACATCCATATCACGACAAGAAATGTTTTTATTCTCTAAACCACCATATATTTTCTTTGATTTACAATTTTTATAATGTTTTTTTGTAAAACTTTTATTTTTAAATGTATTTTTTTTTATTTTTAAATGTATTTTTTTATTTTTCACTTTTTTAATATGTTTTCTTGTTTTCATATATAATACTAATATTACTTTGTTGGTCTATAAGGAAATAAAGTTAATTCTCTTGTGTTATATATAGAAAAGTTTGGATCATAGTTATTAGCTCCTACACCATTACCATAACATTGTCCACCTTTTTGTTTGCGACTTTTTGTAGCTCTTCTTCTTCCTTTTTTTACCCTTTTTGATAATTTATGTTTAAATTTACGCGAGTGTTTTACCATAATATATTATATAAAGATTAAATATATTTACACAATACAAGTATAATTATATTTTATATAAAAAATAAATAAAATGGTGAAAGGTTTAAATAATTTAATAACTTTATTAATTAAATTATTTTATATATTGTTACTAGCTATGAGTTAAAATCCACCTGGGAATTTTACCAAGTTAGCACCTATACCGAAACCAGCTCCACTTCGTGCTGTTGCACCCATAGAAGGAATATAAGTATCAAGAATACTAAATGTGGCAGCAGCAGTTAAGGCAATTAAAATAATTTCTTCAACATTCAAAGAACGTTTAGGAATAGCATAAGCAGCAATTGCAACCATTAAACCTTCTACAAGGTATTTTATGATCCTTTTAACAAGTTCACCAACGTTTATTAAACCGTTCATTATATTAAATAATAAGAAAAAAATATATATTTGCGATAAAAAACTTAAAATTAAATAAATTAATTTACTAAATGGATCGTTCTAAAGATAAACAATCTAAGAAATCTGGGTTTGATAGAAAAGTAGTTAATGGAAAAAGTAATCCTAAATATGTTGATTTATTAGAGGAAGATAAACCTATAGCTGGGCAAAAATTCGTTTGTGTTTCTTTTTGTTCTCCTGAAAAAGTTTTGAAAGAAAAACAATTATTTTTCTTTGAACAATTTCTAAAGAAGTGGGAATTTAACAAATCTATGGAAAAATTTATACAGTTTCTAAATTTTATTTCATTTAAATATAATATTTCATTTGACGATGTATCGAGTGATTTTAAAGAATTTGTAAGTGAAGAAAAGGCTACATTATCAAAAATAAACATGGATGATGACTATAAAACTTTTGTTGATAATAATGAAGAAGACCTACAAAAACAGTTTGATTTAGCTCATAATTTTCAAACAAATACCAGAGGATTAAAAATAAGAGGTTCATATCCTACTCAAGAAGAGGCTGAATTAAGATGTAAAATGTTGAGAGAATTAGACCCAAATCATGATGTTTTTGTAGGACCCGTTGGGTTATGGATGCCTTGGGATCCTGAAGCTTATAAGACTGGACGTGTTGAATATATGGAAGAAGAATTAAATCAACTAATGCATGAAAAGTCAAAGAATGAATCTAACGCAAAGTTTGCCTTTGAACAACGTGTTAAGGAAACAAAGAAAAAAGCAATTGATGAAAATATCAAAACAGCAGAAAAATCTGGTAATATTTTAACTCAATCTATTGATGATAAAGGAAATCTAATTGGTATTAATAATGTAAATACCCAAGAAACAAAATTAAAAGAACAAGAAAATATTTCTACAGCTGACATCTGTATGGAATTATTTGAAGGAGAAAATGTTGTTATGGGTAAAAGTGATAATGGACAAAGTCTTTTAGTTAGTGGACCATTCGCAAATAAAAATAAAAAGGATTAATTAAAAATTAATTTAAAATCAACTAAATAATATAACTATTATGAAAATTTGTTATATTATTTCTACGTGTGATAAGTATTTGAATACAAGAGTTAAATATCAAATGGAAACTATGTTCAAAAATATAAATAAAGAAGATATTTATTATCTTACTGCTAAACCTGATACAGATAACCGTCAATTCGGTTGGTATTGTATGGACGACCCTCAAAATATTACTTGGAAATATATTCATTTTATTTATAACATGGATATTCCTTATTACGATTGGTATATATTTATTGATGATGATACTTTTGTTTTTGAAAATAGATTAAAAAACTTATTAAATAACTATGATTCTAAAGAATGTTATTATATTGGTAAAGAACTAGACCATATTAAGAACCAATTCTGTTTATATATGTCTGGAGGGGCTGGTTATGCTATTTCTAATCCTTTGTATTCTCTTATGGTTAATTATCTAAAGAAAATTGGAAAGGATAACGCGTATTATTTTCTTATACATTTAAAGGAACAATTTTGTGATGATTTATGTATTGGACTTTGGATACAAGAAATTGTAAAAGAAAATAACACTGTTCATCAAATAAATAATAATTTATTTCATCTTGGTCTTGAAGCTGATTTAAATACTGCTATTACCATTCATAAAGTTACTACTAAAGAACAATATGATACATATTATTCTATTTTAGAAAAAGAGCCTATAGAAATAAAAGAGCCTACAGAAACGCAAAACACCAAAAAAGATACTGTTTTTGTTTTGGTTACAGATAAGAATTATTTTAGTAAAGCAAAACGTACTATTGTTGACTTAAGAAGTAAAGGTAATTGGAAAAATGAGATTGTTTTAATTACAATTGATTTTAATTTAAATTCTAATTTTAAAGATTTTTATAATGTTATTGAAGTTAAATTTCCAACTATTGATAAAACAAATTTGATTAAAAGCATAGGAGAAAATGGATTTAATGATACTACCGATAAGAGAGAAATTCATAAATTAAATCAATGGGAAAAGTTTCACGTGTTTGACGATTATTTCATTCAATGGAACCGAGTTGTTTATTTGGACGCAGGACTTAGGGTATTAGAAGATGTTAAATATATTTTAGAAATAGATTATAAAAATAAAATACTCGCCCCCAAAGATGGAAAATTATATGATGACCGTGATTTTAATAGTCAGCTAAGTTATGATAATCCTGAGTTAATTGTTTCTTTTAAAAATGAATATGGAGAGAGCACATTAAAATCTAATTATATGTTGAATTGTATGTGGATTTATGATACAAGTATTTTAAATTTATGTGATAAAAATCAACTCATAGAAGCTATGAATAAATATACGTTTTGTAAGACAAATGAAATGGGAATTATGAACATCTTATTTCATTTTAAATATAATTTATGGGAAAGACTTCCTATAAAAGCATCAAACGAAAAGTTTTTGTTTGATTGGTGTGAATTAAATCAAAATTATCATACAACATGGAGAGATTATTGTTTACTTAAGTATCCTGTTAGTATTTCATTTGATGATGTTTAATGTCTTCTTCTTGATTTTCTTGATTTTCTTGATTTTCTTGATTTTTTTTTGAAAGTTTTTATTTTTTGTCCACCTCTAAAACCAGAAAAATAACCTTTTTTTGTTGGTGGTTTTATTTCCTGACCATATTCTAATCGTCTTGTACATAATATAATATTAGGTTGTAAGTTACTTCTTTCTTTCCAGTCCATAATAACAGAACTAAACCTGCTTTTTGATATTTTATCGTATAAATATACGAAGTTTTCACTACTTGGCGGTGGCATTCCAGGAGGTATCATATAGTTTTCTTGACCATTTTGATACTCAGTTACTGCAAAACTAGTTGAGTATGTTCCATCCATATTATCTTTAATATTTAGCTGTGCAAATGCTAAAGTAATATAACCATTTAAAAAACTATTATTTGGATTATTTATTTTATTTCTAGCATCCTCTAAATTTATGGCGTTTATACCTGTATATACAGGGTTAAAACCGTATTTCATTATTTCTGTATTCTCACTTAATTCAACAGTTGTCTGAATTGTTTCTCTATTATAATTACAAATTGAATAAACTGGATATGTAATACCATTAATATAACTTTTTGTCATTACAGGTGGTTTAAAAAATGGAGGTTTAAATTTGTTATACTTATTTTGTGGTGGTGGAAGCGTAGGAGGCTCAGGTTGTGGTAGTGATGACATACCAGAATATCTTACACCTGATGAATTTGTTCTTGAAGATGAATTTGAACTTGAACGTGAAGGTGAACCATATCTCAATCCCATTTATATATATATATATATATATATAAGTATAAAAATAAAATTGATTATTAATATATTTATTAAATTAATTGTAAATAAATATATTACAATGAACTCATTCAGATTTCTATTATTGTGTTTAATTTTAAATAAATTTTTCGCACAGCCTAGTTTATATAGAGATGAAGAAAAAATTAGACATAATGAAATAAAAAATTTATCAGAAAAAAAAGAAATTTATACTAAATTTCAACTAAGAGGAATGCATGAAAAAAGACAAAGACAAATAGCTATTGAAACAGAAAAACAAATTCAAAATATTATATTTGAGGAACATAAAAATATTTTAAATAATGTATTAAAAAAAGCAGAAAATGGGAAAAAATATTTATATTTTAGAATTTTATGTGGTCCTGCTAATTCACTTTCTTCATTTGACAACCATAATATTTTAAATACGATAATTTGCGAAGATTTCTTTAATAAATTTAATAATACAAATAAAAAAGAAAATGTTATTTTATCTGTTTTAAAAAAACTAAATAATTCATTTCCTGATAGTAATATTACGTCTTTGAAAAATTTACAATCATCCGAAAATAAAATAAACTGTAATATTTATAAAATATCTTGGTAAATTTATTCAGTAGCATAAAAATAATCATTGATAATAATTTTATTTTTAACACAACGACTCATCTTGGCAGCTGAAACGCCTTCAGATTCAGCTGCCTTAGCTATACTATCCCAAATTGATAATAATTGATTAGTATCTTTTTCTCTCTTATATACTTTTTTACCTGTTGATGAAATAAGTTTAGGTTTATAGTCATTTTGTTTTAAAGATAATCCATAATATCCTTCATTGTTTCCTTCATCGGTCCATACTGTAGCTTTTAATGCGTATGGTGATGAATTCAAATATTCTTTTATTTCTTTCATATCATTATCAGTTATTTCTTTACCTACCGAATTTTTCCATTTTTGATATTCTCTCAATAATACAGAATTTAAAATCTTTCCACAATCTGAAAATTGACATACTTGGAATACAAATGTTTCGACTGGTGAATAATCTTGCGTTTTTTTATATTCAAGAGACTTTAATTTAATTCCTAAATATCCGTGACTGCCTTGAATTCGTTTTGGTTTAAATCTTGTATCCATATAATTTTTTAACGCATGAAAAACTTCTTTTGAAGGTTTTACTTGACTCCATAGACGATATCTACCTTCAATATTTACAGACAACTCCTCTACATCAGGTCGCACAATACAAATGCTATTTACAAATTCATTAAATTTTTTATTTAGTTCGTCTTCTGGCAATAACACATTTTGATAAACTGATTGATTTTCAATATTCACAGTCTCAATTACTTTTTCTTTATTTTCTAATTTTTCTCTCAATTCATTAATTTCAATACCTCTTTTCTCTAATAATAATTTAATATGTTGTATTTCTTCTTTTAGTTTATTATTTTCATTATTTAATTCTTGATTTTCTTTCATTATTCTATTGAAATTGTCTATACTATATGTTTTTGAATGAATAATATCTTTTATATACTTAGTTAATTTTTCTATAGTAAAGTTAGTAGCATCATAAGCAATAATTTCTGTTTTGTTTTTACCATTAACTTCAATGCTACGTATTTGTCTTTTAATTTTAGGATATGTCTTAATAAGATTTTCTATTTCTACTTTATTTTGAACACGAAAAGCATTTACTAAAATAAAATTAGTATATTTTTTTCTATGGTCTAAAATTCTAGTTGCCAAATCATTTGTATGTCCAAATTTTATTAATTTTTCACTAGATTCATTTGTATTATCAATTGTTCCAAAATAAATGCATTCTGTATTTACTGGAAACTGAACAATAATAGCTTGTTCTACGGCTCGTTGTTTTTCTTTTTTTGTATTTATAATTGCTATTTCTTTTTCCAAAATAATATTATCTTTTTGTTCTAATTGAAGTTTTAATTCATTTGTCTCTTCTTCTACTATTTCATGTAATGTTTCTTCTAACTTCATATAATATTCGTGAATTTCTGATGCTTTTTTTGTTTGAGCTTTTAAACATAAAGATTTAAAACATTTAATGGTTAAGAGTATAGTTTGTTTGTTTTGACCGCCATGTTTTTCTTTCTCTAAACTCGCTTTGGGTAAAAGCAAAGCGAGATTTTTATAATCTATCTCAGTGACAAAATGTTTTTCAAGCAACCTTTTACAGTCTATTTTTTGATTAAATCCCAACCATTTCCATACATTATCCAAATCCACTACAAAATCAATATTTTTATCATAATTCAAAAAGCAATAAAAACTACTTACGAATAATTGTTGTTCAAATCCTGAAAAATTTTCTTTAATTTTATTTAATAATTTGTTGTTGTATGTGCTTGAAAGCTTTGTTATAGGGTTCTTTTCAATAAGTTCAACTATATTTAACTCTTGCATCTTATTATACTATTTATTATAAGATACTCTTTAAGTATTTATTTGGTTTAATTTACAAAAGCAACAATTATAAAAACGAAATTTAAATTTTAAAATACTTTTTACCACTTATTCGCCTTTTTGACACTAATTTTTGGTCCACCACCTCGTTTCTTTACATTATTTGGGTCATATTGTTCCTCTTCATCTTCATCTTTGAGACCTTTTGACAATTCCCAGAATTCTTTAGAGCCTAATCTGAAATCACCATGATTATCGGCTTTATACCAGAATACTTGGTCATGTAATTTATTGGATTTTGAGTTATTATTAATTACCAAGCACTCATAATTTTCTGTACATTGATCCATCACCTGACAAAAGCTCTCAAAAGTTGGAAACATTCCCGCGTAATTTTCATAAATACGTCGTCTATTTGCGATATAATTTTCCCTCAAAATAAAGACGTAATCAATGTTAGTTCTGAGCGTTGGAGGTATGCCTAATGGATATTGCATTGTGATGATTAACATCACCTTCCAATGTCTTCCGTTCATAAACAAAAGTCGCATCATCTTATCCCGCGCCCATGTATTATCATATAAGCAATCATCTAAAATAACAAATGCACGTGGGTCAATTGTGCTGCGTTTATATGTTTCAATTTCTTTTTTTATTTGCTTCAATACAGTACGCTGTCTTTTTAAAATATTTTCAATAATAGCAGTATTATATTCATTATGTACAAATAATTTAGGGACCATTTTTTCATAAAATCCATTACCTTCTTCTGTTCCAGAAATTACAGTTCCTATTGGTATATCTTGTTGATAATATAGTAAGTCTCTTACCAAAAAAGATTTACCAGTATCTCTCTTCCCAATTAAAACAACAACCGGACCTTTGTTCTCATTTGGTTTAAAACTAATACTTTTCATATCAAATTTTTTTAGTTCTAATGTCATTATTATTTATATTAGAAATAATTTTTAATTTAATTAAACGAATGTATTTTTACTTGTTTCAAATAATATTATTATTTGAAATAAGTTAAAAACACATTTAATTTATATATTAATTAGCTAAAGTATGGCATTAATCATCAATTATCAGAAACGAAAAAACTCCGAACTTTTCAAAAGTTTAGAAGATTCAGATTCTCTTTTTCTCTCTAATGCTCAAAATTATATTCCAATTTATAAAAGGTTCTTTTCATTAAACGAAACGAATTATAACAGCATTAATTTAAATAATAAATGGTATATTTCAAATATTAATAGTTTTGATGATGAAAATTTACATTTATACAATTGTAGAATTAAAAATATAGCAAATAATAAAACAAAAGATAAAGATTTATTTTTTAAAATTGCTCCTTTATTAGACCCTTATAAATTTTTAATTGGAAAATATAATGTTCATGATGAAAAACTATATAATTTACCTAATATTAATTCAACTGAAATTACTTGTCACCCAAAATTTATTGATATTAATAATTCTGCTTATGTTGATGGATTTTTTTTATATTTAACTAGTAGTTTATTACATGCTCATAATTTTTCACATGGTGTAGATTATCATGGTTCTTTTTTAGGAATTAAAAATAGATTTGTTATTAATGTTTTTGATGATATTGATTATTTAAATAATTCTGAATTTTTTAATAAAAACAAAAATGTTTTATTTGAAATTGATGATTATGACCATTTGTTCAATGATGAAAACACAAAACTCAAACCTATTACAATACAACATAACATAAGTGCTAAGTCACAGTTTTCCATTAAATCTTTTGATAATGAAATATTTGACAATATTTTCGATGAAGACACAAATTTAATCAATTCTAATAATGGTGACGATTTAATTGATTTAACAAATATAAACATGTTAGAAAACAAAGAATTAAATCAAAATGTAACATTAAAATCAAATTCTTCATGTTCGTCTAGGTCTTCATATACAAACGATGATGATGATGTTATAGAAGATATTGATGATATTAGTGAAAATTCCGAAGAAACAAATGACCTAGAAGAAGAAAATAGCAATTCAAATAAGGACACAGTTTCTGATGGTTCTGATAGTTCCGAAGGTTCTGAATCATTTGAAGAAGAAGAAGTTATCAATGCTGTTATTCCAAAATTTCCTGTTCAAATTATAGCTATGGAGTATTGTGAAAGTACATTTGATGATTTAATTTTAGGTAATGAACTAACAACTGAAGAATGGTTTTCTGCTTTTATGCAAATAATAATGATATTAATTACATATCAAAAAGTATTCAATTTTACACACAATGATTTACATACAAACAATGTTATGTATAATAAAACGGATAAAAAATTTATTTATTATTGCTATAAAAAGAAATATTATAAGGTTCCTACGTTTGGTCGCATATTTAAAATTATAGATTTTGGTAGAAGTATTTATAAATTTGATAGTAAATTATTTTGTAGTGATAGTTTTCAAAATGGAGGAGATGCTGCTACTCAATATAATACTGAACCTTATTTAAATGAGAAAAAACCTAGATTAGAACCTAATTATAGTTTTGACTTATGTCGTTTAGCTTGTTCAATTTTTGATTATGTTATTGATGATATTGAAGAAACAAAAAATATTAGTACCTCTAAAGACCCTGTAAAACGTTTAATAGTTGAATGGTGTTTAGATGATAAAGGTATAAATATGTTATACAAAAATAACGGTACTGACCGTTATCCTGATTTTAAATTGTACAAAATGATTGCTAGATGTGTTCATAATCATACACCACAAGCTCAATTAGAGAGACCAGAATTTGACATATATTCAAATTTTAAAAGTGAAATACCTAATGATGTTATTGATATTGATAAAATTCCTTCATATGTATAGACATAATAATGTTGTAAAATGATTTATTTTGATTTATTTTAGAACTATAATTTAATTTTATTAATTTTATTAATTTTACTAATTTCGTATTTTTATATATTATAATTTTTGTATATTATATAAAATGGGTTCATATGGTTTTATTATTACAAGACATGTTAATTCAGAAATAACTAACAGATACTGGAACCATTCTGTTAAATTATTAAGAAAATTTTACCCAGAAATAAAAATAGTTATTATTGATGATAATAGTAATCAACAACTAGTAAAGGCAGATTATGATTATAATAATATTGAAATAATACAATCAGAATTTCCTGGAAGAGGTGAATTACTTCCCTATTATTACTACTTAAAAAATAAATTTTTTGAAAATGCTATAATATTACACGATAGTGTATTTATTCATAGAAGACTAAATTTTGGTAAGCTAAATGGAGTAAACGTATTACCATTATGGCATTTTGAGCCGGATACTGAAAATGTGGAAAATTCAAAAAAAATATTAAATAGTTTGATAAATTCAAATGCTTTATTTGATAAAATCAAAAATGAAGTGAAAATAGGACTATTAGTAAATAGATGGTATGGATGTTTTGGTTGTCAGTCTTATATAAATCATAATTTTCTTTTACATATTGAAAAAAAGTACAAAATAACAAATATGATTTCACATATATTATGTAGAAGTGATAGATGTTGTTTAGAGAGAATAATGGGATGTATTTTTTCTACTGAATGTCCAAATGCTATAAAATTAAAATCTTTATTAGGAAATATATTAGTTAATAAAGGTTTTAATACATATTATTTTGATAAATATAATGAAGACATAAAAAGAGGTAAATTACCGAGAGTTGTCATAAAAGTATGGACTGGTCGTTAAAAACCAGGATTATCAGTAAATACTGGAGTAATATTTTTACCTTTTTCACCACCACTTAATGCGGGTTTTATTTGTCCTATTATAAAATATCCAAAAACAACACTAAAGTATACTAAAAGAGCATCTCTAATTAAAAATTTTAGTGGTTTACTTTCTTTTTCAACAAATCTCATCTCTAGAAACTTAGCTATAAAAAATATTACAGAAATAATAGCAGCGATAATAAATATATTATCCATTAAAATAATAAATCATATTCTTATTTATTATTTTACGCATTATTCTAAAATTTCAATATCATCAATTAATAAATCAGGTAATAAATCTATTTTTGGTTCTTCGATATTATGAATATCTAAAGAATCTAAATTAAATGATTGGTCTGAAATGTTTAATTTAATGTTATCTCCATCATCATCTTCTTCTTTTCTTTGTTTATATCTATAATCACTTATTTCTTCTAGTCTTTCAATTGTTTTGGGTGCTACTATATTTTCAACAGAACCATCTTCATTTTTTATATAATCAATATCATTAAAAGTTAAATGGCTAGATTTATTTTTTAAATTTTCATTAATTTCTTCTTTACTATGTTCTGTTATTTGTTCTCTAATAGGTTCTGATATTATTTGCTCTTTTATTTCTTCTATTACATCTTCTTCTATAGTTTCATCCATGTATGCTCTTAAAATAGTTTCTACAGGAATACTTTCTCTCAATGTATTTAATAAACATTCTTGAACTATAATTTCCAACTCCCTATAGTTTTTTTGAACTTGTAATGGAGGTATATTTAATTCAAATAAATAAACATTCTTATAAATTTTTCTAGCAACATTAATATATGTTTTGTGTACAAAATCATCTAACTTAGGAATATTTATGTCAATTTTCTTTTGTTTTTGTCCTACGCGCATAGCCGTTAAAATTTTTAATTGAATAATATGAACACATGTTACTAAATCTTCTAAATAATTACATCCAGATTTTTCACATATTCTTTTTCTCTCCATTTCAATTATTTGAGAATTCCATTTTGGAATTCGTGATATTAAATTTTGAAAAGTCATTAAATATTTGTCATTTTCTCCACTATCTTTACATAATTTAATTGATTCTTCTAAAATAGATTTGTAACCATCGATAATTAAAGGAGTCATTATTGTAACTAATCTTGAACTCCATTCATTTTTTGATTCATGAAGAGCACTTACATTAAAATCATCCATTTACATAAAACTTATATTTTCTAAAGATAATTCTGAACTTAAAAAAATAAAATTTAAAACAAATAAAATTAACAATTTTTCATTTCTAAATTCTTTTCTTACACGATTAAAACATATAAGAAGTTCATAACGTTTTTCAATAGATATAATTTCTTCCATAAATTTTGAATTTTCCAATAAACTCATTATATCTAATGCGCTATATGCTTTTTCATACAGTTTAATACATATCGATATAATTTCATTTAAACCTATATTTTTCTTTATTGATTTATTTAATTCTTTTTTTAACCATTCTGTTCTTTGAATTTTTGTATCTTTCATTTTAAAAATTTCATTCAAATTATATTGATACAAATTGATAATACTGTTATTTATAACCGGTTCAGGAACATATATTTCACAAAAACGTGATAATATTGGTTTCATTAAATTATACTTATCTTCAGCAATAATAAAAAACCTTGTATTATGACTAAACAATTCTATGCATCTACGTAATGCTGATTGAGCATCCATAGTTAATTTGTCAGCATTTAAAAGAACAATACTTTTAAAAATATTACCACCATTTGAATTTATATGTGTTTTTGCGAAAAATTTTAAGTCTTCTCTTATAAATTTTATACCTTTTCCATGAGAACAATTTACATACATTACAAATGATTTAATTTTCTCTCTATCATTACTATAAATTTTATGAATAAATTCATTTACAATTGTTCTTTTACCACTTCCTGATGGACCATGAAATAAAATATTTGGTATTTTATGTATTTCATAAAAATAGTTTAATTTATTTTTTATATTTTGATGAATTTGTAATAACATTGACTTACTATTATTTATTTAGTGTTTTTATATTTTAATATAACGTAATTATTAAAATATAAAATATTTACATTTTTTTTATAATATAATTGCATAATGCTTTATAATATAACTCATATGATAAATTTGGAACTATATTTTTTTTATCCATTGTAACAGAACACCCGCCAGTTTCTAAAAAAGAAACATCGAAATTTATTATTTTACGGTCTAATGCTCTGTGAATAATTTTTTCTACTTCATTTTCTCTATTTTTTTTAACGTGTAGATGTAATGAAAATTTACTCATTGGAAATCCAAAATAAGCACAATTATCAACTATATATTCAAAGTCTTCCTCTGATAAACTTCCACACGTATCAGATAAACAAATAGTGTCTACATTCATTTTATTTAAATGAAGAATTCTGTTAACAATAAAATCATTATCTATTTTACCTTCAATAGGACATTCATTAATACATGAAACATATAATTTTACAAATGGCGATTTATTTTTGGAAATGTTATCATCTAATTCATACAACATTGAATAAATATCATTGTCTGATTCTTCTAAAGACATTTTTGTGTTTTTTAATTGGAAACTATTTGATACTGAAGTAATAAATGATAAATGACTTATATTTGGATTTTTTATAATACTTTCTAGTTTTTCTTGATTTGGTACAACTATAAAATAATTCTCTCTTTTATATTTGTGAATGTTATGTTCCTTTAATTGAGAATTATATAATGTGTCAAATATTTTTATTGTATCACTAAAAATTGGTAATACTTTTTCAGATACGATTGAACCTATTTCAATATTTTTAGGCTTATGTTTAGTTGTAATGTTATCATATATTACCAATTTATCACTTGTTTTAAATATTTTTTGTTCTTCTTTTGACAATGCCTGTAATCCATCTCTTAACGTAACATCAAATGGTTTTGGTTTTCCTAAATCATTATACATTTTACCAAATTTATAACTACCATAACACCATTTTTTGAAAGAATTAGCACAATTTGGATACATATTTAATTATTTTATTAAATATCTAAATCTTTAAGTAAATTTGTCTAAATGTTTAAACCGATGTGGTTAAAGAATGTGTATAAGGATTATTTTTAAACGCAGTTAGAATATCCGGTTGTATACGATCGCACATCTGACATTCATTATAATATTGGGGTACTTGAATAGCACCATATGTTTGAACTGAAGGTGGTAAACTGGATATTTTAGAAAATGCAGGGTTTACTCTTCCATCAAATCTATCACAATCATCTTTACAATGAATATTCATTTCTTGATTAAATATTTGCATACCGCCTTGGTTAGGTCTATTATAAATTGTTTGTGATTTTATATCGTTGTTATGTTGGCGATAAGCAGCAGAATAATTTCTATCTCCATATGCTGAAGCATAACCACCTGCTGCTGTAAAATATTCACAACTTGTCGTATCTCTTTGTGTTAATCCTGGTGCTGTATAATTATTTACATATATGCTTTCTTTTTGGTTATTTATATTGAAATCTTGGGAATAGAGTGTAGTTTCTTTTATTGTAGTAGGAGCAGCATCTTGAGGATTATACACATAACCTTTGGGTACCGCTTGATGAGCCTCACCATAAATACGCACATTATTAATTGTTTCATCTTTACGCGTTGGTTTAAAAATATCCATCAACGGCGCTATAACAGCTCCAATAGCGCCACTAAATCCACTTCTCATTGTTTCTGGTTGTTTTATAGTACTTCTATGATTTTCATAATTTGTATAACTACGTAAAAAATTATCACCATCATTATGTGGTCCACGTCCGGTGGCCGTAGATGCTCCCACACCACCTTCTAAAACTTCTTGACGTTTTGAAGGTTCATAATTTTCAGGAGCTGTAGGAGCATTTACGTCTTGTGCGCCAGCTGGACCCATATAGTCAACTTTTATATCATTACGTCTAATTACTCCCATCTCTTGAATTGGTCTTAAGGCTTCTCCTTTCTCAGCACCTGTTGTTGTCAACCAACGATCTTGAGTATTAATAAAAAATGTATCGGGTCTTTGTTTTTCAACACGACCTAAAGCTTCGGTTCCAGCAGAGTGTTTTATATAAGAATTTGCTGGACCTTCATGATTTACCAATTGATATTCTAATTTTGGATTTGTATCAACTCTTAATTGGTCTACAGTATAAGGTAACCATTTATCACGTGCTTCCATTCCAGAATTAAAACCATTACTTCCATTAAATCCATAACCTTTATCTAAACCTGGACCAACCATAATAGTATCAAATGGCTTCACATTATTATTTCTGTGACCTGGATATTGTCTTGATTGCCAAAAATCTGTTTGACAAGGCATACCATAAGCCCATTCCATATTTGGTTCGGGTTTAAATAAAGGAGCCTGCTCAATTTTTTTTATAGTTTGAGAACCAACTCCCTGCATATTATCAAGAAGAGTTTCGGTTACATTTACCTGATATGTCTTACCCTTTACTTTACCACCATAAAATGGAATCATATTATTATGTTTAAATTGTTCAGAACTTAAATAATTACCAGTTAAAGAATAAATATCTTGAATAGTTTTACTTACTGGAATGTTACTTTGTACTTTTTGTTCATATAAATTTTGATTAAAATATTTATCTGTTGCTGTATTTGGATTTGGGTACTCTTGAACAGTATTTGATAATTGATTTAAATTTGTTACAGGAAAATTTTGAGGTAAAATATTCGTATTTGGTAAATAATTTCCCAATGATTCACTTTGTTTTGTAGCAATATTACTTCTAATTCCCATATTTGTAAAATTTTCTTGTTGTTGTTGTCTTATTTCTTTTTTTGAGCAATTTTCGTTTGATTGATTTGATACAACATACATGCCACCTAATGCTATTAAAGGGATTGCAATTTCCATATTATATATATAAAGTATTATATTTTATATATAATAATCTAAATAATTTTTGATTTTTTTAATTATATTGATTCACAAGAATTAGTTTGTTGACAAGTTATAGGACCTCCTACATAACCTCCTCTAATTAAATTATAACTAGAAGGTAAGAAATTTTTTGTTTCGTTAACAACACAATCTCTCTTTGGTGTAAAATAATCTTTTTCTAAAATTCTACTACTTAAATTATTTTGAAAAGGTAAACATGTATTTACTTGAGGATTAATGGGAGGGTAATACCAATCTACTTGTTCTAAGTCACGGTACCACCATGCTGGATTTGTTGCTCTTGATTGATCTGTAAATAAATTATTACAACTAGGATATTGTATTGCTTGATTTGGAACATTATAGTTTTTATAATTGTCTTTTCCTAAACAATCTCTGCTCAACGGTTTATTTACACCTCTTAACTCGCTTTCTAAATTTATTGTATTTGTTCTTAAATTTGCTCCCCATTTTTGTATAATTATTTGAGGGTCTTCAATATAACAAGGATTTGCACCATTTCCTGGAACATCTAATATCCATCTGCCTGGGCCTGTTGATTGTTGTAATCTTTTTTTTGTTCTACAGTCATCATAATAAAATCTTGTACAAGCCATTTTATATTATATACTTTTATAAAAAGTACAGTTAAATAAATTTAATAGGTTTTAATTATTTTAATTATTAATAATTTAAATAAATAGTACAAATATTATTATTATGGAACTTGTTTTAAATAATAATAAACAACCTACTTTATGTTTAAATATGATTGTTAAAAATGAAAGCAAAATTATTAAAAGATTATTAGATTCTGTTTTACAAATTATTGATTGTTATTGTATTTGCGATACCGGTTCAACTGATGATACTGTTAAAATAATTACAGAGTATTTAAATGAAAAGGGTATTCCAGGTAAAGTTATTTCTGAACCTTTCAAAAATTTCTGTCATAATAGAAATTTCGCATTACAATCTTGTATAGGAATGTCTGATTATGTATTATTACTTGATGCTGATATGATATTAGAAGTTAACAAATCTAATTTTAATAAATGCTGTTTAAATGATTATGATAGTTTTAATATTCTTCAAGGAAATGATTCATTTTACTATCAAAATATGAGAATTGTTAAAAATAATGGATTATACAAGTATGTGGGTGTTACACATGAATATATTGATACACTTTCCAATAATAAAGTTCGAAGTTTTGAAAAATCTAATTTATTTATTAGAGATTTAGGTGATGGTGGTTCTAAACATGATAAGTTTCAAAGAGACATTAAATTACTTTTAGATGGAATTAAAGAAGAACCTAACAATGTTAGATATTATTTTTATTTGGCTAATAGCTATCACGATACTGGAAGATTTGGGGAAGCTATTAATGTTTATAAAAAACGCATTGAACTCGGTGGTTGGATAGAAGAAGTATGGTATAGTTATTATCGTGTTGGCATTTGTTTTAAAAATATGGATAAAATAAATGATGCGATACGTTATTGGATGGAAGGATATGAATATTATCCTGAACGTCTAGAAGGATTATATGAGGTTCTTCAACATTATAGATTAACCTCTAAACATAAACTTGGAGATATGATTTATCAATTGGCCAGAAAAGTTTTAAATTTAAATAAAAACAAAGACCATTATCTATTTTTACATAATGATATTTACACTCATAAAATATATTATGAATACACTATTATCGCTTCTTATCTTGGTGTTAAAGATATTAATTATGAAATCATCAAAATTCTTAATAATTCTAAAGATATAAATGAAACTAATAATTTGTTAAGTAATATGAAATTTTATAAGGATATTTTAACGCAACAATCTAAAATTACATTTGATAGTTCAGTTACGTCTGATATCAATAATGAAAATATTAAATTGACTTCATCTTCTAGCTGTTTACTACCTAATAAAAGCAATAATGGATATCAAATGAATATTAGATATGTTAATTATCATATAACTGGAAATGGTAGTTATATAGACTGTGATAAACATATTATATCAGTTAATAAATATATTGAGTTTGATGAAAAATTTAATATTCAAAAAGAAGCATGGATGGAATTAAAATTTGATAATAGAAGATATATTGGCATTGAAGATATTCGAATTTTTAATGATGTTGAAACAAATGAACTTTTATATATTGGAACTGGATATCATCAAAATGAACAAATTGGTATAGTTTCTGGAATTTATGATACGGCTAATTTTACATTTATTGGAAATGAAATTACTCAAAATTTTAATAATTCTGGTTGTGAAAAAAATTGGGTTTTTATTGATTTTAATAATTCAACACATATTGTTTATGATTGGAACCCTCTTAATATCTGTAAAATAAACAAGGAAACCAATAAACTTGAAAAAGTAGCCAAGAGAGAAACCCCTTTAATTTTTTCAAAAATTAGAGGTTCTACCAGTGGGTTTAAATATGCTAAAACAGTTGATAAATCAACTAATGGGAATACTCAAATTGATATTGAAGATTATGAAATATGGTTTGTTAATCATATTGTTTCATATGAAACGCCGCGTCATTATTATCATATTATTACAGTTTTTGATTCAAATATGAATTTATTAAGATATTCAGCACCATTTAAATTTGAAGGCGAACCTATTGAATATTGTTTAAGTATTATTGTTGAAGAAGAGAGAGTTTTAATTAATTATAGTAATTGGGATAGAACTACAAGAATTGGTATTTACGATAAAAAATATATAGATTCAATCGTAAAATATAGTTAATTATTTGTATATACTTAAATTAAATTTCGTCTCTGTTTTCATAATAATTTATATATTCTTTATAATTTTCTAATATGTTATGTATTAAAGTTCTTTGCCATTCTATAGGAGAATTTTTTTTTAAATTTATCAAAGTTATTATTTCATCTAATAATAAATTATTATTATTACAATAATTTGTTTTTAAATTTAGTTCTATAAAATAAAATACTAATCCACTATAAGAATTATCCAAAAAATATTTTAAACAATAAGTTAATATATTATATGCTTCTTTTAATTTATTATTGTTTATACATTTTTGACATCCTTTAAGTATTAAATCTACATTATGAAGAGGGTTTTGATAATTTGATACTATTCCTTTATAATCTCCATAAAACAAATCAAATAAATCTGGGTTTTCTCTACATACCATTGTCATAACAGCTTCATCTATTTGATACCAATTCTGATTATATATTTCTTCCGTTTTATTTTTAAACAATTCTGAGTATTTTTTCATACTATATAATGAACCTGAAAATAATCCTCCAGCCATATTATGATATATAAATTTGAAATACTCTTTAAAATCTACGTCTTCAACAAATGGATTTATACACATTTGTTTAATTTTATCAGGTACTTCATGTATCCAATTATAAATAAATTCTGTATTTTCTGCTACATGATTTATACCAAAATCCATCCAAACAAAGTGACTACTATTAAATGGATTTAATTCAATTGTCTTATCAATACAATCAAACTTATTGTTATTTAAAATAACATATAATGGCGTTTCATGTTCTAATTCACCATTTAATATATGAAAATTTTTTTGTAGAACTTCTAAACGAGAGAAATCCTTATAAAAATAAGTAGTTTTAAAATCACATTTATAAATATATGTTTTATCTAATAAGTTTAATTCTTTCCTTGAATTATAAATCGCATCATATGTTTCCTCATTTTCATCTATAAAAAATATAATAGGAAACGGTAATTTTAATAAAAATTTTTTTGAAAAATCTATATAACTATCTAATTTTCTATTTCTCTCTATTTGGTTATTTTCCATACTTCTAATATCATATAACATTGTAATGATAGTTGGATAATTGTGTTGTTTTGTTTCTATGAATGTTTTCATTATATCTTCAACACATGTTTCAATAATAAATGCTTTATCATCATTTACACCGAGAGAAATAAATATGCGATTTTTATAAGTACTTAAAGAACAGGTAAATTCTATATAAGTATTTTTAAAAAATGTAAATTCTTCTGATAGTTGTATATCATTTGTTTTTGTATTAAATAATAACCATCTATGGTATGTTTTCTCTCTATTTATATGAATCAAAAACATTTTTTCGTTTTTATTTTCACTTATTGTTATTCCATTTGTTGAACCATGATACCCGTTTAATCTATCTTTAATTGTTTCTAAAATTATGATTTCTTGTATATCATCGTTTTCAATAGATTTTATTATAAATGGACTTAAACTATATATTACTTTTGAACAATTACTATTATTACCATCTAAATATGGCATCCAATTCTTTTCTGAATTAGTATTCGGTTTACAATTAAAAAAATTTGTTATTTTATTTTCAT
>Ga0114973_10000031_pt1 | contig 81510 bp, 77 predicted proteins | sample M_140807_MF_Meta_FD_87025 | JGI IMG/M metagenome (GOLD analysis project Ga0114973, IMG submission 87025) | Freshwater microbial communities from Lake Montjoie, Canada to study carbon cycling - M_140807_MF_MetaG | ecosystem: Environmental > Aquatic > Freshwater > Lake | place: Lake Montjoie... | reverse complement strand
AGAAGCAATGGCAGAAGTAGTAAAAGAACAGAATGAGTTCTTCCAATCTATTGAAGCTAACTACGGTAAAGGTCAAATCAACTTGGATTCATTTGAGCACATCCCTGCTGAAGTACCTGCTGATGAAACTCCTGTAGTTCCCTTTACTCAGGCAGAAGTAATTTAAGTAATTTGTTAAACTATTAGTTTAAAAGAAACCCTCAGAGAAATCTGGGGGTTTTTTGTTTAATAGTTAAGTAGTTGACTTATTTTTTTAAAGTTTTATCTTTGCCCATAACCAACCTTTTCTCACCTTAAGTATTATATATGAAAGTCCGAAGTTGCTTTGAACGTTTTCTCAGATATCACTCTATTGGTGAGTTTAACTGTTTTTCTCACTGCTCTACTTTCTAAGTGGATTATAGAAGACATTATTAAATTTTTAAAAAACAAAAAAACAAAGTCATGAAAATAATAAACTTTATTGGAGAACTTTTCAAGGATGAAAAAGGTTCTGTTTCTATGAAACGTCTATGTGGTTTAATCTGCACACTAACATTATGCGCTACATTGTACGCTAATTCTTTTACTGAAGAACACTTTGCTCCCTCTGTTCCTTTAATACAGGCAGTTTCTTTATTGGCTTTTGGTTGTCTTTCTTTAACTGCTGTTGAGAAAATTCTGCGGAAGCATAATAATAAGAGTGAAGAGTAATTTACTATAAACTATAAACTATAAACTAAATAAATCAACTAATTATGAGTTACACTAGAGAACAAATTGAAGCTGCTGTTAAAGCTAAAGGCTACAAGTACTTTGAGAACGGAGAATTCAATGTTAATATCATTGGAATCCGTAACAGTGCACCAGGAAAAAAAGTAACCAATGTATTTGATGATTGGTTGACTTTAAGTTATAAAGAAGGTGCTGTATGGAAATTTCTTATTTGGCCTGCAACAACAGATCCAGGAACTAAAGGAGTTAAAGAATTCCATAATGCTGGAGGTGTTGCACGTTTAGTACCTGGTCAATACCCTGGCTCACATGCTATTGGATTACACCAAGGAAAATACGAAGCTTTAAAACAGAAAGCTAATGTTAAAGTTTATCGTGATGCCAATAAAGATATGGTGTACGATGAGACTAAAATTACAGAAGGTTTGTATGGTATTAATATTCATAAAGCGGGCGCAGATTCTACCTATGTTGAGAACTGGTCAGAAGGTTGCCAAGTATTTAAGAAGTCTGCTGACTTTGATAAGTTTTTGGCTATTTGTAAGAAAGCTGCATCATTGAGTGCTAATTCTTTTACATACACTCTTATTGAGTCTAAGGACATTATATAAAATTACTATGGCTCTACCTTGTCCAATGTGTAAAGAACCCCTAGGCTTAGACTTAAAGTTTATCTTAAAGAATCCTAAGTCAGGATGCCCACACTGCAACACTGTTTTTAACTTCACAATAAATGAGGAAATAAAAACTTCCTTTTACTCTGCAATTAAAGAGATAGAGAGTGTTAAGAGTTCATATGCAGGCACAGTTAAATTCAAATAAAAAACAACACAAACTAATATATAAATTATGGCAGATTCAATCGCAGATCAATTCAGAGGACTTCCTATCGAAGAACTCATTCTAAGCCCTATTGTCGGAATGGCAAAAGGACAAGCTAAATTAAATGAAGTAACTTGGAGATACATCTCTGAGGTAGCTTTTGAGAAAAAAGGTGATGCTAATGTTGCACGCTCACTTGACGTAGAGATGCAACGTGTATTCACAGATGGAGAGACAGGAGTTCAAGAACTTAAAACTGTTTACAGTAAAGTTCCTATGCTTCCTTTGGTTCCGTTGCCTTCTTTGGCAATTACTTCTGCTGACATCAATTTCACTATGGAAGTAAAAACTTCAGACATGTCTAAAGATTCTAATGATTCTCAGACAGGATATGAAGTATCTGCAGGTGGTAGCTGGTGGGGTATGAGTTTTAACGCTAAAGTAAGTGGTAGTGTAAGTGCTCACAAAGAGAACACTAGGCAGAGTGATAACTCAGCTAAGTATGAAGTAAAAGTTCATGCAGAACAATTGCCTCCAACAGAAGGCATGCTTAAATTATCTGATTTTCTTACAGCAATGTTAGAGCCATCTTTGGTTCCTTTGACTAAGAAGGATTAATCAAAAAATTTAACTAACTTTGCTGTATGGCAAGATTAAACATTGAGGAACTAGTTGGCGGTCTATTAGAGGCCGCTATGGTTTCTCAGAGTATTAGTGAAAGACAACACATTAATTCTCTATTGAATTATTTTAATCCAGATGGTACTCCCATTATTACAAAGTTTATGATTGGGGAAAAGGAGTTACTAGTACCTCTGTACATTCTAGCAGATCACTCTTCTATTGGATTAGATGAGTTAGATATAGAGTTTGAAGCTAGACTAATCTTTGGAGATGATGAGAAGAAAGTATCTACCCTTAAGCGGTCTCTACTGGGACTATTTAAGAAGAAGGGGTATGAACACAATATAAAAGGAATTGAAGTAGACTCAGGGGTTAATCCTACTTCTTCAGGAATGGCTAAGATTAAAGTTAAATTCAAAGCTGATGAAAAGCCTGAAGCTGTTTCTAGAATCATTGACTCTTATATACAAACACTAGGACAAGCAAAGTAATATGGAAGAAGGATCTATGGGTAAAACATTTTTTGATAAGCTGAAAGAGCAATCCTTCACTATTATATTATTAGTGGGAATTCTATACTACCAGAACATGAACTTTAAAAATCAGTTGGAAGAGTATAAAAAGATGATAAGTGATAAAGAAACTTTAATCCTTAAACTTACTGATGATGAAAGAGCTAGAATGATTGAGCGTAATCAGTACCTAATGGAACAAAGAGATAAATACGTAGAAGAACTTATAAATAAAAACTAATATAAAACTAACAACAATGACAATGGAACTAACTTATGGACTCTCACTAGTAGTAATTCTATTATTTTTAATAATCTGTGCTGTCCGTCAGGATAAAGCGGATAAACAAATGATAGCTGAAATTCCTCAAAAACCTGAAGCTCCTAAAAAACCTAAAAAAGAAATTCTTAAGAATTCAATTGAGGCAGCAGCTGAGAAGGTAATGGAGGAAGCAATAGCTGTAGTAACTGTAGTAGAAGATCTAGTTGTAAAGCCGAAGAAAAAACGGAAGTACAAGCCTAGAAATCCTCAGAACAAAAAGTAATTCAATTTTATTAAGATTGGGGTTGAGATTTTAAAATAGGAAAAGTTCCTTCTCTCTCCGAGAAGTAGTCTATTTTGACTTTCTATTCTAACTTATAATACAGCAGTTTTTAACCAAATAGCTCCTTTGAGAATCTCTCAGAGCTAAGTCTCTATTCTGTCCACTTATTGCCTACGGTCTATTAGTTGTAGGTTAGAGCACTGTAAACTTTATTAGAACATTTTGACACTATCGGAGAAACCTCTTTTCACCTCTGAGGGCTACTCATACTATCCAACTTCTAGCAGATTACTTTTAAATCCTCGTCTGCGAACACAAAGATGTGATGTCACTACGAAGGTAATGTCACTTTTAGATAAGTAGTCTCGTGTGTTGATAAATTGTGGAATCAAATTCCTGCTGGCTTCTGAGCATGCATGTAGTCAGTCTGTTGCATAGGCTGGTCTTCATCTAAAAGTTCTGTTAAAGCTTCTTCAATGTAGTCAAAAAGCATCTCTTCGTTATATTTTTTACGATAAGTAAATGCTTTAAAGCCATCATAGAGAGCAAGTTTAAATCCTCCTATATCCCCTTCTAGCTTTACCTGCTCATCTTGCAGTGCTAATAGGAAAATATCAAACACTTCTTGGGCATTTGGCTTTTTAATTTTATCCATCGACATAACAAATCCTCCTTGTACAAATATAATCTTTAATTATTTTTTGTCTAGGGATAGTTTTCACTAAAAATAATCAGAGGTGTTAACAATCAAGTTAATACGATTAATATCTTAAGTTAAAAGTACTATTTGAGTTAACATATAACTTGACTTTTTTTGTTAAGATAGTATATTTGTTTACGTTAAAACAAAACCAACCAATGAAAGTAGCACGTAAATACGAAGAAGGAGTTCAGTTGCATCAAGCATACATTGATGTACTATTAAGACTTGCGGGATATAGATTATCCGATCTGTACACCAGTATATTAGCCCATAGTTCATTTTACGGTACTTTAGACAAAGTAGTAAAAGAAAGAATCGCCAGTGAGTTTGATACATCAATCCAAGTTATCTCTAATGGGATAACGAAGTTAAGAAAGATGGGTATCTTAGAAAAGAATGCAGTCAACCCAAGATTGTGTCCTACTAGCAAGCAAGGTGTCACCCTCACTTTGATTCTTTCTACTTTAGATCAACCTGTTCTTAAGCAAGAAGCTTTAGCAACTGCATGACCTCAATAAAGGATACATACGAAACCATTGAGATTAAGACCTATGCTGCCTATTCAGATGTAGCAAAAGAAATGGGTCTTACTATTGATAAGGTAAGTACTGTATACGAATGGTACTTAAAGAAAACCATTGAGGAAATAGTAGAGTTACCTACAGTTAAAGTTAGATTATCTGGCTTAGGAGTTTTAGTTTTTAATCCTTCTAGAGCAATCAAACTAATAGCTAAGAAACTTAAGTCTGAGTATCTGTTAACTTATGAAACAGAAAGACAAGGACTCACAGCAATCAGAGGTTATGCTAACTACTACATGCTAGAAGATTGGCTTAAACTATTTAAAGAAAGATACGAAAGAGGACAATCTAAAAAACTCTATAACCAACAAACTATAGAGTATATGGATAGAACATATCAGACACAATTATTAAACCACCAGAAATTATATGAATCCTTACAAAGAGTACATGGCCCTGAGCCTGAAGGGGCTAAAGAATTTGAACAAAGTATTGGAGGGAGTAGCAACGAAGACAGCGAATCAATTTAAACTACTAAGCAATGAAAAACAGAACATTATCGCAGACAGAATGGACATTTGTATTAATTGTCCCTACAATTCAAGAAACGCAGTCACTTCTCCCGAGTATGTACAACTCACAGGCAAGCACTACAGCACTGACAGAAACGAACTTCACTGTTCATTTTGTGGCTGCATCGCTACCTACAAAACGGCATCTCTATCTTCAGATTGTGGAATAGCAGATTGGAACGCAGAACACCCTTTACATAAAATAGAATTAAAATGGAAAAGCACAGAACAGTAACCATCAAGAACGGTTGCGACAAAAAACCAGGTAGCAAGTGTGGAGTTCAGATCTACTTCTTGCCTGCCGACAAACCTTTACTAAAGGTTTCTTCTAAAGCAAAATAAGATGATAGACAACCAACCAAACACCCAACCCTATGTAAACTTTACTTTACAAGATAACTTATTCGAGACGTTTAAGATATTTTGGAAAGCGGGGTATTCATATAGTAAAACAGGCAGAGATGATGACTTCTATGCACGTGTGCTAGAAGACATCATGAATATGCCTCAAGAAGAATTTTTAAAGAAATACTCAGATGGCCGTTAAGAAACTATCATACATATCAGCAGAACTAGAGTGGGCAGAACAACGCCTAACTGAATGGAGAGCTTATATAGATAACAACCCTATCAACTCTTTGAAAGATAGAATTGAGTGGAAGCCAACAGCTAAAGGTGGAACTATGCCTATGGTTATTGCTAGTCAAGAATCTCAAATCAAATCTTTAAGAGATACTATGAAAGAATACCTAGCTCTTCTAGAAGTAGTAGATAGGTTGAGAGAGAAAGAAGAACAGAAAGCAGAAGCTAGAGGTTCTCAAGAGATTAATGGTAAGATGAAACAATTTAATTAATATGCATGCTAATCTAGAAAGTCCAGAATTCTTAATCAATGTTAAGTCTCTCCCTGATATTACTTCAGAGGAGTATGATGCATTTTGGGAGAACGAAGACAGGAAGATTACAGAAGGTGTAACTATTAATGGATTTTATTTTTCGCCTTTTATCTATTGGCACTTAAACTTTTGGACTATCTACATAGATACAATGGTAGGTAAGCGTCAAGTTAGGAAGCTAGACAAACCTCAGCTTTGGGATACCTACTTAGCAGTAGACGAAACTATCCACAAAGCAGAGAATCATGTAGACGGAAAGAAAGGAGTTGTAATGGTAGGATCTAGACGTATCTCTAAGTCAGTTCTAACTTCTTCTTACATGGCTCACAAAGCGATTACTCAGAAAGGTTCTGACAACTTAATATCTGCGCTTAACCAACCTGACTTAAAAGTAATCACAGACTACTTAGACTTAGGTATTAGAAACCTTCCTGACTACTTTAGGTTTCCTCGTATTGAAGATGACTGGAAGAGACAGGTAACTTTAGGATTTAAAGACAAGAAAACTAACGCACGTAATGAGTGGTCTAAGTTCCACGTACGAAACTTTGATGAAGGCAACAATACAGAAGCAGCGGCAGGTCTTACTTTATCTTCGTTTCTTTTGGAAGAAGGAGGAAAAGGAAAGATCCTTTCTTGCTTAGCGGCAACTACTCCTTGTTTTGACAGTCCTTTTGGATGGCGTTGTTCTCCTTTTGTTATCGGAACTTCTGGAGATATGACTAAAGCATCAGACCTAGAAGAGTTATTTAATAACCCTGAAGCCTATAACTTCCTTCCTGTAGAGTCTAATGAAACAGGAAAGTCTTATGGACTCTTTATTCCAGGTACACGTTCTTTGAAAGTTCCAAAGCAAGAAACTCCCCTAGGACTTTACTTAGGTAAAGAGGATTCTTCTGAGTTAGATATAATCAAGATCTGGGTAGCAGACGAAGAGAAAGGAAAAGAACTTATCTTAAAGTCTAGAGAACAGACTAAGAAATCAAATGGATTAGAAGCTTACTTAAAAGAAGTAATGTACTATCCTTTGAATCACGAAGAGTGTTTCTTAGAACTATCTCAGAACATATTCCCTGTAGATTTACTTCAAGAACAACTACAGAAATTAAGTGCTCAAGAGATTCAAGCAGACAATGTAGAACTCTACATTAACTCTGATGGAAAGATAAGACATAAGTTTACAGACAAGAAGCCCGTTATTAACTTCCCTGTTAAGTCCACAGATCCTATTGAGGGTTGTGTTCAGATTTGGGAATATCCTCTGTCAGAAGCCCCCTATGGACTTTATACAGCAGGAACGGATCCTTACAAACAATCACAGGCACACTACTCAACTTCTTTGGGTTCTACTTATATTTATAAGAGGGTTCACAATCTAAGCGGAGAAGGTTGGCAGAATATAGTTGTAGCTTGTTACACAGGTCGTCCTAAGAAGATTGAGACTTGGTATGAGATGACTAAGATGCTTCTTAAGTATTACAATGCTAAGACTCTTTGTGAAAACATGGACTATGGTTTTATCCAGCATTGTGTAGACAAGAATGAATCTCCCAAGGTTCTAGAGAAGACGCCTAAGTTCTTGAATGACATTCACCCTAACTCTACAGTAAACCGTGACTACGGTATTCACATGACTAAAGACATTAAAAACTATTTGATGTCTCTTATTATCGAATACATAACCGAGGTAATAGAAGTAGAGAGAGATGAAGATGGAGCTATTGTAAAAGAAAGACTAGGAGTAACCAGAATGTTAGATCCTCTTTTGATTAAGGAGTTAATTAAGTTTACCCCTAAGTTAAACGTTGACCGAGTTATTTCATTTGGATTAACTCTAGCTATGGCTAAGACTCTTACTACTCAGGTTGTTATCTCGAACTCAAGTGACGATACTAGAATCCAGGCTTACTTCCGAGAAAAGAAAGGGAACTCTTTGTTCCGTACAAGCTCATCTCCCTTCCGATACTAATACTACTAACACTACTAAACTAAAACAAATATACTAAAATGATTATTGAAGCATTTAAAGAGCATACTGACCCTGTCAATCATGCCTACTTCTACCCCGAGCAATTTGTAAGCTTAAAAGAGAAGCAGTCTGAACATTGGATAAAGTCTACTATGGACTATTTTGCAAATATTGCATTTGCACAATACAAGCAGAATGTAGAATTTAGAAAGAACTACCGTTTACTTAACGGAGAATTTAATTTTGCTGACTATACAAACGTAGCAGATTATCAAGAACTAATCAGTTACTTGGAAGATGCTCCTAATCAAGATCCAGATGTTCCTCAGCACTTAAAGCACTATCCAATAGTTAACCCTCCTATCAATCAGTTAAAGGGAGAGTTAATTAATCGTCCTCACAAATACAAAGTAAAAGCTGTAGATGATGAAGCAATTAACGAAACTATTGACTTTAGAACAGAGTTGATTAAGGAACACTTCTTAAAAAACCTTGAGGCTCAACTAGAAGGACAAGAGATTGATCCTGAACAAAGAGCACAGATGGAGCAAGAGATCCAGAATAAAATCTTGGATTATACTTCAGTTGCTGAAGAGTGGGGTAACAAAACTCTTAATGCTCTTAAATATCATTTTAACTTTAGAGATAAATCTCAACAATCGTTCCTAGACTTCTTGGTAACAGGTAAAGAGTTTCACCACTTCTACCCTGATAACTCTCGCTTAGGATTTAATTATAAAGTAGAGAACCCTTCTAACGTATGGTACTTAGGTAATCGTAATGCTCAGTACACTTCAGATTGTTGGGCACTAGGACTTATTGAAGTTCTTTCAATGACTGAGATTGTAGATCGTTACACTTTAACAGGAGAAGAAGTAGAGCACTTAAGAGATCGTTCTCTTCAGAACTTAAGAAATAACGAATACTCTCCTATGGCTCCTGCTCTTCCAGATCCTAACGATCCTTTGTGGCAGTTGACATTTGAGAACGTAGGTGACTTTGCTAACGGAGGTATTGACCATAACGTATTCTCATTTAACTCTCAGCACGCCTATACGGTAATTACTTGTTACTGGCAGTCTAAGAAAAAGATTTTTAAAAGAACTTTCCTAGATGAAGAAGGATACCAACAAGAGATGTTTGTATCTGAAGAGTATAAGATGGATAAAACTCTAGGAGATATTTCTGTTGAAGAACTTTGGATCAACGAGTGGTGGAGAGGAATCAAGATTGGAGCTAACATCTACGTAAACATAGAACCTTTAGAATTTATTCAAGATTGTCCCCTAGTAGGAATCATTAATACTTCTCGTAACACTCAAGGTAAATCTCTTTTAGATCTTCTTAAGCCTTACCAGGTTCTTTATAACATTTGTATGAACCAGTTATGGGAACTACTTGAAAAGGAAATTGGAGTTGTGTTCTTAGGTGACCTTAAAGTTGTTCCTAAGAAAGACTCTCAGGATCCTATTGAGACAATGTTGTGGAATGCTAAGAACAGAGGTACTCTTTTGATTGATACTTCAATCGAGAATACAGGAGGAGCTGTACAGTTTAACCAGTTCTCTCGTATTGACCTTACACGTTCTCAAGAAATCCAAGCACGTATTCAGTTGGCTCAACAACTTCGTCTAGAAGCTTATGAGTTGGTAGGTATTACTCGTCAACGTTTAGGTAACTCACAGGCATCAGATACAGCAACAGCTGCTAACAATGCTTTGATTCAATCTTTTGCTCAAACAGAAACTTGGTTTGCTTGGCATGACAATGTACTTCAGAGAGTATATCAGACTATTCTAGATATGGCTCAGTACATTGAATTGCAAAAACCTACTTCTACGCTTAACTATCTTAACTCTGAACTAGAGAATGTATTCCTAAGAGTAAGTAAGAACGAACTACTTCATGAGTTGTTTGTGTTCGTATCCTCATACGCAGAAGACAAAGTAACTCTAGAGCAGTTAAAGCAATTAGCTCAACCTGCTATGCAGAATGGAGCAGAGCTTTCTGAGATGGTAGACTTGTTTACCGCTAACTCTGAGAGAAGTCTTCGTAAGACTTTAGGTGATGTACAGAAACGTAAAGAAGCTATCCGTCAACAAGATCAAGCGCTTAAACAACAAGAGTTGCAACAACAACAAGAACAGTTCCAGCAGAAGATGCAAATGGATGCTGCCCAAGATGAGAAAGAAGCTCAACGTGATGACATGAACAAACAGTTAGATCGTGAGAACAAACTTCAGATTGTACAACTTCAAGGTATTGCTAACGAAGGTTCTTACAATCCTGACGTAGATACTACTGGACTCTTAATTGAACAAACTAAAATAGCTCAAGATATTTCTAAGCAAACTTTCGAGAAAGTAACTAAGAATAAAGAGCTCAGTTTGAAGGAGAAAGAACTAGCACTCAAGGAGAAAGACATAGATACTAAGCTAAAAATAGCTCAAACAAATAAAAACAAATACGATTCTGGCTCAAAAAAGAAATAGAATGACCTGAAATTGGGAGGTTTGTGAGCTAGAAAATCTCCCATTTCAACATATTGTATATAACGTATCATAAATAATTAATCTCTTGTGTTAATTTTTTAAAATACTATTTTTGAATTAAACCAAACTAACCATTATGACTAATGATAATCCATTAGAGAACTTAGAGTTCTTTGACAGTTTTTCCGTGGATGATCCCTTTGAGGATGCCGCAGAAGATCCCAATGCCAACGTCAAACCAGACATCTTAAATGGGGAAGATTACGATCCCCTAGCTGAGGAAACAGAACCAGAAGGTTCTCAAGATCCTTTAGAAGATGATGAGTTGCCACTTCCTAAAAAGAAAACTCCTGCACCTGTAGAAGAAGAAGAGGAAGAAGTAAACTTAGAGAATGACGAAGATGAAGAAGGAGATGAAAATCAATTTGAGATTTTTGCCAATGGTCTTATACAAGCAGGAATGCTTAATGTAGAAGAAGGCGAAGAAATTGAATGGAATGAACAAACCTTCTTAGCTAAGATGAATGATACCATCGAAGACAAGGCTTGGAATCAACTAGAGCAACTTGCAACAGAGACCTACGGAGAAGCAGGAGTACAGATGATCGAAGATATCTTCATCAATAAAGTTCCAGTACAAGAATACCTACAGATGTTCTCTAACGAACAGATTGTAGAAAATGTAGACTTGGGTGTAGAAGCAAATCAAGAAAGAGTTTTCCGTTTGTATCTAGCTAAGACAGGAATGGACGAAGATGAAATCCAAGATCAACTTAACTACGCTAGGGACAATGATCGCTTAGAAGCCTACTCTCAAAAATACCACGGTAAACTTGTAGAGAAGATGCAACAGGAAAGAGCAGTACTTGCTCAAGAGAGTGAAGCAAGGGTTCAAGTGATGAGACAAAAAGAAGAAGAAAGAGAACAGTTATATGCAGACGTATTAGATGGAGCAATTGCTTCAGGTTCTATTGAAGGTTATCCTATCAATGAGCAAGCTGCAAACGAACTATTTGATTTTGTTCTTTCTAAGCCTCACGTTCTTCCAAACGGACAACGTATTAGTGAGTTTGAATACAAACTAGCTCGTATGCGTCAAGAAGATCCTAGTAAGTTCTTAGCTGTAGCAAAACTAGTTCAAAGCAATTTGGACTTGTCTCCTGTAAAAAGAAAAGCAGTAACAGAAGAAACCAATTCTCTGTTCAATAATCTTAAAACTAAGAGCAAGAAGTCTTCACCGTCTAATAAAGGAAACGAAGATGTATTCTCAAAGTATTTCAAATAAACAAAACAAAACAAAAATAAATTACTACTATGCCTAATCAAAGTATTCCAAGGGTTAACGGGAGAGTTATAGCTAACGCCCACATGACCAGCTCATTCTATTCTAAGAATGGTTTGGGTAAATTGACTGACAAGAATTTTGTAGAAACTATGTTGCGCACTAAGCCTGACCAGTATGACAAAATGATGATCCGTCTATTCACTGACACTAAATTGTATTCTAACGATTTGATCGACCTAGTTATGAAGAGCGGTAAGCCCTACATGGTTAACGATCCTAATGGTGTGTTCACCTACAAAATCAAGAAGCGTGCTGAATTGCCTAAAGTTATTGTTAACTTGGCTTCTAGCATTGCTAAACCTGGTATTGATGGACAAGAGTTCGAGATTGTGTTTGACAAAAATGTATTCGTTGTAAACGATATCATCACTGCACATCGTTATGAGCAAGAAACTCAGATCCAAGTTGTAGCTGAAGGTGAAAAGTATCAGAATGGTTTTAAGTACCGTGCTCGTGCAATTGGTGCTTCTAGTTCTGATTTCGTTAACCAACGTTTCTTACAGATCGGTACTGAGTACTTCAAGATTGGTAACATCTTGGGTGAATTTACCACTTCATTCTCTAGCTTGGGATTGTTTGATGGTAACTTAGAAGTTATGGCTGATGTATTGCAACAGTATGGTGTTGAACACACTATCACTGACTGGGCTGATGCAACCAAGTTGGGTATGCAGACAGACGCTACAGGTAATCCTTTAGATATTACTTACTACTCTGTAACTGATGTTAATGCTATTGGCGAAAAAACCAAGATTGTTGGTTGGGAGCCTACAGTATCTCGTTTGCTTCGTATGGAGATGATGCGTATGAAGGCCAACACATTGATGTGGGGTCGTCAAGGTAACGCTAAAGATGAGAAAGGTCGTCCAACTCGTGCTAAGCAAGGTTTGTGGCAACAACTTCACTTGGGTAACGTTATCTATTATGATCGTGGTCAGTTCTCTTTGAACTTGATTCGTGCTGCTGTTGGAGATTTGTTCTACAACCGTGTGTTGATCAAAGATCGTAGCGTTAAAATCTACACTAACCGTTCTGGTATGGAATTAGCAGCTACTGCTATCCGTAAAGATTTTAACGGTCAGAACTTCATGGTAGATGCAGGTAAGTTCATGGATGGTAAAGATCGTTTGAAGCAAGGTTATGCTTTCCAATTTGATCACTTCATGACTACTGAAACTGGTCCAGTTGAGTTCGTAGAACTAGAGCAATTGAATGAGCATTCAACTTTCTTGGAATTGGGTCCTAACAAGAAGACTCCTCCTATCTTCATCATTTTGGATATCAGTGGTCAAGATGACGCTGGAATCCGTGAAGTGAAATTGTCTACTCGTCCTAACATGTACTATCAGTATATTCCAGGTTCAGTAGGATTCGGAAGCCAACAAACTGTTGTTGCTAGCAAAGATCCTTACTCCACCTACATGATGAAAGACTTCTGCGGTATCTTCTTGGAAGATCCTACTAAGTCAGTAATCATTAAAGAATTCCCTCGTATCTAATTAACGATTCTATAAGGGAGGGGTTTAATCACTCCTCCCAAATAGATAAAGATTAGAACCCCTAAACCAAAAACCAAACCAAATGAGTAAAAACAACCTTAAGGGTATGCGCATTATTCGCCCTTACAAAAGAGAACCATCTAACATGCGTACGTTAGAAGGATCATTGTACCAGAATGGATATTCATTCATTCCAGGAACAACAAGAAAGTTTTATCCTCGTGTAGATTCACGTGGAGTTATTAGGACAGGATTAGATGAGAACTCTCCAAAAATCAGAGCCATCTTTGATCCTAAAGTAAAGGAAGCTGAGGTACAACGAATCAAGCAATTGAAAGATTACTATGAGTCGATCCTTGATGAATCTTTAGAACCTAATAGTACGTTCTATGACGAAATGAAAGAAAACGGAGTTACCCTAGAAGATGGTGAAAACATCTTTAACATGGAGAACCCCCGTGAAGCTGTAAATTTCTATTGGATTATGGAAACCGATATGGTAGCCAATTCATTAGATGACATTGAAAGTGGAAAAGTAGACACCTCAATTGTAAAGTTTTATGTTTACAATGGAGAAGTTGAAACAAAGGTAACCTTTGAACGTAAGAAGAAGATCAACAGTGCAATTGCATCTCTCGATAAGATGAGTGCAGTTAAACGTAAGAAGATCCAAAAACTTATCGGCTTAGGATTGCCAATGGATAGTACAGAAGAAGAAGTTTATAATGCTATAGATGAATTCTTACGTACACCTGCTAGTGCAATGGACAGAGATCCTATTGAACAGTTTGCAAAGATCACTTCTTATAGTGATGACTTGCTTGATGTTAAGGCTCTTGTTAAAGACTTAGTAGATAAAAACATAGTAAGAATTAAAGGTTCTATTGTATACGAAGGTGAACATGTATGGGCTAAGTCAATTGAAGAGTTTGAACTTTTCTTAACTGACCCTAAGCACACTGAAGAGTATGATTCCTTTAAGGACAAGTTAAAGAATAAAGCTAGAATTGACGCTCTCTAAAAATAAACACAAACTATGATCCCAGTTGAGGAACTCATTTATGAGTTTAAGTTAACCATAAATAAAGTCAACCGTCAGGATAACATTGATATCCCGATTGAAGACATTATGGTTTACCTCAACAAAGCTCAAGTTAGTTGGGTTAAAACTAAACTTAATCCTAACAACGTTTATAAAGTAGGGTACGATTCTATCAGAAAACGGATTGATGACTTACAAGTCTTAAAACAATCTAACGTTCTTTTAAAACCAAATAAAACAAACGATCTCTTTCACATTGGCTATGACTGCCCTTTGGAAGATGCAGTAAACTATATGTTCTATATTTCGTCTTACGTTATAGGTACACAGAACAAATGTTCTGAACCCTTAACAGTAGACCTAATTAGACACGGAGAACTTACTACTAAGTATCTAGATGATAATTATAACCCTTCGTTTAAGTGGAGAACTACGATAGCCACACTGGGGAACGATAATTTAACAGTCTATACTGATGGTAAGTTTACAGTTGACCAAGTCTACGTTACATACTTACGTTATCCCCTTAGCATAGATGTCCAGGGTTACGTAAAGTTTGATGGAAGTAGTTCTGTTAATCAAGACTGTGAACTCCCTGAATATGCTAAGTCTGACATTGTCGACCTAGCTGTTAAGTTTGCTGCTCAATCAAATGACAATCAAGCACAAGCTGTGTTTGCTGAAGATCGTCTAATCAAAAACTCTGAATAAAACATAAAATTATGAATCACAAAATCACACAAATTTTCGTGCCTACGTCATTTACTGGTAGTCCAACTACTGATGCATTGACTTCTCAAAAGCTTCACGCATATACGCCAAGCTTCACTCCTGTTACTGTAGCTACTGGTACTACTGCTGGTTATACCACTGCAGGTAACAGTTCTGATTCTTTTATCATTGCAATTGGTAGTGGAAGTACTAAATACGGTTCTTTCAAAACTAGTGTAATTGACAAAAAGAATGTATTATCAGTAACTAAGGTTTCTCCTGATAACACTACTAAACAACAAATCTCTTACATCGGTTTTGATGAAGTTAACGACTCTAAGTCTCCTTCTTTCTCTTGCGATGAAGAATACGTTGTTACTTTAAAAATTGACGAATACTGGAGCAAAGGTGTTTTCCAACCTATGATCCAAGAGTCAGTAAGCATTAAGACTGCTTGTTGCGCTGATTGTGCAGGTGGATGTGACTCTTTGGGTTGCTCTACTTACATGAGCGATCTTGCTGGTAAGATTAACGCTTCTCCTTTGTTGAGCAAGTATGTAACTGCTAGCTACGTTTACAAAGGTACTTTGCCTACTTATAAGTACACTTTGACTCTTCCTGATCCAGGTACAAACGTAGGTGGTGTTTCTACTTTCACTTCTTCAGGTGCTAGTACTACTAACGGAACTTATACTGCTGTTGCTCATACAGGTGGAACAGGTACTGGTGCTACCTTTACTGTAGTTATTGCAGGTGGTGTTGTAACTTCTATTACTAACGTTGCTGCAGGTACTGGCTATACTATCGGAGATACTTTGACTATTGCTTCTGCTAGCGTAGGTTCAGGTGGTGCTATCACTCTTGTATTAACTGCTACTACTGGTGCAGAAGGTACTTTGTTGAATGCTTTGAAAGCTTACTACCCAGCTGCAACTTATGGTGCAATTACTTTTACTGCTGATACAGATGGAGATCCAGATGCAGATGCTTTGAACAACAGTATGTTCGAAATTGCAACTCCTTTGATTTCTGACATCACTTTGATGCCTGTTTATAATAACATTGCATGGGAGAAAGTATTGGTATCTGCTGGTTCAGTAACTGCTTGTGGTGTTAAAATCACTGGTAATGCTATGGATGAATTTGGAAACGCTTGTGTTCCTGATGCAGTTCCTTATGTATTCAACTTGGTACGTTTCAAAGTAAGCATTCACGAAGGTCCTTACAACACTCAAGATTTCGATATCGAAAACTTCTGTGCTGCTATCCCTGTAACTACTACTCAAGAGATCAAGTATCCTCTTGGTGCTGGTATTGCAATGGCTGAAATGGAACGTCATTATTTCACTACAAACTTGCCTGCTACTGCAGATGCTCGTAGGTATTGGAATCCTATCTACAACGAAGATTCTAACGGTTTCTTGTATGTAGACAAAACCAAAGTTTATACTGCTTATGAGTTGACTTACTTGGAAAATTCTGCTGTAGGTTTTGAGAAAAAGTCAGAAAATACTCATTCTGTATTGTTCTTGGTAGACACTACTTTGACTGCTTTAACTACTGAGTTAGAATTGTTCTTGGAAGCGTTTGCTGACGTAACCCTTTAATTTAACGGGGGGGTTATAAACTCCCCCTTTATTTTAACCTTAATTAAATAAAACAAAAATGAAAGATATTATTCTAAAATCAGGTACATACCTTAAGGAGACTAAGACATCACATACAAACTCTATCCCTGGAGAATCTTTGGAGAATTTTGTAATAAGTGTTTTGGCTAATCCTACTTGCTGTGTAAAGAATCTTGCGGGGGGTAAAGTTAGTAACTCTACTGTAACTCTAAAAACATATACTACAACTGAGCGTAATGCTTTGACTGGTGTAGTAAATGGCACTATTATTTACAATTCTACAACTACAAAAATTGAGGCTTATGCTGCTTCAGCTTGGGTAGCCCTTCACTAATTTTTTAAAATAAATAGGGGAGGTAACACTCCCCTTTTTTAAACATGAATGTACAACTAAACATCGAAGCATTAAAAGCCAAAGACTGCGCTTTCTTATCTATCTTGGATACATCATTTTATCCAGTAGTTCCCACTAGTGCAGAAATTAGTATTACTCTACCTGGGTTTGATGACCCTTTTAACTTTGAGTTTGTAATAAGTGAGGTAAACATATTTACTGCTTATTCTTTTGGACTAACAGTAGAACAGACAGATAGCTTTACTCCACTTCCTGATGGTGTGTACAAATTGGAATTTGCTCCTTGCCCTAATGTAGGAGTATGTACTAGGTACCATTTGCGTACCTGCAAAATTGATTGTCGTCTTGGAGTTCAGTGGGCTAAATATGTAGACTGCTGTGATGATGAGAAGATGTTATATTACTTAGACAAAATTGAGTTTTTGCTTAAGGGAGCTGAGGCACATGCTGACCTTTGCAATCCTGCAAAAGCTACTGAATTATATAAGAAAGCCGATGACCTACTCAGAAGATTTGAGCTTGACTGTTAAGAAGAAACTTGCTATGGCTGCCTACAAGGAACTACAGCATATCAAGTACTTAACAAAACCCTATTACAAAAAGTCTAGAGCATTAGCACGCTTCCTTAAGTATGCTGATTGTTTAGACTGCGATACAAATGCAACTCTAAAAATTAAACTGTAAACAAATGACTAAATGCTGCCCTACCAATAACTGTGTCGAGATCGTTCCTTCTGGGTGCGTCAAGTACACTGGTACTCCTACTCCAGGAGGACTTATAGATTCTTTTGATAATTGTGACCTTTACTTAAACGACTTGCTTAAGTTGTTGGATGATAAGGTGGTTAACATAGACACTCGTGTAGGATTAAATAAAACTGCATTTGATACTGCTAACCAAGCATGTGGAACTACTCCAGTAATCTCTACAGTAGGTCTAACAGTTACAACAGATAATAAATATTACTCTGCTGAAGTTGTACTTAAACTTGTAGGAGTTATCTGTGAGTTGCGTTCTCGTTTAAACTACTTGTCTTCAAAAGACATTAATATCAACTCAGGTAACATATTTTGGATGGATCTTCCTTTAGACCTTCAATTTAAAACCTGGTTAGCTGACCAATGCTTAGGAGATGATCCTTGCTTTGGTGATGAGATTTTAACGCTTAGACAACTACTCCAAGCTATTATTACTAAACTTTGTAATTGCTGCACCCCATAACTATGTCTCATTGTCTTGATTGCTACGGAACTAATTCTATTGACCCTTGTGCTACTGTGGGTTGTATTTCAACTAATTATGCCAAGTGTATTACTTATTCTGGTCCAGACTTGTTCTGTGCAACAGGAGGAGTAAAAACTTTTAACTTTACAGGAGTTGCAGTAAACCCTGGAACTACTACTGATTACACCGTAAGTCCTACGGGAGGAACTGGTAGTGGTCTTAGTGTTAAGGTAACTCGTACTGTAGGATCTCTTGTATATAAAGTTACTCTTATAGCTTCTGGTACAGGATATACAATTAATGATGTCTTGACTGTAGCAGGTGCAACTATCGGAGGAGCTACTACTGCTAATAACTTAACTATTGCAGTTTTAAGTTTAGTCCCTTTGATTTCTTCTCCTACTAACTTAGATACAGTTATTGCTAGTCTTAACGCAAGAATCTGTTTAGCTACTCCTTCAGGATTAGATTATTCTGTATTTACTTACGGATGTTTGCGTGTAGGAGGAAACTTAAGTAGTGTAGGTAGTTCTATTACAAGTGCTCAACAATTTATTGAGGCTAGTGCTGCTGCTTTATGTTCTTTAAACACTAGAGTAATTTCAGTAGAGACTCCTACTTTTACAGTACCTGGATGTGTTACAGGAATTACTTCTGGTAGTTCTACCTTAGGTCAAGTCTTAACTGCATACGGAACTAAACTTTGTACTACTACTACAAGTATAGATATGACAGGGGTTACAAATAATCCTTGTATTGCTTATGCATTTACTACTAAGCCTTCTACTACCGTAGTATCAGATTATATTAACTGGGTCACAACTAACATGTGTGGCATGTTCCAGACTTTAAATACAAGTATTGTTACTGTAACTACTGCAGCAGCTGCTCTTAAGACTTATATCTCAGGGGGGTCTGCTGTTCCTGCATCTATTAATACTTCTTGTATTTCAGGAGGATCTGCTACAAGTACTTTAAGTGCAGCAGCTATTTTATTCACTAGTCAGATTTGTGCTATAAACTCTACTTTAGCTTCTATCCCTGCTTCTAGTTATACTTTAACTTGGGCTACAAACTTTGGATCAACTCCTTACTATGGTTATACTTTTGGTTTTACTAACAGTTCAGATACTTTAGCTAACCAGTTAGGTAAGATTGTTTCTACTTTAGGTAGACTAAAACTTAAGTTAAACTCAAGCGACTTTGTTGCTACAAGTGACTCTGATGGATTGAACGTAGCACTAGCTGCAGGAGTTCGATTTGCTTGTTCTCAACTTAGTAGTTGTTCTATATCTTCTTTACTAGATGTAACTACAAGTTCTCCTGGAACCTACCACAGTTTGTTTTGGAATGGTTCTGAGTTTGTAAACAAAGAACTTATCTTTACTTCAACAGGAGGAACAGTAGGTATTACCCGTACAGATAATGTAGGCAATGTAACTATTAACTTAGAGTCTTTTGGATCTAGTGGAGTAGCTACAGCTGCTACTTTAACTGCAGGAACTCTAACTAATGCCTCAGTTGCTGCATCTTTAAGATTCCCAAGTGGATCTTTACCTAGAGTATCTAAGTTTGGAAAAACAATAACAATCGTTGGAAGTTTGGCTGTAAATGCTTCAGGTGCTTTTGCTTGGGCACATGGTCAGTCTTTAATAATGGCAACAGTTCCAGCAGGATATTTACCTTTATATCTTCCAGTATTTAACGTATTAATTCTTAAGTACACAACAACTTCAGGCACGTCCTCAACTGTTGTATATCAAGGAGTATGTTACATAAATGGTTCTGATTTAACTATAGAGTTGAATAGCCCTGGAAGTCCAATATCTTTGACTAGTGGAGAATCTCTTGAGATATTTATCGGAGGAAATTCTTACGCAGCGATATAATAAAAATCTTGGCAGGATTTTTTGGTTGGTTTTCCTGTCATCTTGCTAGTAGGAGCCTGCGAAAGTAGGCTCTTCTAGTTTTCAAATTAACCCTTGACTTAAACTTAAAATTAAATTATATTTGTAATGAACCTTAAATTAACCCAAACTATATCCTGAGATGTATACAAATTCAGAATTAATCGGTAGAGTTAAGAGTGCTAACAAATTTGTTAGTGACGATGACTTAATTACTGATCGTTATATTTACGGTTTATTAAAAACTAAAGCATCTACTTTACTACGTAGAGAAATCAACTTAAGAAGGTTGCTTACTTCAGATAATGTTTATCAAGCTTACGAGTGTGTACATTTAATTGAAGCACCTGGAACAGAGTGTGATTTAGGTTGTCCTGTACGCAGAACTAAAAACAAACTACCAAACATAGATGAAGGTTTATATTCATATTTCATTCAGGGGGTATTCAATACTTCAAACTCAGAAGAACTTTTCCCTACAACTATTAGAGATTTTATCAACCACTCCCGCTTACGCTTTAAGACCCCTAAAAAATACTACACCATTCGTAATGGATATTTGTATGTTTTAGATCCTGATGTAGAGTGTGTTAATATGTACGCTTACTTTACCGAGTCTATAGAGGATATAGATGGTACAGAATGTTTAAGTATGTACGATAAACAATTTAAATTTCCAGGTTATCTAACAGACGCATTGATTGAAATGTGTACTCAGTCATTGATGAATTATCAAAGAATTCCTCAAGACCTAGAAGATAACAACCGAGATGAACCCAACTAATTATGTCGAGAGACTTCATACGAAAAAACCAGCAATCCACAGTAAGACAAAAAGAGAAAGATACAGCGTCAGATACTAACTACACTGCTCTTGCTGCGTACGAAATGTTCTTAAAAGAAACCAAACGTAAAGATATCACCTACAAAGAATTCTGTGGCATCCCTAAAAAGATTCACTTGAAGCTTATGGAGAGATTGTTACGTGGTAGATACGCTATTAGATTTCCAAACTTAGGTTCCATTAAAGTTGTAAAAACAGAAAATGCAATTACAAAAGGTAAACATACGATTATTAACTGGAAACTCTACCACGAAACTGGTGTCAAAGTGCCTTATAGAAACACACATACCAATGGTGCCATCTATAAGTTTCACTTGTATCCTTACTATAAAAGGGTAGTACAGTTTGGCTTCTACGATTTAAGAGTGTCTAACAAACACAAATCAGTACTAGCGCAAGCTATAAGAGAAAACAAAATAGACATACAGTCTTAAAATATAAAAAAATGAATTACGATAACACTAACTTTATTTCATCAGAGCCTTTAATTGCGGAAGTAAAGCAAGAGTTAAAGTCGTACTTTGAGGCAGGTGCAATAAGTGAAGTGATGATTCCTACTTACATAGATCAGTCACTTCGTAAGCTTAGAGTAATGGTCTTGAAACCAGAAGAATTGGTTTTGTCTTTTCACAACTACAAGTCAGAACTTCCTTGCGACTTTGGACTACTAGACTATGCTATACACTATGACTCTGAGATCTTTTGGTCTCAAGGAGTAAACTCTGTTAGAGGTAGTTGGTATAAGTCTATTCAATGTACTAACGGTTGTACAGACTGCGGACTTAAAGAAGAGATGTATGAAACAGTATCTGTTTCTACTCCTGGCTTTAAAATCACAATGAAGCAACCTACTTGGATTAAAGTTTACTATGGATCTAAAGCTCTCTGCATAGAGGACTGTCCTAACCTTAGTACTTCTTCAAATGATGTTATTCAAATTCATCCTAATAAAACTGTCACATCTACGTTTGAAACTGGTTGCATATACGTTAGATATTTCTCACGTCCAATGGACGATGATAACTTACCTATGGTTCCAGAAATTCTTGAAGTGGAAGAGTATATTAAGTCTTATCTTAAGTTTAAGTTTTTTGAACAACTTTGGCATTCAGTAGTAGACGAGAGTCAACGTCAGGTAGAGGCTAAGTTTCAGTACTATAGACAAGATCAACTTAATAAATTGCAAGCAGCTAACGGTTATTTGTTGACTTATACCAAACAACAGATGGCAGATAACGTAGCTAAGATGCGAAATCGCTTTATTAAATTTCATATCCAATAAACTTAATGGAGAATAAAATCAATCAGAACATTGCTGGGTTAAATTTAGATTCAGTTAACTACCAGATAAAGGAGAATATGATTACGTTTGCTTTAAACGCAAACATTCAATCTCACGATGGTAATTCAACTACATATACTAATGAGCCCTCTAATCAACTCTGTTATAATTTTATTAATCTATATCCTGGGTTTAAGATTGTTGGAGTTCTAAGTATTATTGAACAATCTAAATTAATTGTATTCCTAGCTCATTCTGATGGACGTTCTTTAATAGGACAGATTACTAATTTAAATAAAGACTGTACAAGTCTTATAGAAAGTGAAACAGATTGTGGTTGTGTATCAGGTACTGCATTAGTCAGTACAGTATCTCTAGCTGAAAGTTGTTGTACGTTTACTCCTTTGGTGGTAGACAACTGTTGTGATTGTTCGGATTGCTACGAGTATTCTGTAGAAAGTACTTCTACATCTCCTTATATAGTAAACTACATAAACTGTTCTGGATTAGAAACTAATATTACTTTTCCTGCAGGACAGATAGGAGTATTTAAAGCCAGAAAAGATAGATATATATTAACTACAAATACTGTAATTGTTTCAGAAGTATTTGTATCCCAAGGGGTATGCGTACCTAAGTCTAGTAAATGTTGTTTAGGTTTAAGTATTGATTACCCTGTCTACGCAGAGTATCGTATAGATAACTGTAATACTAAAGTATATTTTATTGCTAAGAATATTACTCCTAGATTCTTTTCTTTAGAGGAACCTTATGGTAAAGATCAGTGTGGGGTATTGTCAGATTGTTTGTCTGACTCTTGTGAGAGATTAAAATTGTTTCCTGATTTCTGTCAAGCAGAGATCTATCCTACATCAGTTAATTCAGGTGGAGTATTAAAAGCAGGAGTATATTCTTTCTCTCTGGCTTATTCAGACGAGAATGGAAAAGAACTTACAGACTATGTAGATTTTTGTAATCCTATTCCAATCTTTGAAAGACCTATTACAGAACAAACTGAGTACGAAACTTCTAAATCCATCAGAGTTGCTATAGAACACAGTACTGCTATCTTTAATTACTTTAACTTAGTAGTAGCTGAAAACGTAAACAGAGTAACTACATACCATCTGGTAGGTACGTATAGAGTTAACCAAACTACAAACAAAGATTCTTTACTCTATACAGGAGATTATTCTTCTACGTTCTCTTCTATTGTTCCTCTTATTCGTACTCCTCACTATGATAGTGCAGGAATTATTGATAAGCAAAGTGACATGTTAATGTTAGGTGATTTAACAGAAACTCCTAAGTATAATTTTCAGTTACTTGCAAATAACATTAAGTTACGTTGGGAAACAGTAGAGATGCCTGCTGATCAAAAGTTTGATTACTCTAATCCAGAGATTGCCTACTTCTTCCGTACGTATCAAAGAGATGAGGTTTATCCATTTGGAATTAAGTTTAGATTAAAGAACGGAAAGTATACAGACGTATTTCATATTCCAGGAAGAGTTGCTTCTACCACTGGTTCTGATACAGATACTTTATCTAAGGGATCTAGTTTAGATGTATTTACTGTTCCCAATGATTGTATTATTCAAAAAGATCTTCCTACTTGGAAAGTATACAACACAGCTACTGCAGGTCTTACACCTCCTAATAATGAACCTTCTATACAAGAAGCTCAGTACAGTTGTAAGATTACTGTAAAAGACTCAGGAGACTTTTCTTACTGGGAGTCTACTGAGACTTACCCTTGTTACACAGAAGTATGGGGAGCATTAGCAGAACTACCTATAAGATTTCACAAGTTTCCTGAAAATGCACTTTCTCACATACATGCAGATGGTAAGGATTTAATCTATCCTATTGGAGTACGTATTCTTGAGAGTTTGTTTGAAGGTGATCTAAACACCTTTACAGTATACGATCCTTTAAACACTTATGGCAATCATCAGATTCCTGTTAAGGAACTTATTTGTGGCTACGAGTTAGTTAGAGGTAATCGTGTAAATAATAAATCAGTAATTGCTAAAGGACTTATTTATGATGTAGGAACTTTTGACGATGTTAAATCAGGTAAAAAGTTTTACTACCCTAACTATCCTTACAATGATATTAGACCTGATGCTTATATTAAATCTACTCCAGACTGGTACAACAAAGCTGACAGGGGAATAGAAGATTCTAGTGCTGCTGCTAGTTCTGGACTACGTCTTCATAAAGGTTTTGATACTATTGGATCTAGATACACATTCCACTCTCCTGATACACACTTTCAACTTCCTAAAATTGGTACAGAACTTAAAATAGAAACTTTAGAGTTTGGTAAGGTACAAGGAAAGTTTGTTCCTGTATTAGATCATCCTCAATATAAATTTCTAACTAAAGCTGATTATGCTTTGTCTGCAATTGTAGCAAATGCTTTATCCCAGTCTTACGAAAGTATTAAACAAGGAGATGCTACTGTGCCTCCTGTAATAACTTTAGGAGATAGACTAAGAACTGATGGTCTTTCTACTCTTACTAATAATCAGATTATTTTAGATATCTTAGAAAGACTTATACCTAATAAGAATTTTGCTTATCAATTTAACTCAGTAGGAAAGTACACAAGTTTTAGACCTATTACTACTAGAGGAAATCGAAGACGTTTCTTAGACATTGGGCTTTACGCTAATGATAAAATAGTAGAATTAAATGACGACAAGCCTTTACATAATCGTTTAAGAGAGACTTCAGTTTATCTTAAGACTAGTGCAGGATTTTCTTATGAGTATCCATTTATTCAAGATACTACTCGTTATACAATAGGAGAAAAAAGCTTACAAGACAATCCAGAAACGGTAACAGAAAGTGATACAAGAGCTTACTATGCTTCTATTAAACGTGAGTTTCCTAATCAGTATGGACAAATAGAAAACATTAAATATGTTTCTACGGGATACATTGTTGATGTAACTCTTACTTTAAATGGTACTGCAAAGATTCTTAAGAAATACTATCCTGCTTTTGGAGGAGATACTTATATCAACAAGTTTGCACTTAAACGTAAACATTCTTTCTTTACTCGTAACCTTGCTAATCTTCCTGCTAAAGTTAATAATGTTCCTTTTGACTATTGGTTGTTTCCTAACTTAGGATATCCTACTTATTATATAGGAGAGTCTCCTGAAGAGTTGACTAGTTCAGTAGCATCTAGTCTTTTGACGGGAGTAGTTGCAGGAATAACTGCATCAGCAGGATCAGCTATATTGGGAGGTGCAAATCCTTCAGGAAAATCGGCTAATGCTATTATCACAGGAGCACTTGCTGCCATGTATAGTTCTTTTGTTAAAAAGAATAATTTAGATGCTTCTCCTAGTATTACAACTAATTTTCCTCCGTTAGGACCAGTAACTACTCCTATAACTTTCTTTTACCAAAAAGGAATTTTTTATACAGCGTCTTATGGCATTCCTGTATTCTACGTAGAGTCTGATATTAACGTAGACTTACGTCACGGAAGAAATGACTTAGAAGAAAACTTCTATCCTAATGTAGGAGATGGTATTCCAGATGATTGGTTGCATGAAGTAAACGTACCTATTAAGTACGATAACTTCTATAGTTACAATGCTACCTACTCTGCACAGAACTTAAGTCCTAATCTTCCTTATAGATTAAAGTATCCTTCTTTAGAATGTCTTACTTATCATCAGAACAGAGTTATTTATTCTGATCCTGCAAATGCTTCTAACTATCTTTCAGATGCTTGGAGAGTATTCCGTGCAGGAAACTTCTATGACTTTCCTAAGCAAGGAGGTCGCTTAATAGATTTGAATGGAGGAGAGAACGAAAGAATATATGCTAGATTTGAAAATACAACTAAAGTATACAACTCTCGTATTACTTTAAGTAACACTTCTCCTTACCAGTTAGAGATTGGTAGCGCAGACATGTTCAAACAAAAACCTGTAGATCTTTCTAAGACAGATCTAGGTTACACAGGAACTCAACACAAGGCTTATGTTACGTGTGAGTATGGAACATTTTGGGTAGATGCTAAGCGTGGTCACATCTATCAAATTACAGCACAAGGGTTTAACGAAATTAAAACAGACAATAACTTTAACTGGTTTAAGAATAATCTTCCTTTTAATATTCTTAAGAATTTTCCTGATGCAGATATAGATAATCCACAAGCAGGATTAGGTATTGTAATGGGCTGGGATGAAAGGTATGAAAGAGTATTTATTACTAAGTTAGATTATTTAGTGCGTAAGGATTTGACAGGTATTATAACTTACGAAAATAATAAATACTATTACCAAGAAATAAACTTAAACATAGAAGTTAAATTAACTAATCCTACTTACTTTGAGAATAAGTCCTGGACAGTAGCATACTCTCCTAAACTTAAGAACTTTATTTCTTTCTATTCTTTCCTTCCTAACTTCTTTGTTCCTATGTTAGGGCACTTTCAAACTATTATTAATACAAGTGCAGGTGCTACTACTTGGAATCATAACTTGTCTATATTTACTTATCAGACTTACTACGGAACTTTGTATCCTTACATACTAGAGTACAATGCAAATTCATTCCCTCAAGTATCTACTGTTAACTCTGTTACTTTGATGCAAGACATTCAAGAATACTACTCTGATTACGAGTACTACTCTTTGTCTACTGCAAATAAAAAGAACTTAGCAAACTTTACTAAGGCGATTATCTATAACAAAGAACAGTCTTCTGGTATTATTAAGTTGATCCCTGAAGAGTTTGGTAACACAAGACAGAAGATAACCTATCCTAGAATGACAGCAACAGGCATAGAAGCGCTTATCTCTCGTAGAGAACAGCTTTATACCTTTAACGGATTTTGGAACGTTGCAGCGCAAGGAAATGGACAACCACTTTGGTCAACTCAATGGGGAGATTTAGTAACTCAATACCCAATTGATAAAGTTCCAAATACAAAAAGTGTAAGACCTACTTCTGTATCTTATCAGAAGAATAAAATTAAATCAGACTTTGCTAAGATAAGACTTATACAAGATGCTTACTCTAGATTTAAGTTTATTAATACAATACAAATAACACAAACCAATCCATAATTAAACCAAAACCAAACCATGAGCAACTTCAACATGAAAGAAAAAGAATTATTCACAACAATTAAGCCTGAGATTTTTATCGGCCAATTGTTCCAGTCACGTGATATGATGCACTTGACTCACCTACAGACTACTTCGTTTGCAGAACACAAAGCATTGAATGGGTACTATGATGGTATTCTTGGCCTTACTGATTCTCTTACTGAAACTTACTTTGGTACAATTGGAAAACGTCTTAATGTTAAGATCCCTGCATCTGAATACATGAACTCTAAGACTCACTTAACCTACATGAAAGATTACGTTTTCAAACACAGAGGAGTACTGGGTATGGAAAACACTCACATCCAAAACATCATTGATGAGATTATTGGTCTTATTACTGAGACTCTTTACTTACTAACATTAACTTAAAATAAAACAAAACAATATGAATCGTTTAAAAGAAGCTTACTCTGGCTGCATGAATTGCGGAGGTAAGGTAAAAATGAAATCAGGAGGTAAATGGATCCAGTCTGCAATTAAAAATCCAGGATCTTTTACAAAGCAAGCACAAGCTGCAGGTATGTCTGTTGCTGGATTCCGTAATAAAGTACTTAGCAATAAAAACGCTTATTCTTCTACTACTGTTAAGAGAGCTAACTTAGCTAAGACTCTTGCAGGAATGCGTAAAGGAGAAGATGGTATGATTACACGTAAAGGAGTAAAGGATGTAATAGAATATGCTTCACGTGTAAAGCCTAGAGGTATTACTACCGAGTCTTCTATGGGTATGCCAGTTGCTCCTGACACTATTGAAAGTCCTGCAAACTGGTATAATGAATCTACTTGGGATAAAGCTCAAGCAGAGAATGCAGCTCGTCCTGTAGCTAATGCTGCTGTAGTTGCCCCAGCAACTGCTGCTACTTCTGCTACTTCTGCTGCTAAAACTCCTCTTGCTAAAGGGGGTACTGAGAAAGTAAGAGCATATCAAGAAATGCTTCGTGGTAAAGGTTTTGATATTGCAACTGATGGTGCTTGGGGTCCTAAGACTCAAGCTGCTTATGAGTCTTACATTAAATCAAAGACAGCAGGAACTCAAGTTGAAAATAAAATTCAACCTGCTGCTAAGACTTCTGCTACTGCTTCTTCAGAAACTTGGAATTATACCCCACAACAATGGGATAAAGCTATGGCAGAAAACAACGCAAGAGCAACAGCTAACACTAACTCTGGCATGTCTAATGCTAGTAACTTAAAACAAACTGCAATAAATCCAGAACAACTTTCTAAAGTAGCAGAACCTGCTGCAGTTACGGAAGCTTTTGCTAATGTAGGCAAGCTTAAGAAAGCTAAAGATAAAATGAGTAAAGCAAGAAAAACTTTAAATAATATACTAGCTGAAGCTAAGTTATATAATTCAATTCGTCCATAAGTATGTTTGTCCCAGGAGTTAATGGTTCTATAATTGCAAATTCTAATGCACCCTCAGGTTCAAGACTTAAGGGTGCATATAAGAATTCTAAGAAATTTGCTAAAGGAGGTAAAGCCTCTGACGATAAACAGATGGTTAATGGAGTAGCAAGTATTCTACGTAGAGTAAAAGATAAAAAGAATAGAAAGCAATTAGCTAATCAACTTTCAAAGCAATTCAATAGAGAAAAAGTAAAGTATGACTTAGCTTCTTTCTTAGCTAAATCAAAAGTAAAAAAATGAAACAGATGATAAAACGTAAAGATGGATCTTATTCACAACGAGGTTTGTGGGATAACATCCGTGCTAAGAGAGGTTCTGGAAAGAAGCCTACTCCAGAAATGCTTAAGCAAGAACGTAAGATTAAACGTGAAATGGCTGATGGCGGTAAGATGCCTACTAGTGTTGCTAAGGCAAGATTTGTAGCAGCTAATAAAGGAAATGTATCTGAAGCTAGACAAGATGCTTCTAAGTATGGATACAAATTTATGGCAGGAGGAAGACTTAAATCAGCTTATATGGCTAAAGGAGGAACTATTGCTAAGACTACTAAAGGTCCAGGAGCAAACTATCGTCCTACTAAGTCAGGAGCAGGCATGACTCAAAAAGGAGTTATGGCTTATCGTAGAGCAAACCCTGGATCTAAATTAAGTACAGCAGTAACAGGTAAGGTTAAAGCAGGTAGCAAAGCAGCTAATCGTAGAAAATCTTACTGTGCTCGTTCATTAGGACAACTACGTGGATCTTCACAGGCTACACAGAATGATCCTAACAGCAGAATACGTCAAGCACGTAGACGTTGGAAATGCTAAACTAAAATAAACTAAAACTAAATATATGGCAGCTAAAGCATCTAAATCAAATACATCTTCATCTTCAAAGTTTACAGTTAAACCTAAAGTAAAAAGAAAGGGAGTTGTAGCAAAGACTAAGGCATCTAAGTCAAAGTCTAGCAAAAATTATCTCAAGAAAAGTAGAGGTCAGGGTTGAGAAATCAACCCTTGCTTTTTTATCTTAATCTTGTATATTTGTATAACTAGCTTAAACTCAAGCAGTTATTAACTTTCTATGTTAATAACATAAATAATTAAAACATGTTACGATACTCGCTTTACAAAAAATTTGGCACTGGGGGATCAAATGATACTCCTAATGAAGAAGGCATTAGTATACCTACTGTAGAAGACTTGAATGCAGTAATGCAAAAAGAGTTTGCTCAACCTAATCCTAATACACTAGGTAAACCCTTTGCTCCTAAAGGAAGTTACAGAAGTTCTTTAATGCCTGAAGGTACAATTACTTCAGAAGGAACTACTTATGAGCCTGGAACATTTAACGATGCTTCTAAGACGTTGAACTTTCTTTATAGTAATACAGGTACTAAAGCAAATGAAGGTCAAACAAAGCCTGAAAATAAAAAAGATACTGAACCAAATTATTGGCCTACAATAGGACTTTTAGGCGTAGATGCAAGTCTTGCATACAATCAAGATTTAAAAAATCAACGTAATTATAACGAATCAATACAACAACGAGAATCTAAACCTATTTATGATTACAACCATATGTATGGTCGTACTAGTAGTGGGGGAACAGGAAGAAAAAATACAATCGAAGTCAAAATGGGTGGACAAATAAACAAACGTTATTCCTCTGATGGGGGCAATAATGTAGAGATTGAAGGTGGAGAATTTATCCAACTTCCAAACTTTGAAACAGAGATGGCTACAGGCCCCTCTCATGCTAATGGGGGGATACCTACAAACCTTCCTAATGAAACTCGTGTATACTCTAACAGTCTAAAGCCAGAAGGTTCTAAGAAAACCTTTGCTCAAATGGCTAAGAACTACGACATCACTTCTTACAAAAAGACTCTAGAGAATCCTTTTGCTAAACAAGTAGATAAGGACACAGCTTCTATTATGATGCAACGTAACCAGAAAATACTTGATAGTTTGTTTAATGATCAACAGGCTCTTAACGGAAATTCTAACGGAGAGATGGAAGCAAAGAATGGAGCAAGCATAAACAATGCAGGCTTCAGAGCACTTCCTCAAAGTGTGCAAGATAAAATACTTGCAGAAATGCAATACGGGGGAAATGTTCAAGAAGCACAAACTTTACAGATGGAAGGTGGAGGAGTTAAGTATAAAGTTCCTGCAGGAGTTACCATTAAAAAACAAGGAGATCCTTCTATTCAGGTAGGAGACTATGTCATGGGAGAAAACAATAGACCTATGAAAGTAACTGCGGCTAATAAGAAAACTACTCTTAGAGACTACAATACAAACTTTGATGAATTAAGCAGCACTTTTAATCGTCCAGAGTTTGCTAAAGTTAAAGATGCAATGTATGCTAAATACAAACAAAGAAATCCTAATGAAAATATCACTAAAGATCAATTCATGGATAACTTTATGAATGCTCAAAAACAATTTTACACAATTAAAGAAGCTGCTAAAAATGATCCTAATCTAGATATTAAAACAGAAGATCTTGATAGAACATCAGGAGGGATGAAGAATAAAATATACAATCAGATAGCAACGAAACTAGGTATGACTCCCCTAAGCACGGAGCAAGGTACTACTTTCCAACAATCTTATTTAGATTTGGCTGATTTAAAAGACAATCCAGAATTTAAAGATATTTTAGCTGATGTTGATCTTACTCCTCAAGGTGTGTACGATGATATGTATAAAGGAAAGCCTATATCAAAAGCTGATGGAATTATAGGAAATACTACTATTGGGGAAATGTTAAGATTAAAAAGTAGAGAAGATGGTATGGACTATCAGTATGAAAATGCTCCAGTAGATCCAGGAGAAATAACATTCAATCAATCAGGCACTCCTCCAAGAGGACAATATACTGCAGGGCAGTTTCCTTTGTATCAAGCTATTCCTGAATTTATGGGACTTGCTCAAGCACAAGAAAAATATGCTTATGCTATTCCTGAAGTAACGTCTCCGTATCTTCGTTCTCAAACTTACAATACTCGTAGTCAGATGCAGAACGTAGATAATTCAGGTACAGCTGCAATGAGAGCAGGAGCAGATCCTTTAGACGTTTATATTGCAGGACTAGATGCTAAGCAAAAAATTTCAGAAACTGGAGAAAACTATGACATGCAAAGTAGGGCTAATACAGATCAAGCGAATGCTCAAATGGATTTCCAAGCAAAGCAGATGAACATGAATGCTTTTCAAAGTGTGCATAATAATTTAATGGCTCAAGCAAGTGATGCTCAGTCTGCAGAAAAACAAGCAGCAATTGCAAACTTGATTAACAAGAAAGCTTACTTTGATCAAAGTGAGTCTCGTAAAGCTGCTTTTATTAATAACCTTGTTCCTTCTTTTAATACAAAGTCTCAAGGTCAGATGGATGTAGTCGATGGACAACTACCTTTTTACTTCAATCAATTCAATGACTATGTAGACGGTACTACATCCAAGGAAAAGAAGGTTGCTAAAAAAGGAATGTATAAAAAATCTAAATATTAAACCATGCCAATTTCAGCCCAACATACCAAATTTGTTTACCCAGACTACGTTGAATCTTTGCCTGCAGATGATTTAATTAAACTTGCTGTTAAAAAACAGGAAATGTTTGATGAAGGTAGATCTAGAGTACAACAGAGTATAGATGCTTATGGTAAAATAAGAAACAACCTAGTTAGAGATGTAGACAAAGAATACTTTGATAAGAACATGTCTAACATGGTTAAAGCAATTAACCAGAATGCAGGTTTAGATTTTTCCGTTAAAGGAAATGTAGATTCTGTTTTAAACATAGGAAGACCTTTAGAAAACGATCCTACTCTTCGTACTGCAGTAGAGTCTTCTAAGACTTATAATACTATGATGGACGAGTATAAAAAACTTGATCCTAAACTTAGGGGGCCTGCTAATGACTATTTCTTTTTTAAAGATATTGCAGAATGGAAGAATAATGGAGATGTTGCAAGTAAACTAGGTTACCAAAGTTATAAACCTTATCAAGAGGGAACAGGTAAAAAGTGGGGAGAAGCTTTTTCTAAGATTAAGCCTATGATTACAACTGAATATGAGTATACTCCAGATGGAAGACGTATTCAAAAAACCATAGTAAGTAGTGTAGACCAAGGACGTATCAGAGATGCTTACTTATCTATGCTTACACCTGCTGAAAGTGAGCAGTTACAAATGGATTCTCAATACAAGTATTTAAATTCTAATCAAGATGGGATTAAAACTCAGTACTTAGGGCACATTAATGAAACTTTACAATTAAGTAATGCACAGATTGCAGACTTAGAAGGTAAAAAAGAAATGGCTAAGCAAAAGAATATACCTATGGATGATCCTAGGATTCTTGAAGTAGATCGTCTTTTAAGTAGGGCGTATATGCAAAAAAATATTTTAACCGAAAGAGTTTCTAGAAATTTAGCAGATATTCCAGATAATGAAGTAATAGGGTATCTACAAGATCAAACTATATTTGATGCAAGTAATGCCTACGCTTATACTCAGGTAGAAAAAGACCTAGATGATGATCAATACAAATTAAAAGCTTATGAATCCAGTTTAAGAATACAAGAAGAAGTTACTCTTGATAGAATGGGACTTAGCACTAAAGCAAAAGAAGGTAAGATTGCTTTGCCTCCTGGAAGTTTTGAAATAGATGGTGGATTTATGAAAGACACTCAAAGTGTTTCAGGTAAACCTACAGGCTTGACTCTTAAAAATGATCTTTTATCAGGTGTTGGAACTAACGATTTACAGAAACAACAACAGTTAATGGTTGCTCTTAAGAAATTATTATCGAGGGGTCAAGATGCTAATGGACAAGATATACCTGTAAATGTAAAAGATGCTTTACTTCGTGCAGTACTTAGCAATACTTGGAATCCTCAAGATACTAAAACAATTAAAGCCACTTTTGGCGATGATTCTAAGTATAGAAAGACAATAGAAAATTTAAGAAATATTGCTACTGGACTATATGATATTCAAGATAGAAATGGTGATATTGTAGACATTAGTGAAGTAAATTCTAGAGATGCTAATATGGGTTCAGGTTATACTTTAGTTCCAAAGAAAGATGTAGCAGTTGAAGACTATTACATAACAGATGCAGGTGGATTCGGTTATAAGTTTGACTTAGAAGAATTAGGAAGTATGGATGCAATGTCTCTGTTTAATGCACAAGATATTAGAAGAGTTAAACCCGACACAGAGCCAAGGTAATGCCAGATAAATTTAAAGGTAGTGTAGGTCCTTATGCTCGTCCTTTAGCGGGGGCAGCTCCTGGAGATATGAGAAGCAGATTTAATGCTCTCGTACCTTTGGAAGTACAGAATGCTTATCAACAGAAAGCAGAAATAGATGTACTAGAGGCAGACAGATTAGAAAATCAAAAACTACTACAGGAACAAAGAAATGTAAAGTTAAACTCTCTTAAGAGTTTATACAGACAAGCTATGCCTAATGCTCAATTTGCAGATAGGGCAGCTTCTTCTGTATTTGATAGAATAGAAAATGCTACCTCTAAACAAGATATTAATAATATCTACGGAGAGATAGAAAGCATTAGAGAGAAAGCACAAGATAATCTTTTTTTGTTTGATGCTATGGAGACTTTCTCTGGTCTTGGGGAGAGTCTCGCCTCTACTGCAAAAGGATTTTTCTTAGGTAAAGAAACTGAAGTAGAAAAAAAGAAAAAACTTTTAACTCAAGCAAATCCTGACTTAGCTTCTATATCAGGATCAGTACTTCCTAGAGATCTTTTTGTTGAAGGTATCAACGCTTTAAAAGAAGCTGATTTTAAATCTTACGGACAACAAGTAATACAAAAGTATCAGAGTCCATTAGAACTTAATCAAGCTTTAGAAAAAGCAAGACATGGATCATCAGGTTCATTTAAAGACTTTGATGCATTTGTTGCTCCTAGACTTGACGATGCTTTTGCTACTAAAGGACATTATCTTTATAGAGAGGGAGAAGAAAGTGCACAGTTTCAAAAAGATGCAAGAAATGCTTTTGCTAATCCTACTCAAAATCAAATAAGTGCAAACTTTAAACATGATTTAGAAAAAGAATCTTTGTCTTCTTTAAAGGGTGCAATAATGCAAAAACTTCAAGGAGAGTTATTAAAACCTAGAGATGCAGTAGACTACAATGCAGATAACATTAAGTACTACAGAAACTCTTTAAACATAATAGATCAAAGATTAAACTCACTTAGTGGTGTTTACAAAGTAGATAAATATGCTCCAGACATTCAAAAAACTTTATTTGGAGAAAGTAGTTCTGCACGTAGAAGTACAATTAAAGCATTTGGAGACACTCTTCCAGGACAGTGGACACAAGATTTATTTGGGGGAAGTAATTTTGATAAAGCAGTATTTAGTGAGGCTTTCTATAAGCCTGAAGTAGTTACTTACGATAAAGAAAATAAACCTGTAATGTCTAATCAGTTTATGTATACAAAAACTGATGGATCTAAAGGATTTAATTTTGGAGCAATTCCTGAAGCAGGAGGAGCTATGGTTGCACAGATGATGCCTATTATTGCTGTAGGAGGTTTAGTAGGTGGAGCAATAAAAGGAGTAGCAGGAGCAGAATTAGGTTGGGCTTCTAGCGCAGCAGCAGGAGTAGCTCGTGGTTACGATGCTTTAAATAAAGTTTCTGCCTTAGGTAAAGAACTTAAACTAGCAGATAGAATTGCAACTTTTGCTTCTGTTGCAGCTAACACTATACCCCACTTTGTAGAACAAGAAAAAAGATGGGGGGGTGACTATTTAAAAAGAGGTTTTGCAGGAGGTATAGTAGAGGCAACAGCTGAAGCAGTAGGATTTCCTGACGTAGGAGCATTAAAGATGCGTCCTATGACTACTACCTTAACATCTTCTGCAATGAGAGCAGCGAACTTAGAATTAGGTTTTGGACAAAGATTAGGTGCGTATTTAAATAACTCTTACCAGTTTGCTAAATTAGGTCTTAAACAAAATGCAGTTGAAGCATTAGAAGAAGAACTTTCTCTTATTGGTAACTCTATTGTTCAGAATACTTTGATGCCTGAAGAGTATGCTTTGAGAGATCGTGAAGAAGTTACTGCAAAAACATTAACTGATACATTAGTAGAGTCGTTTGCTGCAGGTTTGATATATAGTTTTGGTACTACAGGTGCAGGAGCTTACTCTTACACTAGACCTCAGAACTTAAATAACATGGCTAACTGGGAAGCAGCAAATAATGCTGACCTATTCATAGCTAAACTTAGTGACTTAAAAGACAAAGGAAAGATAACAGACCAAGACTTTGTTCAAGGTATGGCTAAGGCTCGTAACTTAGAAGGTACACTTAAGTCAATGGTAGGCTTTGATAGTATCAGAGACCTAAAGACTTTAAACCTAGATAAAGACGAACAGTACAATTTATTTACAAACCTTCTTAGAAAGAATGATTTACTTCAAATAGATTATGACTCTTTATCTGAGGATGAAAAAAACACTTTAGCTAAGTACAAGATAGGAAATAAGCTATCTAAAGAACAAACAACTAGAGTACAGGAGATCAAACAGCAACTAGCAGAGTTACCTCCTAGAGAGACTGCTACTAAAGAAGAACAAGACAAACGTATAGAGTTGACCCTTATGTATCAAAGGTTAACTAGGGCTAATACTCAGTTTGTCAAAAAGGGAGAGATTACTGACGAGGACAAAAAGTTTTTTTACGAGAAAGGAGTATTGCAAGATGCTGATTTACAATATTCTCAAGAAGACGTTGATAAAGAAATTGCATCTATAGACAAGTCTATCTTAAAGACTCAGAAGAGAATAGATCGTTATGCTAACTTAACTAATTCTGAAAAGAATGAGATTATTAAGAAAGTATATGACGAGAAGATAGAAGCTGTAATGGGTATAGACAGTGCAGGAGATCTTGTATCATCTATGACTGCACTTAGAAATGATTTAAACTATCTTAAGTTAAAGGGAGAAGAAGAGGTTCCTGGTCAGATTGAACATAAAGAAAGATTACTTGATGCTTACGGAAAGCAGATGTATGATCTTACCAATGAAAGAGATGAATTTGGTCAAAATAAAATAGAACAAAAGGTTAGCACTTTTGATGCTAATACTATGGAACAAGAGGGCGACTTCTACTCTATGCTTAAAGCACAAGAGTATTTGGAATCAAACAAAGACCACGTTAATCAGGATTTGTATGAAACTATTGAAGAGAATCTTAACGATAGTTTTGATAGAGCACAGTCTGCTTTAGCTGAAGCTACTCCTGAGGTTAGGTCTAAAGTCCTTGTTGATTTTTTAGATAAGGTAACTTTAAAAAATACTAACTACGCTTATAATGTAGATTTGGTAAATCAAATGTTCCCTGCTGCAAAGTATACACAGGAAGAACTAGAAGATTCAAGAGAGGCGCTTATTCAAAGAAGAGCAGACGCTAGATCAAAACAATCTGTAAGCACTCAAGTTTTACCTGAAAGTGAAGAAGATCAAGAAAGACAAAAAGAATTTAACGAAGTAGCATTACAAGCAGCTGAAACTCCTGAAGTAGTAGATGAGTCTGGTAAGTCTAACAGAGATGATATTTACCTTGCAGGATATGAAAGAATGGTAGAGAGGGCAAAGAGTAATCCTTTAGGATTTGCTCCAGCTATCGAAGGAGAAATTAAAAAACGATTGGCTACAGTATTTAGTAAAGGCACAAAAGATTATGATACTTTAATAAATGCTTTTGATAACTTGCTTGACAAAAAGATTACTCCTGCAGAGTTTAGAAATATTTTCTTATCTGTATGGAGAGCTAATAAAGAGAATAAAAGTAAAGCAGATGCTGTAATATTTCTTAAGTTTATTGCAGATAGATACTTTGCAAATGATATGCCTGCAGATAGAGTAGCTCAAAAAACTACAACTACGACTACGACTACAACTACTACAACTATTCCCCCCACTGGAACTAAGACTGTAGCTAAGAAAAACGAGCCTAATCCTAAACAAAAAGGTAAAGTTGATAGGTTAAACGAAGTAGTTACTCAAGAAGTACAGGCTCGTAAAACCCAGTTAGAGTACTTAGCTTCTCCTTTAAGAAGTGCAGCACTTGAGTATACTAAGAATAATACCAAGAACGAAGATCCTGCAGTAAAAAGAAATGTATCTTTAATAGAGCAACTTACTACTACTCCTAATATTAAGATTAGGATTATGAATAGGAAACTATTCTTACTTTATCACATAGGTCAGAGAAGTCAAGATGTAAATCCTAGAGAAGAGTTTGAAAAGATTGTTACTCATATTTCTGAAAACCAAATGTCTCTAGATAGTTGGAATGCTATGAGTGAGGAGGATAAAGAAATTCTAATGACTCCTATAGATGCAATTATAGGAAAGAATTTCTATGACTCAGGAATGATTAAATTCTTTTTTACCTCTACTAAGGTTGACGTTGACCCTCTTAAGCCTAATAAGTTGTATCCAGTAGGTTCTGGTTTATTTACAAACCCAGAGGCAATTATTACGGCAATAGATTCAGAAAAAAGTCTAATAACACTAGAGGGGCTTCCTATGGAATTAAACTTATCATTAGTTGACTCAGGAAGTTTTAAAATTAGTGATAGAGTAATTGCGGAATACTCTAAGCTAGGAGGATCAGAGCAGGAACTTAGGAATAAAAATGCAGTTACATTTGAAAGATTACTTGCTTTAAAGAAGGCAGTATCCGAAGCAGATTCTCTTTCAGATACTTTCCCTTATTTAGATTTTGATTATGATGTTTCTTCTGGGGTTATGCTTCCTACTCCTATAACTACTTTTGAAAGAGGAAGTAGTACGGAATTAGAAAACATAAAGAAAGCAAGAATCAGTGAGTTTAAGATTATAGAAGATCCTAGAGAGCCTGTGTTTGGAAGGAATTATGCTTTTGAGAAAGGTCGTGTTTACTTTAACAATAATGGTAATCCTACTTTATTGACTAACAATACAGTAGATCCAGCTGAAGCAGATGCATTAGCTGAATTATATTTCTCTGAAGAGAACCCTTATTTTGCAAGTCCTAAAGAAGCTGAAAGTTATTTGTTTAATTTAATTAATCAAGTGGACAGAAATAATCGTTTACATTTTTTTGTAAACGAAGACTATGAACCTGGCAATGGTCAATTTCCTGTAGTAATTGTTCAATCAAAAAAGACTCCTACGGGATTTCAAAACAGTGTATTAACTAAAGAAGAGTTTGCAAACGTTCTTAAAAACCATTATTACAAGGCAAGTCTCACTTTGATGAAGAGTGGAGATTCTATTTTAAGACTTAAACCAGAAGGCCCTGTAACTCAGTCTTACGCTGAGTACTTAAAAGATACTCACAACTTCCCTATTAAAGATGGAGAAGTAGCTAGACCTGTAAACAAGGTTGTTTATCTTTCTACTGAAATTCTTGAAGAAAAGTTTCCAGAAATAGTTGGAGTTGAGCCTAAGGTAGAAACTCCTAAACAAGTAGTAGATGCTCCTGCTGTTCCTGCTGTTCCTGCTCAACCTATAGATGCTAAAGCTGATATAGACTTAATATCTACTCCTGTTTCTAAAATAGTAGAAGAATTGTCTAAATTAAATACTTTAAATGAAAAATTAAATTGGTTAAAAAATAATAAGTTATTATCTCCTATTAATATTAATGGTAAAGAATATAATACAATTGATTATTCTGATAGGGTGATGGTGTTAATGAAAATAGGTAAATATAATATACCTTTTTATATTAGTACTGGACAAGCTGGTAAGAAAAATGTAAAAGCAGGTAACTGGTATGCAGTATTTGGAATTGGAGTAGAAAAAGGATGGATTAATAAAGGAAGTGAAGAACAAATAAATAATAATTACGGATTTCAAGTATTTGAAAAATTATCTAAAATACTTAATGAAGGAATAGGAGTTATTCAAAGCAGAGAAGATAATGGTAATGGTAAATTAAAAGATGGCATAGGTTTTTTAAGTGATTCTAAACAAGATTTAGAAGCATTTAATAATAGTATGAACTTGCCAACAAAACCTGCTGGAAAAAATACAGATACTAAAGATTTTTATGATCATGTAAACAGTACACTTTCTTTATTAAATAATGAATTAAAAGAACTAGCTGCTTTAGAAGAACCTGCTAAACCTAGTGGACCATCTGCATTACAGACTTTGTCTATTCTTTTATACCCTAGAGCATTAGATGCTATAAGTAGAAGCGCTGTACCAGATGCTTCTCAATTATCAGGGATTACTCGAATTGGAGAAGAATTCTATCAAATGGCAGTTAACACAGTTCTTGCAGATCCAAGTAAATTATCTACTGTGTACTATCCTAAGTTAATAAAAAATAATAATGGAGGTACGGGAGCTAGTGTATACTTTGAACTTACTCCTTATGATTCAGAGGATCCAGGTGCATTAGGTTCTCCGTTCTATGCAGCTAGAGTACAAATAGCAGAAAGAGAAAAGCCTGTTACTATTATTTTAGTAAAGCCTAATTCTCCTTTTGGTAAAAACTTTGGTACTCCTAGATTCCTTGCAGAAATAGATTTAGCAAATCCTTCTGAAGGTAAGATGAGTTCTACTGTCCCTACTGATCCTGTTGCTCCTACACAACCTGCAGAAACTCCTGTTGTTAAGAAGACTCGTCCTGTACTTACAGCAAATACTTTTGAAGAGCCTCAGGCAGAAGTAACTAGTGAGTCTCCTTTCTTAGATTCTTTACAAGATGAAGAAGAACTTAGAGCAGCAGCTAAAGAAGTTAAAGAGGCTTGTAAAGGTGACCTAGATGATATTGCTTAAGTATCTTTGATATTTAAACCAAAACAACATTAACAACTTATATTTGTAATAATAACAACTAAAATAAAATGATTTGTCCTAATTTAAGTGATAGTAGTATACGTGCTGAGTTTACTCACCTTAGTAACCTAGTAGGAGAAGACTTTGCCTATTTTGTATGGAATAGAAACGGAGGTTATCCTCTAGATAAAACGGTGATAAAAGTAAAAGGAAAAGAAACAGTCGTAGACAATCCTTTATACAATCACTTTTTAAACTCTTACAACAATGTAAAACAAGCTACATTAGCCACTGCTATCTTTTATAGCAAGAAGCTACATAAGAACAATCCAAACTTTAAAGATCTTCCAATACAAGAACAAGCAAACATTATACACAGTTTTGTACAGGAGAATGAAACTTTAGAAAAAGCTTCAGAGAGAGTAATGAAGTTTGTTGCTCAAGGATTTAAAGCAGAAAGAGTTATAAGTGAGAATCTACAAAAAGTTGCTTTTGATGAAACACGTAAGATTGCTAATGGCAGACAGTTATTAGATTCTTATATCTGGTTCAAGAGTTCTCCTTTGTCTGCTCACTTAAAGTTTGCTAACATGCAGAACAAAGAAGAAAGTTCTTTTGCTACATGGACTAAGTCTGCAATTACTTTATACAAAGGATCTGATTACTCCGATCTTTATCACGAAGGATGGCATGAATTTACTCAACGATTCATGACCAAAGAAGAGAGAACTGCTTTATATCAAACAGTTAAATCTAGACCTTCTACTGTTAATATTAATGGTACTGAAGTACCTTACTACTCTTTAACTAATCGTCAGATAGAAGAAGTGCTTGCAGAAGAGTTTAGAGACTTTGCTTTAAATAAATCTAATCCTGAAGTTGTTCCCCCTATAGTAGAGACTCCTGTAAAAAATATCTTTCAAAGAATTTGGGACTTTCTTACAGATTTATTTATAGTAAGTCCTCAAGAGGTTGCTCAACAAAATCCAGAAGCATTAGTAGAAGGTATTGCTGGGTTGTTTGAAAAATTATATTCTAATCAATTATCTGAATACAAACCAAATGTCAGTAACATTTCTGAAAAAGCTTTAAACAGAAATAAAGCTTTCCAGATTGAATACAAAGCAAAGGATGGTAGAGTTATTCCTTTTGGTTATAACGCTTTAGAGGCTGCAGAAATATTTAGTGCTATTGACTACTTCTTAGCAGATGCAATGGACAATTTTACAGATGCAAACGGTAACGTTTCTAAGTTAGATATGTCTTTCTTGCTTGACACTAGACTTAAGTCTGTGTACCTTCCTAAGTTATATGAAAGTGCTAGGGATTCTATGTTGCAATATATCAGTGCTTTACAACTAGAAGCAACTACTGCTGATGAAGCTACTGCACTTGTTTTAAATTCTAGAATAAAGAATCTAAAAGGATTAGTAGTACGTACTGCAGAGAATGATGGTTGGAGTCAAGTAGTAAAGAATCACCAAAAGAACTCTAAAGGAGGTGTATTCTACTTAGGAAATAATATAAACGAGTCTGATGTAGACAATAGGTTAGATGAAATGAATGAAGAAAACTTTACTAGAGATAGTCGAAGTTTTGCAAATGCAGAAGATGTAGATCCTATGACACTTGCTTCTCCTGAAATTTTACAACTTATTAAAACTCTTCCAGGAATCTATTATAACAATAAAGGAGAATTAATAACAGCTACAGGTAATTCTTTTGGTTTACCACAAGCAGGGGACTTTCTTAGAAACAAGAACTTAATCTTAAATAAGGTAAGCGGTTCTATAAACTATGAAGAAGCATTGCAGAGACTAAGAGACTCTTTGGATATTGCTCCTCAGTTACAGAACTTAATAGATAGGTTACCTAAGTCTACTGACACACTTTCATTGTCTCAGATGGCTTTAAAAGCACAGTTTATGCAGTTTGCAGCTATGCCTACTGTATCTCCTTATGAAGTTAAGTCTAGAATTAAATCTACAACTGTCAAAGTATCTCAAGATAAGGACACTGTAATGGAACACGTAACTTTCTTGAACAATACTTTGTCTCAAGAAAAGCTTATAGAATACTTTGATCAAAACTTTGTAACTAACAGACTTCGTAAATATAGAATAACAGATTCTAGTGAAAGTACTTTAGCTATATTTGATTCTGCAGGTGTGTTAACAGACTACTCTATCTATAAAGAAACAGGTTTCAGTTCTCACAAAGCAGTTTTTGAATTTTTAAATGATGTTTTTGGTATTGATTTAATTGGTAATAGAAACCCTAACTTGTTGTTTAATAAGAAAGGAGAATTACAGTTTAGTGTAAATCCAGTATTTACTCCTACCAATACAAGAAACATTGTACGAGTAGCAAACAATGCATTGTTTAAGTTAAATCTTATTTCAATGCTTCCTTCAGAACTTTCTGCACCTGTTGTAGGTTCTAACCCTTTATTGACTTTGTCTTCTGATTTGTCTAAGCAACTTAAAGCTCAGATAGATAAGTTAGGTTCTAGTCCTAAAGAGAAAGCAATAAAAGAATACGTAGCGGCACATTTTAAGTTTGCTACATTAGATAACGAAAGAACTTCTGCTTTTTCTGCTTTTGAAAAAATCTATAATATTTCTAACTCTGCTTCATACATTAGTCCAGAAGGTAACTTAGAGTACGCAGTAAGAGAATGGAATCACTTGATAGACACTGTTTCTAAGATTAATAGTGTAGATAGTATCTATGACTTAAGTGGTCACTTAAATCCTGAAACAAACAACTTCTTAGAATACAGTATCCTAATGAAGAAGATGTTTCGTAAAGATGATGGTACAAGAAGAGTTACTACTGCAGGAGAGGATGTAGAATTAAGAGTTGCTAACATGTCAGGCTATACCATAGGAACTTCTATGGGGGACAAGACAACTAACCTTACTGGAGATGGTAAGTTACTTCAAGATTTTATCTCTTTTAAGAGAGATGCTATTGTAGAAAATATGCGAGTAGGAGCTAAGAGTAGTTCTTTTGCAACTTCTATAAACGGTAACAAATCAGATAGAGAGTACTTTCCGTACGAAGAATATAACTTTAAAAATAAAACTGTACTTGCTTCTTCTTTTGTAGCACAGATGCAACAGTACTTGTATTTTGAGGCTATGCGTATGTTTGATGACAAAGCACAATCAAACAGAAAAGAAATTTTAGGATCAGACTTTATTATATTTAAAGATATGATTCCTGAATCTATGCAAGATAGAATTAAGGAAGCTATAAATGTTGCTGAAAACAAAGCTGCTCTTAAAGGTGCTTTACTTGGAATGTTTGGAATGTCTAGTAACAGTCTTTATGGGGAGTTTAAAAACTCTTTGACAGATTACTTTACAGATTCTGTTCAGAGTCTAAGAACTTCTTTTATAGAAATCCTAAGCAAAGGAGAAAACAAAGACTTGGCCAAACAGTTTAATAGACTGTACCCAAAGAACGATGGCTCTGAATACACTGATGAGGAGATAAACTCTATTTTAATGCACTTTGCTACTAACTACTATGCTCACCAGGTAGAGTTACTGCACTTGCTTATAGGGGATCCTTCTAACTTTAAGATTAAAAACGGAGAATGGAGAGAGGTATTTAAGCGTCTAGGTGCTGCTATTTCTCCAGGAAAACAACCTCGTTTGGATAATCAAGATATTAACTCTTGGAACAATAGTTCTAACGGTGTTTTGTCTAGAGGATTAGAAGAACTTCAAAGAGGTAAAGGAAAAGCAAGAGCTTATGATAATAATCTTAACTATGTACAGTACGAAGATGTAAAAACATTTGAGTATCTAGACGAAAGTACAAGAGATAGTATCAGAGAGAGCATGAGAGAAAATTATCTAAGTGCATTAGTTTCTGTTAAAGGTCCTCTTACTCCTGGGGAAATAGCTAAAGAAACTAAAAAGATTGATAACAACGTCAATGCTGTTTTTGCACAGGACGAAGAGGCAAATGCTCAAGCTTATGCTAGTTTAGATTTTATTCGTTTCTATCTTAACTCTGTAGGAGAATGGCCTCCTCAACTGGAGAAAGCATACAAACATGAGTTAGAAGTATTTAAAGCAATTAAAACTTACAGAGAGTCTAAGTCTGATGCAGACAAAGCCAAAGTATATGATTTAATTGAAAAGAGTAATCTAGGTATTTTAACTTCTTTAAAGTTAGGATACTATGGATCTCCTACAGATTACACAAAATACAATGTACTAGGTAAGTACTCTGTATTTCCTTTGAGTCCTTCTATGGTGTTTGATACTGACTTAGAAGGTTTAATGCTGGATTACTTAGACAAGGGAGTTGATTTAGCGACCTTTTCTAGTGGTAATAAGATGTCTACTCCTACAAAAGAACTTTCTTACTATGAAAAGAAAAATGTAAAGGGGGTTTCTACGTATGTAGAGGGAGAGAATGGCGAATTAAAACTTACTAAAGTAGATCCTGAAGCTGTATTTAGACTTCCTATTGACGGATTGCGTAGACAGCAGTACATAGCTCCTAAGACTAAGAACGAAGTTACTCTTTCTACTCAGATGGTTAAACTTATTTTTTCTAACTTTTATGTAGCAGGAGAAATGAATCCTCAGTATGCTCACTTAAAAGATAAGATTAACGCTCTTCAAAATGCTTTTATTGAAAACGTACAAGTTATTGTAGACGTAGAAAAAGCAAAAATCTATTCTCAAATTGGAGCAACTGTAGATGATAACGGAAATATAACTGCTATTAATACTATGGATTTTACCATTTGGTTAGAAAATGAATTTGATAAGAAGGATGTTCCTACTTCGGTATACTCTTTCTTAAGACCTACTCTTACCAATTCTTTTGTATTTTCTTTAGATGCAGGTGTACAACGTTCTTTAATAGATCAGATTATTTCTAGTGCACTATCTAAACGTGTATTAAGACCTAAGTTGTTCGGTGAAGCGTATATTCAATTAGCTTCTACAGGGTTTAATAAATTAGGAACTAGGATGAAGAAACCTACTACTGCTCAACTTAAAACTATAGCAAGTGGATTTAACGTAAGTGGTTTAAGAGACTATCGTGTTGAAAATGGAGTAGTACAACCTGCAGATGTTTTAATTCCTTTTAATCCTAAGAAACATTCTCCTTTACTTAATCTTACTTGGAACGGAGAACGTATTGCAACTTTAGATAGACTTAACCAGGCTTTAGAAGATGATGCTTGGGTAACAGAACACTCTGCTAAAATTACTATAGTAGGAGTACGTATTCCTGTACAAGGATTAAACTCTATGGAGTATTTTAGAGTACGTAAGTTCTTATCTAATGTAGGGGGTCCTGTAATGGTAGTTCCTCCTTCCATTGTGACTAAGTCTGGATCGGATTTTGACATAGATAAATTGTTTATGTATGAGCCAGAGTTGGATGACAATGGAAACTTAGTATCTAATCCTAGACTAAATGATCCTGAGTTTAGAGCACAAATCATAGATAATATCTTAGCAAAGAATGAATTCTTAGCTGTTAAAGCAAACAGCTTACAAAGCTTGTTTGCCTCTGCTGACTTTAAAGAGGCTGGCTTAGTATCTAAAGAAATTGAAACTCTTAAGAAGTTTATAGACAATCTAAAAGAAGCTAAGAAGTCTGGAGATACAGATACAATTACAGAATTTAAAGAAAACATTGGTCCGTTAAACATGAAGCTTAGTATTGCTATTGAGAGATTTAAAACCCTTCGTAGTCAAGATCCTAACGTAGTAGAAATGTTACAAAATTTAGTTGCTGTCAATGAAGTACTTGCTGATATGAAAGACATTTCAGAGAAAGCAATTAAAGGATCTGCTTCTAACAATATGATTTCTGTAATATCTTCTATATTGTCGGAGCCTAGTATCTTTACAGAGTTTACAAAACCAAACACTAACGTAATCTTGCCAGCTATTGCTGAAGAGTATCAAAAGATGAAAGGTAAATCTAGTCGTATTTCTTCTAGTGCTCTGTTCTTAATTGAAACCTCAGTTAGAATCTTTACTGAGAACAACTTAGGTAAAAAATCTTTAAGTGTAGATGCTAAAGTAAACGCTTTACATAAACTTTATCAACAAACAGGATTAAGATTTAAGAGCAACCCAGAAATTATTGATTTAAATAAATTCTACTTACTTAAAGCCAATAAAAATAAAAACACTAAAGAGATTGAGTTAGGAGGTTTGTATGATGCTGATGGAATTAATTTAATTTCTGACGTAATCAACGAGTTTATTAATGGGCACGTAGATATCGAGAAGGAAGACTGGATCAATTACTTTAACGCAGATAGGGAAAGAACCCCTTTAATTCTTCAAATGGTGATTAATGGTACTCCTGTAGAAGAAGCTATTCTTTTGGTTAACCAACCTATTGTACAACACTACATTAGATCTAGTAAGATTACTAAGGTAGGTAAAGCATTAGGACAGAAACCTGCTGACTTGTTTAAAGATTATATTAAACCTGCTATGGACATGTTAGGTGAAAAGGCTGTATATGTAGATAAAAAGCTAGATGAAAAGCTTACTATAGAAAAACTATTAAGCACTCCAAGTATTGTAGAAGCATTATCAGCAGAAAATTTTAACAAAACTAACTACCCCCCTAACCCTAACGTATACAGAAGTCCTTATGATAAAATTAAGGCAAACAGAAATACAAAGGAAGGAACAAAGGCTCTTAAAGCACAGTTGGCTTTTATTGCTCAATACTATATAGTTCAAACCCAGAATCAAATGTTACTGGAGTTAACAACTAACATCGACTTTAATACAGCAAATTATCGTATTAATACAGAGTTTTATTCTACTGCTCAAGGTATTATAGAAGCTTCAGACAATTTTAATCCTGAAGGAATTAATAAGATTCTTGAAAACAGTGTTGTTTCTCCGTTTAACATTCTAGAAGCCAACCAGTCTGTAGTAGATCAAGTATGGGACTTTTTCTCTTTAGATATAGTTAAACAACACTTACATATGGTAAAGAACTACTATGGTAAGTATTGGGGAAGGGATAAAACAGTTAAAAACTTTAACCAACTCATGAATTCTATGATGTTGTCTTTCTTCCAGAATACTCCTGAACTTAAGCCTTGGTATGCTAAATATGGTCCTGATTCAGGATTACTAGACACTACAGCTAAGAACAACTTGCGTTCTAGATTTGATACTATATTCAACAATACAGAAGATTCTAAACTAAGAACCTTTGCTAATAATAATATTATCTTAAATAACTTTACTTCTATTATGGTAGAGGGAACAACTATGTTCTATCCAGGTATGTTGACTAACGAGAAGGATGTAGATACGGTAAATGCAGGACAAAAAGATTTTTCTGATGGACTTAATCATCCTAACCCCGAAGTAAGAGGGTTCTTTAGTGACTTAGCTAACACTGTTTTATTGAGTCAAGGATCTAACATCAAGTATCGTTCTATCCATAACTTTATTCCTATGGAAGCTCAAACGGATATTATGATTGAACTTTCTATTGTTCTTAAGAAGATTAAAGAGTCCATAGACAACCCTGAAACTTTAGAGTTCTTAGGTAACTTTTTACAAAAAACTACTGATATTCACTCTGCTATCTATTGGCCTGGTAAATTAAATGAAGTTGTGGTAACAAGTAAAATGAAAACGTTTCCAGACTTTACAAAAGAGCCCGTAAAAGAATCTAAAATTACAAATGGGGATAACTTAGCTAAAGCTAAGACCTATGCACAGGAATCTTCTAATGATGCTTCTGAACCTGAATTTGATAGTTTTGATGAGGCATCTATTATAGCTGAAAGAACTAAACAAAAACAAGTTAAGACACTTGCAGCTACTACTCAACCATCTACTACTACACAGAATAACGATACCTTATTTGGAATAGATCTTCAAAATCAAGGACAGTTAGAATTTCATGTTAATACTTTAAATGTAGTAGCCCAGTTTCTTGAAAATGTAGGAGTAGAACAAAGATTAGTTTCTGAATTTTTATCTCAGGAAGGATCTGTTGTAGAAGGAGCTATAGCGGCCACTAACTTTATAGAAGGTACTGTGGATATTATAGACGACTTAAGTAAAAGACCTGAAGCCTGGAATAAACTTCCAGAAGAAGCTGCTCACTTTTGGTACAGATTATTAAAAACTAATTCTCCGCTTAAAAAAGCTTTGTGGGAGTCACATCAAGTAGCTTTAAAAAATAATAAGTTATATCAAACAGAATATGGTAAACTAGTTTCTAAACCTGAGGATCTTACAGAAGAATCAATAGGTCAACTTATTGCAGAATCTATTAAAAGAATAGAAAACAAAAACGCTAATACTTCAGACTACTCTTTCTTTAAAAAGTTTTTAGATTGGGTTAACAGTGTAATTAAAAACTTTAAGAATACTACTATTGATCCTTTTGAGGTAGCAGCAATGAAGATACTTTCATCTGATATGTCTGATTTAATGACGTGGGCAGAGTATAGTAAGTTAAATAATATAGTAAATTTTGCTGATGTACTAACCAATCAATCTGTTGCCCCTATTGATTATACTTTGATTAATGATATAGGGATTGCAGCTGCTAATCTTCTCATCGTTGAGGATAATACTATTGTTTTTAAGTATGGTTTTGTTTTTAGAAATTCTGATTATAAACAAAAGTATGGTGACAATTCCCCTTACTTTTCTACTCAGGAAGAACTTGATAATTGGGTGTCTACTAATATTCCAGAACATAATCAAAGACAAAAAGCAATTATTCAAGAAGTACGAGACAACGAACAGTTTTTTGATAGACTTTTAAATAAATCGTTTAGAAAAAAATCAAAGTTTTTGCCAAAAACTCTTAGAAAGTATTTTAATATAGTCGATTCTGACAATTTATATACACTAGAACCGTGGAATGTTTCTCAAGAGTTAGAAAAAATAACAAAAAAATTATCGGATGAAGAGAAAGAACAGTTAGTCCGAACTAATGGTTACACTAATATAGCTCCCACATTAAAAGTATTACCCGATTTATTGCAAAAATACAAAAAAAATCCTATTGTACTCTCTGAGACCATTAAGTTAGATGGTGCTAAAAAACAAGAACTTTCTATTCTTGACGGGATTAGGAAAATGATTAAATCAGAAAATCCTAATTTAAAATCTATAACCGCAGAAGATTTTGTACAGCAAGTACATGAGTGGTTAAATTTTCACTATCTATTAGGGTTTGCTGACGAAAGTACTTATTTATCCTATAGGGTAGATCAAACTTTTACAAATGTAAAAGATAGATCTTCCGACGAAGATTTTGAGTTAGCTAATATGACAGAAGCAGAAATTCAAGCTCTTCCCTTTGCAGAAAGGCAGAGAATAGCTACTATATTAGGGCTAACTAAACAAAACCCAGACGTATACCATAACAAAGTGTCGTTAAGATTTAATGACAAGTATCATTTAAAATCAGGACACTTTAATAAGTCTCCTTCTGCGTGGGGTAATCTTACTTATTTTTATACAGGTAAAAATAAATGGAAAGACCGAGTACTTTTGCACGAAATACAAAACGATAATATAGAGTTTCTTAGAGAATATAAATCGGAAAAAGTAAACGTAGAAACTTCTTTGGGCAGGTATTTGCAGGATCTTAACAAAACGTTGCTTGCTAATATTGCACAAATAGAGTCTCCAAACTCACGTGTCCTAACACATTTTAGTGGAGAATTTTCAACTTATAAATCTTTAAATACTCTATTAGATAGTTTGAAAGAAATGCCACTCAATGGGGGTCAGGGTCTAGCTACCTTTAAACAAAGGATTGCTGAATCTATAGAACTTTATAAATCAGATGATAGTGTATATACTAGGCCTGAAAAAGCCCAGAAATTAGTCGATGGAGCTTACACTGCTAAAAGAAAATTTGCAGAATTTAAGAAAAGAGGAGGCATAAAATCTTTACTCACTGAAAGCGAGTTAGAGGAATTAAGACTTATGTTAAGGGGGTTAAATGCACCTATGGAAATTAATGAGTGGGAATATACCGCTCTTACTGTAGCAGAGAAAAAAGAAATATTTAAATCTAGAACTATTGCTTTGAGAGAAGGGATAAATGAGAGGTTTAGAAAACTCTATGGGGATAACGCTCCTTTAATCGCTTTATCGGTTCCTGCTAAACGTTTGCCTAAGACACAAAGACACCTAAGGGGCACAAATGAGGAGAAGTTAAACGAGAGTGTGGATTCTCTATTAGCGTTTTCCGAAATACAAATGGATAAATATCTTTCTAAAGCAATAAATGATACTAAGCGAATTTATAGTATGGCCAGAAATGCTACTACAGCTTATGAGTTTAATTTAAGTTTATCTAAAATAACTGCTAATCAGTTCAACACATTGATTGAGAATTTTAAATATAATCAAAATCTATTGGCTCAGTCTGTTAAAGAGCAATCTCAAAAAGACTTAAACTCTAGTCAAAACGCAGAAACTAAAAAAGCTAAGTCTATCATACAATACTTGGAACAGAATTTTGATGGCAAATTAGGAGAATTTACTGTACGTAGTTTGAATAACAGTGTATATGCTACTTCAACAGGTGAAGGAGTATCTGGACGAGTGTCTGCAGATATGTGGGATATTAAAAAGTTTTTAGATTACGTAAAACAGGTTAATCCCTCATTACTTGATATAGATACTAGTTTTTTATTATTTACAGACCAACAAAATACTTTCACTGCATTAAAACAAAAAGCACTGGATAAAAAAGAAGAATTAGAGAAAGATTATGGAAAAGTAGAGGAAGAAGTAAAACAGACTCTGGATGTAGAGATGAACTACTTTACTCCCTTAGTCCATCATCTTATTCAAAAACACATTAATCAGTATGGAAAAGATTTTCCTATGTACTTTAGTGGGTTTGAAATTACCAAACTTACACAGAATAATGACAGAACTGCTTTAATATATGCAGGTAAAGATGAGGTTAATATTGTTGATAAAAGTAATTTTATTGTTGGTGAAAATAGATATGAGCTTATAGCAGGTACACAAGAAGGTGATAATAAATATTATAAGGGTAATATAAAATCTTTACCTGAAAATGATGTAGAAATTTCTCAACAAGAGTATGAAAAAACATATCAACAAGCTACTGAACGAAGAGCTAAAGAGATAAAATATGAAGCTGCTTTAAACATAGGTATATTAGATAGCAGTGAGGAAGGTATTAATTCAGGAGAAGATATTAAAAAATTATCTGATAAAGAATTAGAACAAGCTATTAAAAAACTTAATGACTATAAAAAAGAGTCTAAACAAAATCTAGATAGAGTAGTTAATACTATTATGAATATTAGTAATAGTAAACCTATTGAAACAGGTGCTATTTATAATGCAATGACTCAAGTAAGTGGAGTTAAACTTGTATGGGAAAACAAAGTTGAGGGATTAAACGGGGAACCTGGGGGTTATAAAGTAGATTTAAGTAATTATAACTACAATACTCCAGTACTTTATGGTTTACAGACACCACAAGCAGTTAATCTTGAGCTTACGGTTCCCACAGTTGCTATGATTCCTGCAGACATGGACAGTTTAGAAAACACTGAGTTTGAGGTAACTAAGTGTAGGGAAGATTAAAAAACCAATTATATTTGTAAGTAAACAATTTAAATTTAAACAAACAAGATGTCTAAAGGCTGCGTCATAAAATATACTAATCCTGTAACAGGGATGAATCAAACTTCTGTACTTGCTTATACTTTATCCCAAGTAGGATACAGTAATGAACAAGCTATAGACTTAGTTAAACAAGGAAGTCTGTATTCTAAGAAAGATGGAAATAATACTTGGCCTAAACCTTTAAACAAGGATAAGGGTAGGTTTGGAAATTTTGTAGAAATAGACTCAGACAATTTACTTAACAACTTAGGCATTGATTCTTTAACTCCTGAGCAAGTAGATTATCTTAGAGGAGCACAAGACTTGTTTGAAGATGTTCAAGTAAGAATAGATACTCCCATCAACCTAACTACTTTGCTTGAAGTAGCTAACTACGTTAAACAGAAAGGAGTTTCTTCTATAAGTATAGATATTGTTAATCCTGAAGCATCTGTGTTAGACAGGATGTATAAGATATATCCAATACCATTTACAGAGTTAAACACAATCTACTTAGGTAGTTTTATCGAAGGTGAAGTATTTAGCAAAAATTTGACTAAGGGTAAGGAAACAAGAATAGAATTTCTAAAGAAGTATGTAGACTTCCAACAGCCTGATGTTTATGATACTTTAATTAAAATTCTTAATGATCCTGAGACTCCTGATTATGAAAAGTTTGTAATTAAAAAACTTCTCCCTATCATAGACTTGATTCCTAATATTGGCTTAGACTTTTTTACAGGAAAAGACTTAGAAGGAAGGGAAGAAATTCCTATGGGAGAGTACGTACCTGAATTTCATACTATTAAATTAAATGTATTTGGTTTAAAAAGCAGAGGACTGGATTATTCTAGACGTGTAATTCTACACGAGATTTTACACTCAGTTCTAGCTTCTAGTTTACAGAACCCTACAACTGAAGCAGATAAAGCATTAGTAAACAGTCTTAAACCTATTCTTACTTACTATCAACAAAAGTATTCTACCAAAGAAAAGATAGAAGATTATTATGGATTTAGAGATATTCACGAGTTTGTATCAGAGTTTTTTACTAATCCAGCATTCAGAGACCTTTTAGAAAAGGAGGAACCTAATTGGTTTGTTAAAATCATAGATGCAATTTGGAAGTTCTTTGGTAAGAAACTAAACCTAAATAAAAATCTTAATAGTCTAGAAAACGTAGATCTTCTATTAGAGAACTTCTTTAATGAAGTACTCTTTGCACAAGATATTAATACAAGTGTGCTCTACACTAAGTTAAACTCTATGCCTTATGCTATGAGTGATGCACAGATGAGGGATATGGACGAGTTCTTAGATGATGAGAAAAGAGACAAAGTTGAGTTTCTTGCTCGTTTAGATGAACTTTTACAAACGGAAAATTTAATTGATTGGAATAAAATAAGAGACCAAGCAGAAATTCTTGGAGTAAATGTAGGTAGTGTACTTAGAACTAAAGATCTTTTTGTAGAAATCTCTGCAGCAGAAGCTACTGAGTCTTTTAAATCTTTGGTAAGTTTCTTTTATGATAGTTCTAAGTATCTAGCAAGTGTAAGAAACTCTCTTAGTAAAATGTCTTCTGATCCTAGTGTTACAAAAGACAAACTGTTTAGACAGGCTTACCATGCTAAAGAGTTAGGAGAACAATATACAAACTTAGCTCAAAACTATCGTAGAGTAATGGGAGACTTAGGAGCTAACACTGTTTTAGGTCAACAACTTCTTAACTTAGAATCAACCTCAGACTCACTTTCTAAAGCTTATTTTAACAACGCTGTAGAAGCTTTGGCTATTAAATTAGCAGATGAGTTTGAGCCTCAAACAAAAGACGCTCAAAAACGAATTCAAGATAATATAGATAGATTTAAAACTTCATTAGCAAGTTTACAAAAACTCGGTAACGAAAGACTTATCAAACTTACTGAAGATCGTATTAGGAATGAAGAGGCTAGGATGTCTACACTAGCAACTAAAGCTAACTTGTTAAAAGCCCTTAGGGGTCAGATTAAGGATGTAGGAAACTTTTCTTTATTCCTAGAATCTGCAGGATTGTCTGGAAACATTCTTACAGGTACTGTAGGGGGTATGATTGCTAATCAATTCGATTCAGCTAACGTAAAAGCTCAGGCAATGGAGGTTAAGTTGAAGAAAATAGCTGACGAGTTGCAAGCCCATTTAACCAGTAAAGGTATAGGTGTTAACACTTCTTTTGACTTTGAAAATGTTTTTGGAAGATTTCTTAAGAAAGTAGAAATCTTAGAAAATAGGAATGGTAAAATCTCTAAGAGAGAAACTATGGTTCTCTTAAGTGAGATGGATGAAGTTCGTTACAACAACCTTATTACTAAATTAAAGTCGGAGTTACGAGAACTTAAACAAACTAAAGTACAAGACTCTGCACTGAAGGACTTAATCAGAGCTAAAGAAGCTGAAATAAGAAGAACACAGTTAGAGTTTGAAGAGCAGCCTTTTGATGATGTTTATTATCAAATTCAGAATATGTTGAGTGCTGAATCAAAAGAAGCACGAGATTTAATATTTGAAGAGATGAACAAAATCCAGGTGGGTAGTCTTACAGAGGAAAACTCTGAAGAACAACTGGATAAGTTAGATGATTTAAAAGAAGAGTTAGACTTACTTGAGTCTGATTATGATAAAAATAAAAACTTAAAAGATGAAGCAGGTTTAAGAATAGCTGCTAATATCAGAGAGTGGAAGAAAAGTAGGGCTGCCGCAGAACTTTATACTTATACTATAAGTAGAGAGAATCAAGACTTATTTGATATACAGCTCAATAGTAAAAAGACTGCTTATGATAAAGCTGTTGCTGCTTACAATCAAGCTTTAATAGATACTACTGATGTTGATACTCTAGAGTATAAGAAGCAAACAATAGAGTACTACAAGAAACAGTTTGATTTATGGAAAGCAAACAACTGTGTAAGAAAAATTAGTCCTGACTTTTATAAACAAAGAAAAGAGATTGTAGATGCTATTACCATTATTCAATCTAGGTATCCTGCTCCTTCTGGAGTACGTAGGATGGATGAGGTGTGGAATGATATTTTTGGTGTGTTGAAAGGATATAAGAACTCTGATAATTTCTATGAAGGTTCTAAGATTGCTTCACCAAATCTAGATGGGACTCCTTCTAACTTAGCTGGCCTTGTTAGAGAGTATGAAGAAGAAATAGAAAAGATTAAAACTGCTTACAAAACAGATGTAGATATGTCTAAAGAAGATGCGGACAATCTTAAAGATTTATTTTCTTCTTTTGGAGATATTCAGGAAAAAGTCTACACTCCTGACTATGTTAGAGAGTATACAAGTAAGTTAAATTTAATCAAGACTTCTTTGATTGCGACAAATAGTTTACGTTATCAAGACCAAGCAGACGATGCTTTGTTAGAAATAGATGCTACAAAGGAACTTAGAAAAACAGATTGGTATAAACAAAATCATAAAAAAGTAAATGTATGGGATGAAAATAACCAAATATGGACTTTATCTGATGAACCTTTATACTTCTGGATGTCAACAGAGCCTACAGATAAAAACTTAATTACTGATACTTCTCCTTCTTTTAGGTGGAATACTATTGCTGTTAACCCTAAGTATGTAAGGGCTGATATCAAAAATGTAAAGTATAGTAAACGTGTTCCTTTACGTACTGATAAAACTGAGTATAGAAATAAAGAGTATGATAAGTTAGACGCTAAAGAAAAAGAGATCCTTAAGAAAATAACCGATGTTTACTTAGATCTACAGAAAGGTACTCCTATGAATCTTAAGAAAGGTTTAGAGTTACCTAGCGTACTTATGGATCCTGCAGAGAAAGCTCTAAAGAATACTAACATGGGTACTCTTAAGTCTAAAATAGGTGCCACTTTCCAAGGAATTTGGGACAAAGCTACTTTTGAAGACGATGAGGAGACTGCAAGAAGTCAAGAAGGAGGATCTATTATTCAAAAAGTAAGTAAGAAACTTTACTTAAAGTATAATAAACCTATTCCTGCTGATAAGATGAGTATTAACATACTCAATAGTATTGCAATGTATGGAGCTGATTTGATTAGATTTAAAGAAGCGTATGAGGTAATGCCTTATATCTATGGTATGCAGGATGTATTAAAAGAGTCTTTGCCTGGTACTAAGATTGAGAAGATGATTAATAACTTGTTTGAACGTAAGTTACAGGGTAAGAGTCGTAAGTTCTTAGTAAATAATAAAGCAGGAAGAGTAGTAGAGAAAGTACTTGATATGGCATTGTCTGCCAACTCTCCTATTGTTCTTGCTTACCGTCTTCCATCAAGTGTAAAAAACTTTATGGCAGGATCTGCTAACGTGTTTATACAAGCAGGTATTTATGGATTAAGCCGTAAAGAAATTTTTAAAGCTATGGGTAGAAATGCTGTTCACATAGCAGACTTATTCCAGTCAGAAGTAGAAGATGGTAGAGATTCTGAATATATCTCTCGTATGAGATATTTTAATGTTATGCCTGAAGATCAACTAAGTGAAACAGGACGTAAACTATTTATTTCTAAATTAGGTAAATATCGTAAGTATAATCCTTTTAACTTCTTAGGATTTTTTAGAACTTTTGGTGAATTTGAAATGAGGAGTGCAGTAGCAGAAGCGCTTTCGCAACAGTTTTTAATTCCTCTAACAGATAAACCTGAAGGAGTTCCTTTGTTTGAAGCTTATGATTTTAAAGATGGAATTCTTGTTCCTAAGGATACTATTGTAGACCAAGAAGGATTTCAAAAAATAGAACAGTATTACAGAGGTAAACTTAATCACGTCAATGCTGCTATTCAAGGTGCTTATGGATCTATGGATAAAGGAGAGTATAGTCGTTATACTCTAGGTAGAATTATAGGAAACATGAAGGGATGGGTTGCTTACCAGGGTATGCGAAGATTTAAAGTAGGTAGAACTATTAACCCAAGATCAGGTGAGGAGTTTCAAGGTTTTTATGTAACTGTAGTACAAGCACTTAAGCTTTTGTATCAAAGCAATTTTTCATTACCTGCTACTAGAAACTTAATGACTCCTGCAGAAAGAAGAGAAGCAGAAGGTGCAGCAATAGATATGCTTGCTTTAGCTGTTATTATGGCAGTCTCTGCAATACTAAATAGTATAAGATATGATGACGAGGACGAAGAAGATATGTATGTTGTATACTTTTTACTCTACAACTTATTAATGATTGAAGATGAATTAAACAGTTTAAATCCTGTATTCAGTCCTTTGTCTATCTATTATTCTAGATTTCAAAATAACGTAGATGGACAAAACTTTGCTCAATACTATCTTAATAGAAACGTTCTTCTTCCTTTTGCAGGAGCTACTGATGCTGTAAAACTTACAATAGAGATGTTAAATCCTTTTGATGATGCAAATCCTTTTGATGAATATGTACCAAGAAGCAGAAGCGGAAAAATCTCTAATCCTAAGAGATACCCACCAGATCCTACACTTAAAGGAGATATGGAAATATCTGCACGTATTCAAAAACTATTTGGATTAAACGCTTCTATAAACTATTTTTTAAATCCTGAATATTTATTTAGAAAGTATGAAAATTATAATCCTAAATGGTATATAAGCAGTCTAGATGCTGATTTAAAGTCAGAAAAAAGATCTGTAAACTCTATTGGTAAACAAATTAAATCTATAGAAAGACAATTAGATTACGTAGAAGATCTAGATACCAAACAAAATCTTTTGGAAAAAATAGAATCTTTACAAAACGAAAGATCTGAGTCAAAAGAACGTACGTCTTCTCTTATAGATATATACTCAGAAACTGGAAGAAAATAGTCTTTTCAGTTTCTTGACTTTATTTTTAATTAAAGTAAATTTGTATAACTCGGACTTCAGGTCGGACTTAATGTCGAAACGATAATAAAATTATGGAAAATAATGATTTGCTCAAAGAACAAGCCAGAAGGCTTCGTCACATTGAATCAATTGTATGCTGCATTGGAGACAATGTAGGCTTAAAAGGTTCTAAAGTAATTAGTGGTACTAGCCCTGTAACAGGAAGCTTTCAGTACTTTGTAGTTAACGCTACTGCTGTAGTTAGTGCTATCCTAGATCAGAACGGTAACAGTTTGATGACTAGTTTAGGATTGGCTTCTGTTAGTTTGTTAACTTTAACTAAGATTACTGTACCTGCTGGAACAACTATCTCTTCTATTACACTTACTTCAGGATCTGTAGTTGCATATAACTCTTAATAATGAAAACTAGTTTGATATTACTCAGTACATCTACACTATGTGCGTTCTTAGGAACGTACTTTTTACATTTGACTGCAGATAATGCTGAACAATACCTAGCTGTAGTTGCTGCTATTTTTATAGATGGCTTCTTTGGTATTTGGGCAGGAACTAAGAAAACAGGTTTCCAAACTAGAAAAGCTCTTAAGGTGCTTCAGAATTTTGTTTCTTGGATAGTTATACTCACAGGAGTTTTAATGATTGAGAAGGGATTTGATGGTACATTCTGGTTAAGCGAGACTTTATGTGCTCCCTTTATTATATTCCAACTAATAAGTGCACTTAAGAATGCACACACAGTAGGAGTAATAAATAACAGTGTACTATCTGAGTTACTAGAAAAGATAGATCAACATAAATTCAACCACCAAGATGAAGGACCTAAGCCTAAAACTTAATATTCTTTTTATTGTAGTAATTGCATACTTATTATTTAAATATGAGTATGTTCAAGAGAGAGACACTAATAAAGTACTCTCTTTTATTGATTCTATAGATAAAGCAAATGATATTTACTTCAAAAAGATAGACTCCTTAGAGTATGTTAAACATGAAGAGTACAGAACTTACGAAAAAATCAAACTAAAGTATGACACCATTCAAATTGCTATTGACACTATGCCTGACATTAACGGCACAAAATATCTACTCTCAATCTCTAGACAGCTTACCGCTAAAGGAGTTGAATGATGAGTTCCTTAAGGGAATTCAAGCAAGAGAGAGAGTAGTTAGTCTTAAAAAGATAGTTAAGACTGACAGTATACAGTTATCTTTATATAAAGATTCTATTATTCCTAAACTTATATTGGCTTTAGATACCGCTAAAGTAGAGATAGTTTGCTTAGATACTAAGCTTAAAACTCAGTCAGAAACAATTAAAATGCTTAAAAACGTTTTGAACGGTGGATTAATTGTTATAGCTTTGTTAACCATAGGGTATATACTCTAACCAAGCCTATGATTTCAATCTCTAAACAGATTGTTCAATATTACATTGACAATCCAAATACAACCGAGACAGCTGTTGAAGTTGCTATACGCTTCAACTATCAGCCAGAAATAAACAATCTACTAAGAGGAAAAAGAGTTCGTGACTTAAAGAGAACAGCAATGGCTCATCTACTTAGGGAGGATTCTTTGTATCAGCCAAGTGCTACTTCTCCTGTGTTGTCTAACCATACTCTAGGAACTTACGATGAGAACTTAGATAAAGGCACTCTAGAAGTATCTAAACTATTCTCTGAGCAACCTAGATCTGCTGAAGAGATTATTAAGATCCACAAAATAGATACTACTAAGTGGAGATTAGTTCAATATTGGAGTAAAGAAAAGAGTTCAGGCTGGCTAGTGTCAGCCTTATTTGCTTCTATAAAGCCTGAGGATAGTTTACCTCAAGACATAGAAGACGTTCTAAGAGAGGTTTTCTTAGAATCTAACATAAGTCCTTGTCCTACTCCTAAGAAGACTCCTGTAGCCACTAAGAAGGCTTTATTTGTCTATATGAGTGACAAACATGTAGGAGCACTTACTCACCCTAATGCTTTATTCAGTAATGAGTACAACGAAGATGTCTTTGAAGTACGTATGATGAAAGTATTAGAGGAGATAGAGAAGCAAGTAAAAGCTTTTGGTAGACTAGAAGACTTATTTATTTGTGATTTAGGAGATTCATTAGATGGTTGGAATGCTCACACTACTAGAGGAGGACACCAACTACCGCAAAACATGAACAATAAAGAGTCTTTTATGACTTACCTTTATGCTCACAAAAGATTTTTTGATGAGTTGCAAGAAAAGAATCTTGCAAATAACATTCATGCTATCATGCAGACAGAGGATAACCATGCAGGTTCCTTTGGTTATATTACAAACCAAGCATTAGCTTTATATTTAAATACAGCTTATCCATTTATCAAAGTAACGATAATGGAGAAGTTTCTAGAACACTTTGATTATGGCAAACACACGTTTATCTTTACTCATGGAAAAGATTCTGAAGATCTTAAACATGGTCTTCCCCTTTTCTTAACAGAAAAAGCAGAAAATTTCCTTAATAAATATATAGATCACCACAACTTAGGAGATAATAAAAACATTTCTATAGTAAAAGGAGACTTACATACAGAGAGTATGCAACAGGTATACAAGTTTAGATACCGTAACGTATTGTCTATGTATGGCTCTTCTAAGTGGGTAATGAATAACTTTGGTCCAGGATATCCAGGAGTTTCATTTGATTTAGTAGAAAAAGATACAGATTTAATATATTCGTTTTATATTCGCTTTAAATAAAATCAAATAAACAGTTATGATTACCCTAGCAGATATAGATAAATTAATAAATCAGTTCTACTTAAACTCAGAGAAGGATGGTCAGGCAATAAGACCTAACGCAGTCCTACTTACCGAAGAACAGTTTGAGGACTTACTCATAGAGATAGGAGTAGTAGATGAAGATGATGTAACAATAGAAAGTATACTAGGATTAGATGTTATCCTAGCAGAAGGGTTAGAACACCCAAGAGTAATAAGACTTTAATAAGACTATAAAAAAAGGGGCCCTATTAAGAGCCCCTTTTTGGTTGGTTGGAAATACTAAATAAACTAAAAACTAAAACTACTTAACCTCCTGTGGTCCTCCTGTTAAGCTAAAGAAAGCAAGAATTTCTTCTTTTACTTTCAATTCAACAACTATAGGCTCACTGGTGGTTTCAAATTTAGTGATTTTTACTGGAACTTTTTGCTTAGTAGCAGGATCAATTTTATATTGATAGTCTACAGGGTTAAGTTTGTCAGCATTACCGTCTAAAACAACAGCTAAGCCATTGTCTGTAGGGTAAGTCATTAAGACTTTACTAATTTCAAAGGAGAAACCTTTCTTAATGATAAGTTCCATCTCTTCTCCATTCTCGATTTTTTCTTTTTCGCTGTAATAGAATAACATATCTTTAGTTTTAATTGATTACCAAGTGAATGCGATATCGCTATCTCTTACCATGATTCTTTCTGCACCATCTACTTCTACTAGTTCAGCAGATTGAAGATACATTAGGTTTACGTACACCACATCGCCTACTTTTACATTGGTTACTTCTTCTCCAATGGTATAGACTTCTAAGTGTTTTAAACCTATTAGTTCTTTCATGTTCATTTCCTCTTCCATCTCTGGTGTAAGTTGGATAAGTCTTTCTTCTTTCTTAGGACGATTGAGTAACACTCTGTGTCCAAATAATTTTATGCTCATTTCTATTTTTTTATTTGTTTACTAAAAATTCTTCAGGTGGGAAAAATCTACAAAGTTCTCTTGGTACTTGATAAAAATCTTCATATCCTATTCTACCATCTTTACTTATGTGCTTCTGTATCTTGTGTTCTTCTTTAAATATAACATCAGAAATAGCGCCTATAGCTCCTCCATTTATATTGCTAATTATAAAGTAGATAAACTCATTCTGTTCTGCAAACTTTTTCTTCCTAGATAAAAAAGACACTGTATCATAGAAATCTTCTGGTGTAGTTATACTTCTATCTTTCTTCATTTCTGCTTCAAACAAGTATTTCTTTCCATTCTTGTATGCAATTATGTCTATATTATAGTCTTCTTTTTCTTTAACTATTAGTTCAAACCCCCTACTAACTATATAATCAGAAAGGAGTTTGATTCCCTTCTGATTATATGTATCATAAGATTCTTGTATAAAAGCCATTAAGTTAAATATTCTTCAAATCTATAGATTTCTTTTCTTATATCCATATCTATGTCATTAAATTTTATATTTCTATGAAATAAAATCTTATAATCATCTGACATGTCATTGAATCTATTCTGCTTAAACAAATCTATGTCTCTTCTGTAGATAGAATTAACTCTAAAGACAAACATTATCTTATCTTCTACCTCATAGTAGTCATAGAAAGAGTCAAAGCTGGTAATCTTCTTTTGAAATTCATTAAAGGCAGCTCGATCTGTAGGTTTAAACAAGAAGAAAAGACAGTATAGATACTTAGACTTGTACCCGTAGTCATCTATATAAACGTTAATTAAACCAAAGTTTAACAATACCCTTAAAGATTCTTCACCTCTTGCTGTAAATATCAAGGGGCTTAGAAATCTTGTAGTATTATTTAAACTCGTATTCACTATTTTTTTATACAATTCTGATTCCATTGTTCTGGTAGTCTTCTCTAGTATAGTTCCACAAATCACTGTCAATATGCCAACGTAAACGTTCTAGTGCTTGATGAAAGCCTTCGTAAGTCCTACCTTGATATACTCCTCCTTCTTTACCTAGAGTCATTGCTTCATCTGATAACTCATAGATAAGCGGACTACCTGGGAATTTTTGGCTTTCTACCAAGAACCTGAAGTTCTTAACAGTTAAACCTTCTCCATAGATACTTAAGTCTGACTGCTTTAAAGCTTCTGTATAGAATGCTCCTTGAAGATCATAACGATACTTCATAAGAGTCTCTGTCCAATAGTTTAAAGAAGTTGTAGTAGTCTTTAAGTCGATAGGATATAAAAACTTATTATCTACGTCCACAACTACCAAATCTAATAGAGCCTTACACTCAAATCCCAAGTACTCAAAAGTAAGAGCCTGTTGTGTAAAGATTTTATATTGGTCATTGCCTAAGATAAACTTAGAACTAAAGGGATGATTCTTAAGAGATTCTACCAGATTATAAATTGTAGCTAATTGTGCTGGAGAAATTACTTTTCTTCCATCTGCTTCAATTAGGTGATCATAATAGGCTTTACCTTCTTTCTCAAATCTTTCTCTCACCTTAGGAAGAGTATCTCGTTTAAACCCTACAGTCTCGTAAGCGATTTGTTCTGCATTGGAATCATGTCTATTGATAAATAGGTTCCATACAAAGTCTCCCATCTGAGCTGTTGGTCTTTCTACTGTACTGATTAGAAATTCTTCTTGGAAGACTTCTTCTCCTTGTGTAATAATTAAGTCTACTCCGTCTCCTATCAATGTTACATCTGCTGGTTCTTCTGTATCAGACTTAGGATCGTAATTAAAATATAGGTTAGGATGTTGTAGGATTTTTTTAAGCCTACTTTGACTTATTGCTCTACTGCTTAGGTAATCTTGATTTAGAATCATTTCTTTGTTATAGTTAAAGTTAAGACAAACCAAAGAAAGCATAAGTGTATATTAAGAGCGTATAAAGAACATGTACGACTTATGCTTATCGTTGGTATTAAATAAAAGAACCAGAAAGGATAACCTCGTTGTCCTCTAGTTCCATAAAAGTAATTATTTAGTTGGAATTTCACGGCTTCTATCATCATATTGAGACTTTTCTCTCATTATGTACGAGAGAAACATAGCATTAGACATTATATGTCCTAGGTGATCTATTCCTGACTCAGGGTCTTTGTCTTCCCCATCTAGGAAAGCAAACATATGCCTAAGTAAACTTTCGCTTACTGCAGAAACTGGCATACCTTTCATCCAATTCCATTTATCATATTTGTTTTCTCCATACTCAAGTACTTCTACCATAGACTCTAGAGACTTAAAGTCTACTAAAGTCCATCTTCTCTTGCCTGTGTTGTAACGTAAAGCTTGTTCAGACATAATTAACGCATTAAAGCTCCAGTAGTTGTTTTAGGAGTAGCATCTACTGGTTTTACAGTTAAGAAAACTCTTCCAAACTTCATTGAAGATAGTTCAGTAACTACACAAGTTACTCCATTGCAATCAATAAGAGTACCCAATTGAATACTTTCTGCTGATTCGTTGTCATTGTAGGTGACAATGTTTTCTCCGTAATGGTAGTTGACATCAGGTAAGCCCACGGCTTCCACTTTGTCTGTTTCTGTTCTTGGTTCTATTATATATAACATAAGTTTAGTTTAATTAATTTAATTCAGGTACAGGCACTCCAAGAGTATCTGTTGCAAAGTTAATTACTTGCTTAATAAATTCATTAACTTCTTCTTTTTTTCCTTTAGAAAGTGAGAGTGGTGTTTTAATAAATTGACCTTGGAACATAATCTCCTCGTAGAAGAACTTGTCCTTAAGATAAGTGACTACCTCTTCTTTGGTGTATACTTCGCCTGTAAGGGCTTCAAATCCTCCTCGGATGATAGGTACTAGAGTGCTGTAGAAATAAGCTAACTGAGGGTTTGTTTTCTTAGAATCTAATCTAGTTATACAAACTTCTACATCCACTGCAGGATCTCCTTTTGTCAATTCTCTAAAGTACGACTGCATCAACTCTCTATCTCCCTTAAGATGAATAGTTCCATCTATGTTAAGGGAGAGAGTAGCTGGCATATAGATGCGGTTAATCATTGTTTAATTATTAGTCTGCTGCCCAACCAAAGAATACATATTCTCCTTGACGTTCATCTTTACTAGGTTTATAAGTAATAGAACCTACATTTTTATTGCCTTCTTTTAATACTTTAACTCTAGTAATAGAACTACTAATCTTTGTACGTTCTGTGTAATCTCTGGCTATCTTAATTGCTCCTGCTTGTAGTATGTGACTTCCGATAAGTGTTCCTTGTCCATGTACTTCGTATCTACTTTCCCAAACACACGTACCTACTTGAGGAATTATTTCTACTTGGCTTTTAATCTTGTTGCTGTTTAACTTAGGTTCTACAGTGCAGATACCCCAACAATCTCTTTTATCCATAACATCTTCTGCTGATTCAATAAAGTCATTTAGTTTCTTACCTGACTCTTTAAACTTCTTAGTAACGTCTACAAAACCATTAGTTGTACTAATGGTTCCATTGTACGGGTCATTACCGTACTCATCAGTAGCGTCTTCTATTGCATTGTTGTAAGCGTCTTTCATACTAGCCGCTATTTTTCTGTCATAAAATGTACATGATCCCATAATTTTAGTTTTAGTTTTGTTTTTTAGTTTTAGTTTTATTTACTCCAATAAGGTGATATACAGGGATCTGCTTTAAGAGGAACTCTCGTACAAAACTGAGCTCCTGAATCCACCATTGATTTTTCTAATTGTGCAGCAACCTGTTGCGCAATTGCTTCTGGTGTTTCTACCAGTATTTCGTCATGAATGACATTTACAATCTTAACTTTAAATAAAAGATCATTAGGTACTAGATATCTTGACCAAAAGTAAACACATGCTAACTTGGTTATTTCTGCAGATTCCCCTTGGATTGGATAGTTTAAGGACATTCTTTCTATGTCACCTCTTTTTCTAAAGAATTTAGAAACCTTTTCCTTCATAGCAACTGCTGTAGGAGTACTTGCATTCTTAAGTTTTTTATATCTTTCCCAGAAGTCTTTATCCATTTCGTTCTTGAGTTGATTAAACTCATCATAATAGTCTACATAAGATCTCTTACCTGTAACAGGAGAGATTAATACATATCCATTATCAACTCCGAACTTCTTAGCTTCATCAAAGTATGCTTTTAGTCCAGGAAATGCAAAAAAGTAGGCTGCATAAATCTTATTGCCTTGCTCTACGCTTAATCCTAACTGTTCTGCTATACCTATACCACTACCACCGTAGTTAATTGCAAAGCCTGCTACCTTAGCTGACTGTCTTTTATCTTTGTGTTTCTTTTTAATCTCGTTTAGATCTAAGCCATCTAGCTCTTCGTACATCTTTGATGCTACAAACGAGTGCATGTCTCCTAGATCTTTATCATAGAACTCAAGTAAATTATCATCCAAACACTTGTTTACTAGTACAATCTGTTCTTGACCTGTATAGTCACAGCCTACTAATGTGTTTCCTTCTTCTGCTACAAAACAACTACGTGTTTCTTCATCTGAGGGAATGTTTTGAAAGTTAAAATTCTTGGTTGTTCCTGACTTACCCCCACTAGATAAGCGACCTGTGTTCATCAACTGTTTGAACTGAGTGTGTATTCTACCGCTTACAGGATTAATTTGCTCAATCCAGTTATAACCATAGGTGCCTATGTCTTTTTGGGCTTCTTTAAAAGAAAGGTAAATCTTGATAATAGGATGTTTGTCTTGAAACTTAATTAGATGGTTTGCTTCTATTGTATGTTTATTAACTCCTTTCTCCACTACAGTAGTATTTACTCCTATAGCTTCAAAGAACTCTACTACTTGAGCAGGTGAGTTCCAGTTAATTTTAATCTTGTTTCCTCCAGAGAATAAGTCTAACTGATAGTTAATAAACTTATTCATCTCGTTAGTAAAGATAAACTCATTCAATCTTCTAGTAGCTGCATCTGCTTGAGTTTGTACTTTGTGAATCTTGTTAGTCCACTTATCTACGTCTAGCTTCATACCACAATATTCTATGTAAGCTAAAACTAAGACAAAGCGATTGTCTAACTCGATTGATACTTTAGATCCTGCAGCAAATAGAATTACTTCTTGAGCTTCTTTAAGAGCATGTAGGTATTTTACGTCATAAGCAGAATACTTTACAAAGCCTTCTGTTAGATTGCCTGTAATATTCTTTCTTTCTTCCTTATCTAATATGACTCCACAGTGTAGTTTTACACAAGCAGCTAAGGAACACCTATGACTTTCTATACCTAATCTTGACGTTTTTTCGCCTAAAAAGGTATCGTATACCTTGGTTGGTACAATTCTCTGATGATATAAGAACTTTAAATCAAACTTTAAGTTATGACCAATGACTCCTTTAGTCTCTAAGAGCTGTTTGTAGTCATTGATATCAATCGTAGTCAAGTCAACTACAAACTGATTGTCATTGTCACCTAGCTGAAGCGTGTATAGCTTACAGGTATATGCATCAAATCCAGAAGTCTCTGTATCTATAGCAACCCACTCTAGGTCTTTAAGGTAGTTTAATGATTCTTGTACTGTGCAGAGAGTTATATCAGGTAGGGAAATGTTTTGTTTTGTTACTAGATAAATCATTTTAATAAGGGTTCCACTATCTTGTTATAATCCTTCAATGCTTGGTGTAACTTCTGATACTTCTGATCTTGGCTATAGTTTCCTTCTTCAATTTCTGTAAGGCAGGTTCTATAAACGTCATAAATAAGTTTTCTATCGTAGTTACTTAATTTTAATATTTTGTTAGAAAGCTGTAGCATGTCTTCCGTAGTATCAGTTCCCCATATCCTGTTTAAAGACTTACCTAAGTTCCACACGTGGTGAGGAGTATATAGATTACATCTAGGACAAGCGGGTAATAGATTATTTAGGTGATAGCGAGTAGCAACTTTAGTTCTACCTACAAAGTGAGCACACTGTAGTCCTTTAGGGTCTAGTGTAATCTCACAAGCATGGCATTTGTTAATGTGTGCTCCTCTAACTAACCAAGAAGTTATCTGGTCTAGTTTACTTTGACTGATAGTTTCTTTCTCTAACTTACGTTTAAGTTCTTTACGGACTTTCTGCTTTTCTTTCTTCTCCTTCATCACACACGTAGCACATAACCTCTTTGTTTTGTTGGCTATGGCTTTAATCTTCCCACAGTCTGAACAAGGCTTTTGGATTTCCTTAGGTTCAGGGACTCCTTTAACAGGAATCTTTTTTGTTGCTGTTCTCTTTAACATATTATACAAATATAATAAAAGAAAAGGGGATCTTATGACCCCCTAATCTTTTTGGCATGCAAGAGACAATTACAAAGCTAACTCAGGTGTATATAAAGGAGTGTAAGTTTCAGAAATTAATTCTAATCCTCTGTTGTTAATTGTGTAAGCAGTTCCGTGAATTAGAGACTCACGCTTAGCTTCAACACTTTTGTGTCCCATCATATAGTTGGTAAAGCGAGTAGTAGCGTTAAACAAAGCGTAAGCTGTGTTCTCGTGTGTTTCATACTCAGTAGTCAAAGCTGTTCTAAAGTCGTTAATACGATTCTTACCTCTAGATGCTTCTCCATCTCCTCCGATAATGTTAATGATAAATTCATCTGTAACTGTTTCGGGGATATAGATTTTGCTTAATTCCATCAATTTCTCGATGAACTGTTCCTCTTGAGTAAGAGAACTTTGTAACTGAGAGATAATACCACTTAAACGCTCGTAAGAGTTCTTAGTATGTCTTACACGCTTAGAGTCTCTAAGAGCCATATAAAAGGTATTAGAGCATACAACAGTTACGTTAGTTGCACCAAAGCCCATAGGAGCACTACCATCATGTGAAGTAAGAGCTGTAAGGAATCTTTTGTTATAAGATCCTCCAATCTGTACATCGGTTAAAGGAAACTGGTAATAGACTTTTTGTCCGTTACCTAGAAATCCACCTCTTTCTCCGTTAATGTTAACTCGGACAGCAGCTTCTAAAAGCATGTCAAGGATTTCTGCATTTTGAGTAGGAACATACTTAGATCCTACTACACCAAGACAATTATTGTTGTCTTCACGGAATACTCCGTAAGCAGGAGTAATTTCTCCATCAGGACCAAACAAAGGTTTCTTTGCTACAGTCCAATTTGTTCTAGATGATTCTAGCAATTGTTGTTTATTCATGGTTTTATTTTTTTAATGTTTTCGATAAAGTCTATTAATTCGTCTAATTCTTTAATTCTTCCTTGGATCTCACAGTACTCATACTCACTGCTTTGCTCCATTTCTTTTATTATTTTAGTTCTATTAGATAGATATTCTACTAATTTTCCTTTTAATTCTAAATGTCCTAAGGACTCATAGTCTTGCCAATTCATTTTTTTGTTTTATTTTAAGTTTTCTAGCCAGTCTATATCGTCTGGATTACTGGCCATTAGTATTTGGTTAATTCTTTTAAAGTGATCACACTCCCAAACTCCACCTTTGTATACAGCAGAAACAGGATGTGATGCTACTAGTACGTGGTGTACATCATCATTGATAAGGGGAGCAAATTTTAAAGCGTCCTTTCCCCAAAAACAAAATATAAGTCCTGTAGTACTCTCGTTTAGTGTTTTGAATACAGCTTCTGTAAACTGTTTCCAAGGCTCTAGGTGAGAACCTGACTTACCTTCTTCGATAGTCAAAGCAGCATTTAGCATAAGAACTCCTTGCTTAGCCCATGATTCTATATTCATATCAGTAGGAAAGCTTAGGTCGTCTGGATAAATGTCTGTTTTAATACGGTTATACATCATTCTTAAAGACGGAGTAATGTAAGTCTTTTTTCTAGGAGAGAAAGCCAATCCATGAGCAATAGGTTCCCCTACATTTCTGCCTGGATAAGGATCCATTCCTAAGATAACAACTCTTACTTTCTGAAAAGGTGTTAAATTAAAAGCCTTGAAGACTTCGTCCTTATAAGGAAAGATAGTTTTAGTCTTTCTCTCATTAGCTACGAAACCTCCAAGGGCTTTAAAGTACGGACTTTCTATTGTGTCTTTTAAGTGATGATACCAATCGTCTGGGATATCAATTAGCTTTTGCATCTTTATTGATTAGCTTACTTCTTTTAAGTAGAGTACTTCTAACAATAATATTAGGATTAAGAGTAGTACTCATAAGTCCTGGATACGTTTCTTCCATCATGTTTATGATTTGATTGTATCTTGTTTTGTAACTTTTAATAGAATTAGAAAAGTTTAAATGTTGTTTCATAGAATGTATAATCGTAGAGTGATCTCTTCCTAACAAAGTACCTACCTTCTTGTAAGTGTAGTTAAAGTGTATTAAAAGTACAGCTGCAAAATGAAATCTTGCTTCTGTTAGTTCACGTTTACGACTATTTATTGTAAAATCCTTTACAGTCATTGCGTTTATATCACAAACAATATGCATTACTCCCAACTCAAACTCTGAAAACTTATCTAAATTTACTTTAAGTTCGTGTGCTTTTATCATTGCCAACTTGCGTTTTAATCTTAGCTCTTCTGGATTAATGTCATTTATTACTTTACTATAATACTGTTTGTTTTTAGTTTTCTTTAAAACTAATAACATAATATTATATCGTACTAGTGCTTCTACTTCTAACTTGTCAAAAGCAATTTCTAAAGCTTCGTTTATAATATCTTTAATTCTTGGCATATCTTTATTAATTTTTCTCTTCCGTGGTTTTTATAAATTTCACTTATGTCTTTTCCTAAACTTCCGTGGTGGTATAGTACAGGAATTCCATACGTCTCTGAAATCTTTTTAGCACCTTCTTCTCCTGCTCTATCAGCGTCAAACCATACATACATAGTGTCAAATCTTGCTTTAAGTAATTCATAAGCATTCTCTGATATAGGTGTAGTTTCGCTTCTAACAGCAACAGCATTCACTCCAATAGAGTGTAAGGTCATAACATCTTTAGTGCCTTTAGTAATGATTAGAATAGTTCCCTTGTGTGGTAGCTGGGTGTACCCCTCAAGCATACCCCCAAAGAAGTTTGTTCTAAATTTAACTTTCTTCTCTGCATAGGGACGATATAGTTTAAACTTATCTTTTTCCTTATACCGATAACAGGGGTCAAACGTATTACTAATGTACCAGATGTTATCTGCTATCCATGCTTTGTCTACTTTTCTTACGTCATAGAACTTAAGTATCTTTTCTGTTACTCCAAACTGAAGCCAGTACTCTAAGTCTTTCTGTGTAAATTTTGTAACAGTAACTTTAATAGATGCAGGCTTTATCTCTGCTGGCTTAGGACTTTTGAGAGTGGATACTTCCATCTCTAATCTAAGTCTATCTTCTAAACTAAAGTTCTTAAGTTGGAAATCTGATTCTATTTTATATAAAATGTCTGGATACTCGTAGGCAGTACGCATTTGAGCTATGTCAATTGCATTGTAGTGCACTTTCTCCGTAGCATAATCTACAAAATACAGATTACCTCCTTGACTCCACCTAAAGAAACAGGTAGCATGCTTGTCAGATCTAAATGGATTCTTATATTTCTTTCTCAAGTCTATTTTCTCACCGAAGTAAAAAGACATTAGGTTTTCTTGCCCTAGTAAAGCGTATAAAGTCTTTACATTAGGTCGTATTTCGATGCTTGAGAGATCCATAAGTGTTGTTTTTAACCCTTCTTCAATAAAAAAGGGGTCACAAAAGTAACCCCTTTTCTAAAAAAGAGAATAGATTACTTTTAATTTTAGAAGATATCGTTAATATCTGTGCTAACAGGACTTGTTGCTACTTCACTGGTATCCCAACTCATCATAGATTCTGACTTGAAAGGAGTCTCAGTTTCGTTTGCTTCAGGAGCATCATTTTCGGTGTATTCTTTAAAAGTATAACTTCCGTAGAAACTCTTAAAGCCATACTCACCTGTGATTTGCTTAGATACATACTCAGTAATTTTACCTTGTACGTTAACAAATACCTTAGTGCATACGTCTTGATATTTTTCATCTTTGATTCCCAAAAGAACCTTAACACCCATATTGGCTTTGTTAAAGTGAGCAAAGAAGTCTACTAACTCATTGCCTTTACCTTTAGCAATAGAAGCCCAGTTGTCAAGAACAAATGGCTTTTCCTTTGGAGAGATGTTACCATAAGCTTTAAGCAAAGAATAAACTGTTTCTTCACCACCCTTAGCTTCACGTACACTCTTCATATCTAATCTACGAGAAGGGTCAATAGATGCTTGATACTCACTTAGAGTAGCAAGGTTCTCAGCCCATGTAGTCTTGGTAAAGTTGTCAATGAATTGTTTCTTACCTGCTTGAGACATACGAGTGTCATTGTTTACCCATAAAGTAAACTTACCACGCAAATCTGTTTTAAAGTCTGGATGATTTACATACCAGAAGTCAAGACGCATTCCGTTCTCTGACTCATAGGTAGGCTCTTTAACTTTGTCTTCTTCAATACCTAGGATTTTTGCAAGTTCTTTAGCTGTAGGATTAACACTTACAACTTGAACAGGAGCAAATCCTGTGTACAATTTTTTGCCTGCTCCAGGCTCTCTGGTTTCTAATTGATCGAATTTCATAATTTTGTTTTGTTTTGTTTTATTTTTTATCTTTTACTGGTGTTTCTTCTGCATAATAACGATCTATTGTATCACATACTACTTGCAAGTCATTAGGGATAAGAGTTTCTGAAAACATATCCATAGGACTTTTAGCAGGGTAGTTTCTAAAACGATTAGTTACAAACTGATAAGTTGCTTTCTCTTCTTTATCTTCATCTACGTGAGTATAAAGACAGATAGTAAACAATCCTTCTAATACGATTTGGTTGTCTAGTGCTTTACCGATTGTCTTAATCTTCTGACCTACAATATGTCCATCATCTTCAATGTTCTCTGAGTGAGTGATGTAAAATACTTTAAGGTCATTACGAAGTTTACGAGCACTAGTAAGCATATTGGTTACATCTTTTGCAAGAGTAACAAATTTACCAAAACCAATCTCATTGGCTTTTCTCATCATAAGAAAAGACATAGAGTAGATAGCATCATCCATGATGATGTTTTTGATGTGAGGAGCTTTCTCGCTGATCTGTTGTAACAATGCGGTGATTTGATTAATATCATCTACCTCCATGTAATTCTTAGATTCAAGATTGTAAAGCTTTTCTGCTCCTTTGAAAGGCAATTCTTTCCTTGCTACATTAATAATAAATGTTTCTTTTGGGTCTAGGGTCCTTACAGCTGTGGATTTACCAGTACCTGAGGGACCTACGATAGCGATTAGTTTGCTTGACATATAGTTAGTTTATTTTGTTTATTTTGTCTCTAGTAATTTATCTAAATCTTCTGTTATTATTTTCCATCCGTACATAGAAGCAAAGAATCTTGCTCCTGCTTGACAACGCTTTTTATCTTTAGCAGGGTAACTTAAGATTGCTTTTCTTACTTTAGTGTTGTCATAAAGTAGTTTAGCTAGCCAATCTATAAATTCTTCTTCCTTAGCCATTGTCCAGGTATGGTCCCAATACCACGTAGGGGAATTAAAATCTACGTCATCGTAGTTTACTTCAATCATATTACACATATGAGTGAGTACTTGGGTTAATTCAGGACTAAAATCTTCTTTTTTATTCATAGGCTTTTACAATTTTATAATTTTAAATACTTTTCATAATGATTACCTACAGGATTATTCATCTCTTCAGGTTTTGGTAACTCGTCAAACTTTCCGTTAGCTCCATTAAAGTAAAGTCCTATGCTTGAATTTTCTAAGCCATAGTAACGGTCTTTAAGGAATTTAAGAGAGCGATATTTGTTACCGAGTAATGTTACATCATAGCCATTATGAACTGCTATGTTATATCTTGTTGGACTAAATAAACCTAGCACTACTTCGTAGTCTTGGTGTACACCTTTGTTAATGTGAAGTTCTTCCATAGAAGGTTCTAGCTTCTCTTCCATTAATTGTCCCTTGTAGGTGTAGGTTTGCTTTTCTGATGCAGGAGTCTGTTGATGGACAATAATACTAGCCATCTTATATCGCTTAGAAAATACGTCTAATACATAATCCTTAATCATAAAGTCAAAAGTCTGATAGGAACTTAACTTCATCTTAGTGTCAGGAGCTATTTCATTAGATAGGAGACTAATGTGGTCTAGTACAAAGAATACCCAATGATCTTCAGATCTGTATCTGTAGCCTGTAGTAATTCTTCTACCATCATCTAAGTCTTTGTAGATGTTTTCTCCTACATCTGGATTATCGAAGTACGATTTTACGTACTTAGCTATACCTGTAGGATTCCTTATATAATCTATAACATCTACAATGTTTTGTAAATTAGTAATAAAGGTTTCTGCAGCTCTTATCTTAGTCATTAACTCAGAACTTACACTATAGTTTCCTATAGATTTTAATTGCTGTACAGTAACAGTAATGTTGTGATTCTGATATAAATAAATAGAGATAAAAGATAGCCAAAAGTCAGTAGCACTTTCTTCTAAAGCAAAATAAAATATTTTAGGAGTAATCTCTGTATTTCTTGTTGCTTTGTAGATGTTTACGATAGTCATGTATTTTGCAAACTTTGACTTACCTACACCTGACGCAGCAGTAATACAAGTAATAGAACCTTTAGTAAATCCTCCATAATACTGAGCTAATCTAGGAAAGGGAGGAGCAATAGATGTTATTCCTCCTGCTTCTTTGATTATCTTATTTCTTTCTATTTGGGAAATTATACTTTCAAAGTTCATCTTTATAGAATTTGATGGCTATTGTAAGCAGGTCCACTACCATTCTTTAATTCTTCACACCACTTAGCTAGGTCGCTTTGCTCTACTCCATCAATCTTCTTAGAGATAAAGTAACCACACTCTCTGATATACCTAATAGATCCTTGTCCTTTCAAGGTATCTATGTAAAGGTCAGTAGCCTTGGCTATTTCATCTAGAGTGTAATCGTACTCTGCTAAGAATTTAATCAATCGTTTAACCACACTTACCTTGTCAGTAGTTTTTCCTGATACTCCTATGTTTTTTGTACTAAACTTAGCGATAAACTCTGTTACCCATGTAATAGGTATTTCAGGTTGTGGTGTTGGATTTGCAATTACTTTAACAGGATCAGAATGTCTAGCAATTTTAAGTGCAGATATTACCTCACTTACATCAAGTTCTTCAAGTGCTTTAGGTGTCCAACTAAAAGTGGTTCCATTATTCAGAAGTTTGTCTTCGTAAATCCACTTGTCTATCATTTTCTCTTGTACTGCTAGTTCCCATAGGACTTCGTAGAATGTTTTTTTCATTTTCGATTGTGGTTAATGTTACGTTTATGCCTTTGAATAATCTCTCTCTATTAAACTTAGGCGGGTCTACAAAGATAACGGATTCTTCAACTTTTTCCAAGTCTTCCATCCACATTTTTTTCATAAAAAGATAGTCTGGGGTTGATTCCAGACTATCTCCATAATATTCATTTTCCATAAATTTTAGTTGATTCTACTTGTTTAATAGATAATTTACGATTAAAGGAATAGCCTAAGCTAATCCCCTAATCTCTAAGAAATCCTTCTTACCAAGCCATACTTGGTGAAAGTCGTATTCATAGGACTCTACCATGTCTTTTGGTATGTTAAAAATACTCTCACAATCTGAACAGGAACTTTCAAGTAACAAGTCATTCGTGATTTGTATAGCATGTCCTAAACAAATAGGACATATACCTTCATCCATAAGAGATTCATCTACTGTAGTAGAGGATAAGTCTTTTACTTTAAAGTCTATTCCATCTGCACAGTAATAGTGAGAGAGGTGAGTAAGTTCTTTCCTATGTGCAGGTAAAGACATCTCAGGATAAACACTCATAACCCATTCATTGTACATTTCATAGGCTGCAAGGTCATCCATGTCATCTTCAACAGATTTAACGTCTTTAGAGGTCTTCCCATCATCTTCCCAATAGAAGGGATCTTTTGTTTTATCTTCTGTTTTTACAAAGTCTCCCTTAACCTGATCATAGTAATAGTCATCATAGCTGTCCCACATGCTAATTTGCTTAGCACCTAAGCCTAGATGAGATTCACTACTATAGGACTTTTTACCAGAATGCTTAGGAAGGTCAAAAGAAGGAAGAGGAAATTCGAGTGGAATGTTTCTTTCAGCCAACATTGTAAGCATCTCATAAGCAAAGCTAAAAGCGTTGATCATTAGATTAACACTAGCTACCTCAGTATCTCCATGCTCGTTAAAGTAACCACAAGATAAGTTGTGAGAAGAAACTTTAAGTCCCCTTCTACGAAGTCCACCTACGTCAGTAGCTGTACCTGAAGCAGGCTTATATCCATATTTGTCCATCAAAGGTTCAATAAGGGTAAGATGTTCAGGATTCCACACTTGATATCCGTTGGTATACTGGATGAAGTCTGTTGTATAAGATCTACGATCTAGCTGAGTAACTACTAGAGAGTTGTCAAAGAAAGACATATCACAACAGTTAGTACCTACTAGACCTCTTTCCTCACCATAAGGCAAAAATACCTTACATACAGGCATCATCTTAAGCATTTGAATAGCAAAGCATACACCTACAGAGTCATCAAGACCTAAGCCACATTGTTCGCCTCTGAAGTCATCAAAGCCGAAAATCCACTTATCTGTCTTAAAGATACGCATGCCTACATGGTAGTCTTGAGCTGTGTCATAATGAGCTACTACAGTAGGATAATACTCAGCTTCTCCTTTTGTGCAATAGATATTACCGCCTTTCTCTTCTACTGTTACTCCGTCTATCTGAGAGATAAGACTTATAAGCCAATTCTTTTTAAGCTTCTCCATCTCTGGCTGGTAGGTGGGGCTTTGTTGATACATAATATCAAACAGTAGATCAAAGTCTACAGGGAAATTTCCTTTTAATGTATCATCTAGTTCACCTAGTTCTTTGCTTTTATATTTATAAGTCATTTTTTGTTTTTTTAAATTAAGTGTTCTTCATTATTGTCTTCTACCATTTCTTCTGTTTCAGGTTGATTTTCTGTTACAAAAGAAAAATTCGAGTAATTAGTAGTACTAGTAATAGTATTTGTACTTAGATAGGTTCCAATACCTAAATTTCCAATACCTACACTACCACTACTATGGATGTGAATAGTAGAATTAGGGGTAAGAGTACCTAAGGTAACAGAATTTGCCATAATCTGAGACAATCTTTCTTTGTTTCTTCTTTCTACTTCTTCACTATCATAGACATCTTCTGGCTTATTCTCATCATTTGGGTGATAATATACATTGCCATCAGTTAGATAGTCATGTTCATCTAAGATAAAATAACCAAAGTCATTCTCAAATTGCCTAAGTTCAGGATCATCTTGGTGTGCCCATGTATTATCAAGTAGTCTAATACCTTCATCTGTTAAAATAGAATCATCTTGATAAGTGTTGACGGTATCATCGTCAACAGTATGATACTCTCCAGTTGACTCTGAGTAAATAGCACAGTCCTCACATACTCTTTGATCACGATAGTGACCTCTCTCAATATAAATAGTAGTATCATAATGTACAATATTATCACAACAATTACAAGTATAATCACTATCCTCCTCTTCACCCTGACAATTATATTGATAGTGATCACCCCCAGTGTTTCTAAACTCATAACGAAGACCATCTATAGAACCATTGGTAAGTATTTTATTAGCTACGTCATAGTTACATAAAGTATCTAAATAAGGGAACTTAGTTATTCCTTCTAAATCCATCTCTATAGAGTAGACTCCTCCTACACAGAAAAGAGTAGAGTATCCTGCAGCTTCTAATGTGTTCTTGAGTAAGTTTTGTGTTTCGTTTGTTGTATAGTAAATACGGTCAAACATAAACTTACCTTCAATGTTCCACATAATAGAACGAGCAGCAATTTTACTACCTCTTTTAAGTACAGCCATCTTTACTTTGTCTGGAAACTTAGTATAGATGTCAAAGTAACTTTGACATGATCTGTGACGCATACAAGAGCTTCCTAGAGTACCTGATGTAGCTGCATAGTTCTCAAAGTGATAAGCATCTTTGATAGCATCTCCGTCAATAATAGCAAAATCATATAAAGGGTTGCTTACAGTAATTAGACTAGCATAGGCTTCTGCAAAAGCAGTAATATCTCTATCGCTATAAGTATCTCCAAATAATCTACGAACAATCTTACCTACTGAAGTGTGGTATCTTTGTTTGTAGTTCCATACTTCTTTAACTTTAGTTTCAGTTTTATTAAAACTTACGCCTAATAGATGGTATCCTCCAGTACCTTGGTATCCTGATTGATCTACATGAAAAGATGCACTAGATATTAACCTAGAGTTTCTAATTCTTAGAGGCCTTGAATCTTTTTCCAAGAAGGTATTTTTAAATTCAAGGTTAAAAAGATGTTCATTCTGTATTCTTTGGCCATTTTCCCATAGATAAGAAGTTACTGTAAATTCTTTGTTTTCAGGTACAAATCCCTTAATAGGAAAAACATCTCCTCCTAGGTGTCTAGCAGTTAAAACTAGTTTACTATCATAATGACCATGATCAGGTTCATGACTTACGTAATTTCTTCTGTAGTGAAATACAGCTTCTGTTCCAGGCTTAATAATGTGTTGAATACCCACTTGACCATCTAAACGATTCTTACGATCTTCATCTAAATAAGAAATTTTAGTATAGTCAGCTTGAGATAACCCTAGATAGTTACAATACTTGTTTAAAGTAGGTACGTGCGTTAAATCTATAATTTGCTGAGCAATTTCTTTTACTTGCTCAGGTACATTAGTACTAATAAGTTTAATTAATCTTTTCTTTAAGTCAGCGTGTAAAACAAACTTATCCTGCCTTACTCTCCTTCTAGGTATAGAAGCAGCAGATACATGAATAGTTTGCATTTCTTTGTTTGCAGTCTCCATAAACTCCGAGGAGAATGGATCATCAATAATTTGTTGGTTTGGCATATTTTGTTTAAGTTAGTTTAGTTTAAATGAAAAAAGCACCCCTAGAGGTGCTTTATTGTGTAGTTAAGTTTAATTTAAGTGTTTTCTGGTGTTTCTTCGCTGTCGTGTTTGTAACAATGAACGAGTAATAAATTCTTTTCTCCTAGGGCTTTCTTGTGTGCTTTATCTCGTTCTTTTTCCGAGTAAAACTTGTAATCTTCGTTTTTGTTCATTGTCTTAACAATCAGATGAAATTCAATGACTGTACCTTCTTCACTTAGTGTGTACTCCATTCCACAAAGATACTCCATAGATGCATAAACATTGCTACTACTATGGATAAAAGGGAAATAGAGAAGAGAGAGTAGGCGAGGAACTGAGTGCTACTCATACAGTTAGTGTTATTTATTTTAAATCTAATCAGTCTAAGTTTACACCTCATCGTTAGTGTGTTGTTTAACTTGTTTCCAATATAAGACAGCATTGTTAATAGACTTGTTCTTTCCGTCAAAGTACTTAGACATATCTTCATACTCTAGTATGATCTTGTCTATCATAAGGTTAGCAATTTTTCTGTACATTGCTCTATCTACTTGAAATCCTAAACTTTTGATTTCAATTTCTAAGGCAAGGGCTTGAGTTTCTGGTGACATAACTCAAAGTTAAAGTTTTTCTGCTTTTTCGTCAAATCTATATTTCAATTCATCTTTGAACACTTCCTTATAAAACTCAGAGAGTTGGGTTTGTGTTCTTAGAATAGCTTCTATATGATCTGAATCTAGGTCTTTGATTGGTTTATAGGTTAAGGGTTGTTTATTATCCTTACCTCTAGTTCCCCAATGTAAAGCTGACCTTCTAGTTAAGTGTGAGCCATCGTCATAGACGCTTAGCTCTTCGTAAGTACCTACATGCCTTCTTGCATAATCATTACCTCCATCTACCATAAGAACCTCTTTGGTTATAGCGTCTTTATGGGTTAGGTAGTCATGTCTATTGTAAGAAGTCAAGATAGTACCATCAGGAGTTTTAATCCTGTTTAACAATAATCTCGTTTCTGAAGTCATAAGTTAATATATAAGCTGGTTTAGTTGTTGTTGTAATGTCTCCGTTAGTCTCAATTGTTTCATGTCTACACTCAAAAGTTTTAAAAGTGTATCCTGCATTAATAAAGAAGTTTAACGAAGTTAAGTTATTTGCCTTAACTCTAGTGATTATATTTACAGGGCTCTTATTTTCCCTTAAAGCATGTTCATGAGCTAAAGATAAAAGAAACTTACCTATTCTTTGTCTTTGATACTTCTCTGCTACGTGAATAAAGGTAATACGATATCCTACTTTTTTCTTCTTCATTATTAATACAGCTGCTATATCATATCCATCTTGGATAGCATGCACGGATAAGTTAGGGTCAGTAAAGGATTTTTCTGTAAATACAACTTTAAAGTGGTTTGAGATAAAGTCAAAGAACTCAGGTCGCTTATCGCAGTAGTAAGATATTTCTGTAAGCATAACGTGTGTCTGGTTTAGTTTTAGCTCTTTTATAGAGTATGGCAAATGCATAACGGCTAATACCTAGTTGTATTCCTGCTTTCTCATGGCTGTAGCCAAAATCATCTTTTAGAATAAGAGCAGCATACTGTCTAGGAGTATAACCTTGTAAATCTAGTTTTAATTCTGTTTCTATTGTCATAATAATTTAAAGTACTCTTAATTTGTCAAGTTTATCTTCTATTTTACCACAGATAGCGTTAATCCAACTATCAAATAGTTCTACAAATAGGTAGCCTATGTTGACTATAAGCCCTATAAATCCTAAGAAAAACAAACAGACTAATAAAGTTAGTTTAAAAATAAATAGTGATAGTGTTTTCATAGATTAAGTTAATTTGTAGAGTTCATAAACGCTATTACCTGTTTTAAATTTAAGATAGTTTTCTTTCTGCTCATAGATTTCTGTGATAGCAGTTGTCTGCCAAGTAAAGTAAGCATTAAAAGGAGACATAAGTAATCCAAGTCCTATAGCAGGCTCATCATGTTTCTCTTTAAAGTTACCTTTCTCATCAAATTCTAACCAAAGAATTTCTTTAGACTGATTAACTAAGCCATCACCTTCTCTAACTAACTTCCAGTTATAGTCATCTTCAATTACTCCTTGCTGGACAGCAATCTTAATTACATTATCTGTAGTCATTAGCATTGGTATTTTAGTTTGTTTAATCTTGCTCATAGTAGTTCTATTTCTTTTAAAATTTCCTTATAGTGTGCTATTTCATTTCTATTTTGCCAACTGTGGGCTTCTAGGGCTAAGATAATTCGCTTAACAGCTATTCCAGCACATACAACACCTTCCTTATAACGAGAGTCACAGCTATTAATACCATGATTTAAACTTCCGTTATTAGGAAGGCTGTAATAAAAAGATAGAACTAAGTCATGAGCTTCTGCTTTTGGACCTAGAGGTTCTATTTGTCTGCTTGTAGCTTCCATTTGTTCAGGAGATACTTCACTAAGTAGCTTTTCAATAAAGGAAGATATAGATTCTTTAGCCATTGTTACTTCCTCCTACCATTTTGTTGGTGTCACCAATATGTTCTTGTACCATTCCACGGATGTAGTTTTTAATGTACCACTCTACCAATTCCAATGCACGTTTATAACCTTCAGAATAACCATCGGCATAACTCATTTCCTTTCCCATCGCTTCCATTTCTTTGGCTTGTTCCAAAAGTATTTCGTGTTTGTATTTCACTTGGTATGTTGTTTTATCAACAATGATAATT